>WNGF01000272.1_pt1 | contig 147308 bp, 73 predicted proteins | sample 5400641 | NCBI WGS metagenome assembly WNGF01 (sample SAMN13153371, study PRJNA577476) | soil metagenome | isolation source: 80 cm soil or saprolite under grassland replicate 2 | place: USA:California | collected 2016-06-15 | reverse complement strand
AGTTCCGCCAGTCGAGAGCCGATGGCCAACTGGGCCGGGGGGGCGGTCGGCTTGAGCTTGCACCGCGAATAACACAGAATTCCCTGGTCCCACAAAATATTCTCGGCCCGGAGATTGACGATGTCGGTCTGACTGCCGCCGGTCTCCCACAACACTTCGTAATAAGCCCGGCGCTCCTGGTTCTTCTCGGAGGCGATGATCAGCTGATGCTCGGCCAACGTGATCCCGCGACGAACCGCGGGTTTGACCGACGGCCACAATTTGGGTGCCAGAACCAGCGCGGGCAGCCAGCCCAGGCCGTGGGCCAGATTGTGGAGGCGGCGGAGAAAATGATTGGTGCTCTTCGTTCCGTTGCGCAGCACGGTGAGAAAATCCTCGGCGGTGGTCTCGATGAGCTTGCGATCGCGGATGGAATCGAACGCCGCCTCCCGGACGGCCCGGTCGTATCGCGCCTGGGATTTTGGCTTGGTCCGGGCGAGGATCTCGGTCATGACGTCGCGCCAAGTGCGCTCGACCATCCGCTGATCATGGGCACCGAGGTAAGCGCGGGCCAGGGCCAGGTTGAGCCGTGGCGCCTGCGCAGCTTCGTTCCTGGCGGCGCAGAGCCGCAGAGCCTCAGCGTGATTGCTGGTGCCCAGGCTGGTCTGCTGGCGCGTCTCGACGTGCTCGACGTAATAGCGGCGACGGCGTCGAAACATGCGGTAGAGCTTCTTCATTCGGTGTCCTGGTTTTTCAGGATACCGGAACGAGTCGATCCCCCGTTACCGAGTAGGCGGCGAGTCAGCGCGGAGCAGCAAATGGTTTACGCAGTGTGCGGCCACTTACTGACACTTTTACTGACAGTTGGGGGATTTTGGCGGCTTCCGCGGAGTCCGACGCTTGCCCGACAGGCAGTTCGGAAATGGCTCCAGAGGAAGGACTCGAACCTGTGCGCCTAAACGGAGGCTCTCAGGCAAAGTCAAAAACACGCCTTTAGCTAGGTCCTAAAGACCTGAACATAAGCAACTTGGAGCCAGTTGTCGGATTCGAACCGACGACCGACGGTTTACAAAACCGTTGCTCTACCCCTGAGCTAAACTGGCTGCAAGCTGCCTAATCACAACCATCACCAACAGAATCAAGCCTTTCGGCAAGTGCGTCTCTTATACCGCAATGGACGATGAGATGCAAGAAGATGACCTGAGATGCAGCGTTTTGGGCAAATCTTGGGCAAATCCTTTGGAGTCCCAAATGGCCGCTCCTACGGTGCTGAGGAGGTCTCTTCATTTGCCATGACGGACCCACGCCAGACCCGCGACGTGAATTCGCCCGAGCGTTTGCGTCAGTCGGTCAATGGACGACCACGGTTCCGTCGTCGTCTTCAACGCAGCGTTTGAGAAAGGCGTGCTGACCCGGTGCGCGGAGCTGTTTGCCGAGTTCGAGCCGTGGGTGAAGAAGGTGAAGCGCCGCATGCTCGACCTGCTCACGCCGTTCAAGTCCCGCCCTACTACCATCCGTAACAGCGCGGCAACGCATCCATCAAAGCCGTGATGCCTGCCATCACCGGGCGGGGCTACGACGGTCTGGAAATCGCCGAAGGCGCAAGCGCCTCGCTGGAATTCGTGCGCGTCCACTTCAAGCAACGTCCCAGCAGCAGACCGGCAGTGGGTTCGCCAGCAGCTTGAAGCTTACAGCGCCCGCGACACCGAAAGGATGGCCTGGATTGTGGACGAACTGCGGAAGGTGGTCGGCGGAGGAGATTGCGGGCTTCGTCACCGGAAGTTTGGTCGCGTCCGGCGGCGAGATTTCCGACTACCACTTCAAGCACGCACGCGACAAGCTGGGCGACCATCGCAGCGCAGCACGCATGTGGCCCCTTCTCCTTCCAGGCGCTGTCATCATTTCCCAGTTAATTCGACCGACTGTTCTGGGCTGGCCTCTCATTCTCCTACCCACGCTCCTGTATTTCGGAGTCGGCGTTTACTACGCCATCACCAACAACCTCGGGCCGCATCCGCAGTGGGAGCACGACTCCGAGGGCGTCATCCTTGGTTCGGTCCTCTTGGCCGCGTTGCTCGGCGTGTGCGTCGCGTTGTTGTTTGCAGGCAGGCCGAAGGCGTTTCATGGCACACGTCCCTAACCAATGCGCTCCGGCGCCGTCTGCTTCTCCGCCCGGTGCAAGGCCGCGATTCGTACGCGTCCTTCACACGCTGCTCGCAACCGGCGGTTGCCGAATTTGGTCGGTGGGCCCGGCGGGTTGGGCGAGTTGGATTTTGCAGTCTGGACAGCTTTGGGGTGACGGAGTGGATAGTTCTTTATGGTGAACGATGTTACACATCTATTCAGCAATTACGGGGAGTGCGCTCGCCACCTCTGGAACGTGTACTTCCGGCCTGTGGCGGAGCCGACACAGAATTGGGATGTCCGAGACGAGTTCGACGCCATCGCGCGCGGCATCTTCTCCTCCCTCGTTCTGCGCCCGCTCGGTGTCTTCGACCACGAGATTTCGCCAGCGTGTTCACCGGAGCCATCTATGCTGCCGGGTTTTCGTATCGTGCCGAGTGTCGAGCAGGGCACTCCGATATTCATCAATCGCGACTTGCCACGGAGTGGCTATTGGGACCATCCAGTTTCGCGAGTCCGACCCAGCGAAGTCGAATTGCATCTGCTGCGCTTCTTCGACTTCGACGAGCTTGGCTATCGCGATTTGCGCCACTACGAGGTGGTCATTCACGCGTCGTCAGTATATCCCGACACCGTCGGGAGAGCGGCACTTATCGAGTTCGACAATGCGAAAGTTTTGTTCAGGAAAACGGCGGACTAACCTTGCGTCGCATCTACCACGGCCATCGCGCTGTAGTTGCAATCCACGCTCGTCGTTGGGCGGCTTCGACATGCGCGCTATGAGCACAACCACTTTCGCCGCGAGACTGCTCATCGGGTGTCTTGCTCTGTGCGTGACATCTTGTTGGACTCCGGCGGGGAAAGGGCGAAAGGCCGAAGCTGGGTACAGAGCCGCTGCCCCGGTGATTGCCGCCTTGGAGAAGTTTCACGTGGAGCGAGGACATTACCCTGCCCATTTGAGGGAGCTTGTGCCAGCGTATCTGCCGGATTCCAGAGGATTGCTCGTCCGTGGGAGAGTCGAGCCTGTGCGTTCACCACGCGGACAGGCCGATGCGCCCGCGTACCGACCCGATTGGTTCTGGTATCGGCGCGATGGCGACACATTCAGTCTTACGTTCAGCTACACTGGTCCGGGCATGAACAACTGCTGGTACGATTCCACTACGAAGCAGTGGGCAGCACGCGGTTATTATTGATGAAGACGCCGTCCAAGAAAATCACCAGCCAACGCCGGATGGCGCACTCAGTTCCGCTCTTGCGGGTGGGGTCATTTGCCCGGCGTGGCTGAGCTCTGGACTTTACGCAGCATTCGCACGTCATGTTTCCGAAATACCCACAGGTAACTGTGGTACTTGCGTGCGTGGTGCTGGTCGCGGTGCTGGAGGGGAGGCGTACCCTCCCGCATGAGGATGAACAGGTCCTGGTCGAGCAATCCAATCTCCTGAGCGAGATGAAAACCCTCGATGCTGCTTCGCTTCTGCCGCCCCGTTTCGATTTCGTCTTGCGTCTTCACCGCCAGACTGACCATCGGTCGTCGTGCCTTTGAAACCACTCGCCGGTGGTTGCGCTCCCGGCGACGGCGTTCACGAGCTTGCGGACTGAAGAAGACCCGCAAGAGCAGGACAACGGATGCGACAGCCACGACGGCAATGAGCCAGTGAACGGGATTCCCGATGTCGAACATATTCAGTCCGCAACTGGTAACAGGTTCGGCGCGGATGACAAGAGGGCCGTCCGAGCTCGAAATGCCGCAGTGGACACTGGGTTAGAGGGCAACGGATGGGGATAAGGCTGTGGATGGGGTCACGGATGACCTTGCCCGCAGGGCCAATCGGTTTTGGCTTCACGTTTAGCCGAACCGGTGCCCGCCTGACAGCGCCGACCGCAGACGAAGTCCGATGACTGTTTCGGAGCAATGCTGTTCTTTTGAATCCCTTGAAAGCAGATTGGCAATAGTGGCCTTTACGTGATATGGCTAAGTTAATTGGGCGATAATGCCACGAATGTACCTTCGACACGGTGACGCGACGCGGAGACTCCATGAAAACTAAGAGCCCTAAGGCGAGACTATTTGGTGCATCGACGATTCTGGTGACTTACTCGCTCCTTTTGCTGACGCGAGGTTTTGGTGCAACTTTGGTCTCAGGCGATGTCTCCGGCAGTTGGACCACGAACCAAAGCCCATATATCCTGACCGCAGACTCAACGGTGCGTGTCGGCCACACTTTGAGCATCGAACCAGGAGTAAATGTCATCATCGGCCCGGATGTGACCTTACTGATTCACGGAGGAATCACCGCCGTCGGTACGCCCGCACAACCCATCGTTATTCAGGGCGCAACTCCGAGCAATTACTGGACAAGCATCTTCATGAGTTACAGCGGCTTTACCAACCAGTTTCACTACTGCCGAATCCACGACGGCTCCCAAGCCCTGGTGTTATCTGTCGATGGGGGGAACCGCATCATGACTGTCGAGATTCTCAATTGCGATTTCTCCAATTGCCGCGACTCTGCCATCGTGGGTGCGGCCTTGGGTTATCAAGCAACCGGCCCGCTCGGCAACCCGACGGGCAGTGCCACGCTGATGCCGGAGATTCACAATTGCGTGTTCGATGACACGGGCAACGGTTGCTTCTTCACTGCGACTTACATCACTTACAACACGTCCGACCCGCCGGCAGACGCCTACGTGAATCCGCGCATCGTGGGCAATATCTTTAAGAATCTTCCCACTGACAGTCGCGCTGGAAAAGCCCTCCTGCTTGATGCGAGTTGGAACAGTATTGCAAGCACGAACCTTTCTCACCCGCTTTTCATCAACAACACAGTGGTGAACAGCTATGCCGGTGTCTCGGCGCGCGTGCCGAATTTTGACACAGTAATTAAGGACAACCTTTTCGTAAACAATCTGACCGCTGTGTATAGACTTGGTGGGGGTACAGGTGGCTTAGATGCAAGCTACAATTGCTTTTTCCGCAACATCAAAAATTTTAGCGGCTACCCCGGAATCTACGGCGTTCCGATAGTGGCCAATCACAACGGTGACCCGTGTGATGCTTTCAACAACATTTTTCTCGACCCGCGATTCATCGAAGAAAATCGCTTCGTCGTCTCAAGCACGTCGCCGTGCATTGACGCTGGCGACCCGGCTATCGCAGACGTTTGTTTTGGCTTTTCCAAAGGCACAGCTATCTCGGACATTGGTGCTTACGGAGGACCGGATGCTTGCGGTTGGCTGAATCATGGGTTTGCGCCAATTATCACCGCAGACCCGCAAAACCAGACAGGCTGTATTGGCGGGAGCGCCAGCTTCAAGGTCCGGGTAGATGGACCCGAACCATTAAACTATCGATGGTATCTCAACGACACCAATTTGGTGACGGGCGAAACGAACGCCCTGTTGAGTTTAATCGACCTGCAAACCAACCAAGCTGGTACCTATTCGGTCACCGTCTCAAACGCATTCGGAAGCGCCACCAGTCAGCCAGCGACGCTTGTTGTATTCGACGCTTGCGTGGGCATTCACCTGTACGCTGGTCTGAGTATTACAGGTTTGGTGGGGCGAACCTACAGTGTGGAATACGTCACCAACCTCGCCGCAAACAACTGGACCGTTCTGGCTAGCAATACATTCAGCCAGCCTCAATGGCTTTTTATCGACACCAACACGCCGTTGGACCCTAGGAGATACTTCCGTGTTCGCCTACAGCCTTGAAGGCGCAATAGGAGAGCTTTTTCCTTTGAACGCAACAGCGCCAAACCGCTCTGCACCTACAGGAGAGGAATCTGAATTCCAAGCACCTACGTCTTGCAGAACACTCGCGTGCGCCAATCTTGTGGAACATTCGCTCCACTCCAATCCGGCGAGGAGAGCGGGATTCGGACGTTGAGCAGGTATTTACAGCGTGAGCATATCAATCATTGCCGCCCCCGCGACAGCCCCTCAGCTTTCACCCGCTCCGGGTGGTTGGATAGGAAACAGCGACTCTGGCGCGGGCGGCGCATAGTGCTGGAGAATGGTCGGCAAGCATTGGCATTTGGCGCGCTTCGCGGCAGAGTAATCTGGACCGATGCTGAGGATGGACTGGCTGGCGACATCGAAGGCGCAGGAACAGCTTGGGGCGTGCTGCCAGCCAACGAAATCCGAGTCCACCCGGACCCGAACGCACAGCTGCTGGGTTCCCAGAAGCGCGGCGTGCGCGAGAAGCCGTTTTTGGCAAAGCAACATGCCGCCCGGCGCAATGGCTCAAGACCACCGCGACCAGGCAGCCGACCGCGTGGCCGACCTCGCAAGGCCACGGTCGGCACCAACCCCACAACGGCAACACTATCCAGTCGGGAATCGCAGGTGGGACCATCGCGGGAGGTGAGTGCAAGAACATGTGTAGCCTCTGGCTCCGAAGTGATGCGCCGAAAGCCGCGTGCGATGTAAAAGTCGCTGGACGCATCTGTGCGCGCCCGCAAAAGCGAGAAATGGTCGCGGGCGGATGTAATCACAGATTCCAGCAATGCCCGTCCAATGCCGCGACGCCGATAGGCTCGCGCGACGTAAAAGCGGCGCACTCGACCGACGTGTGGGTCGCAGGCGTAGGGGTCGCAATTGAGTCCGCAAACGCCCACCACCTGACCATCAGCCACAGCCACAAACAACGCCTCTCCCGGCGCATTGAATCGGTTTGCGCCGGAAACCCACTCATCACACAGGCGCTCTACGAACCTGAATCCCTCGCGTGAACTCTCCGCGCGTAACTCCTCAAGAGCGTTCAATTCGAGTTCCTGGATTCTGACAATCGACGTCATGTAGTAACACGTACCGCCGACCCGGCCCGTGAGGGACCACGATTGCAACCCGAGCGCGGTGGCCGGGTCCGCCTCAGCACGCGATTAGCCGTATCAATCATGTAACACACTCAAAAAAATCCCGAACCAAATCAAGACTCCGATATTCCAGACCCAGGGCTACGCCATGTTTCTTGGCGATTTCGTCCCGTTTACAGCAAATAGCCGCTCGAGGCAAGAAGTTGACCGGCAATGAAGCCGATTCGCACGCTCAATATCTTGGAAGCAATCAGCTGCGGTTGCATCAGCTCCGAATCAATCGCTTCCAAACCAGTCACCTCCGAGCGAATCATCTCTGAACAAGTCCTCCGCAAACAATGCACCTCCCGCGCACGCCCGAACAAAGCACTTGAGCTTCCACGCGTTTGATGTAAAGGCACAGAATAACTCATGGCAGAATAAGGCCTGGCCAGGCTCCGAGAGCCAGTGGCCAGAAGAAAACATAATTAACGCCAGTTCAATTCGAGATCGGTTTCACAAGTTGTCTGTTGAGGATTTTATGAAAACGTTCATCTGTTACTCGTTCGTGGCGCTGCTCGCGCTGGTCCCGCGCTCCTGGGTGTCGGCGACGCAAGACACCCCCACCCAAAATGAAACACGAAATGATTTTGTCCTGGTGCCGATGCCCGCTTCAGCGGGGCATCGACACCGGGCCAACCCGCATATCCGCAACGCCAATGGCACCAGCGAAAACTGGGCTGGCTACGCGGTCGCGACCCGCTTAACCGCCCCGTCGAGCGGCGTGGTCTCTGATGTGAAAGGAATGTGGACCGTGCCCGATGTTGCCCGGAGCGGCTCGGCAAACACGTATTCCGCCATCTGGGTCGGGATCGACGGGTATTCCGACAGCACGGTCGAGCAAACCGGCACCGAACAGGACCTGACGCCCAACGGGCCGGTTTATTACGCCTGGTTCGAGATGTATCCAAAATTTGGCTATCGCATTCTCAACTTCCCGGTCGAGCCGGGCGACACTATGGCCGCCGAAGTGCGCTACGTGGGGAACAACCGCTTCACGCTCACCATCGCCAACCTGACCAGGCACGTTTCCTATTCCACCACCCAGCGGCACAAAGCCAAAAGGCAGTCGGCGGAATGGATCGTGGAAGCCCCGTACTCGGGCGGGACCCTGCCGCTGGCGGACTTTGGCAAGGTCAGCTTAACCGCATGCACGGCGACTTTGAACGGATACACGGGCACAATCGGCGATGCCTCGTGGCAACACGACCCCATCGTGATGAGCGATCCCAACGACGGCGTCAAAGCCCAGCCCTCCGTCTTGTCGGCGGACGGAACGAACTTCGCGGTGACGTGGCTCCATGAATAAAGCTCGCCGGACCTCGCCGGACCTCGCCGGACCTCGCCGGGCAGGTCCGGCCGTCTCGCGGGAAGTCGAAAAGAGAACGATGAAAACATTACAAAGTCGCAGGATACTCGGTGGAGAGTTACCCACCCCAGGGTTTCCCGGCGGAGAGTTGCGCGGCGCAGCCTCTCCCGGTCGATGGCTTCTCCGCGCAAGGGCACGGGTCCCGAGGTTACGCGGCTCAGGCTTGTTGGCCCTCAGCGTGGCGCTTTGCGTCTGGCCGTGCTTGGGCCAGGAATGGACCCGTTTCCGGGGCCCGAATGGCACCGGCATCAGCCACGCCACCACCATCCCCAGTCACCTCACTGACGCGGATCTCAATTGGAAGGTCGAGTTGCCCGGGATGGGCCACTCGTCTCCCGTGCTCTGGGGCGAGCGGATATTTCTAACGAGCTCGGGCGACAAATCCGGCGGTATTTTCGTGCTCTGCCTCGATGTGAAAGACGGTCGGCTGCTGTGGCATCACGATTTTTCGCTGGAACCATTTCCGCGCCATCCGTTCAACAGCTACGCGTCTTCGACGCCTGCGGTCGATGCCCAGCGTGTCTACGTGGTCTGGAACGAACCGGAGCATTACGTGCTCTGCGCGGTAGACCACGACGGCAAGCTGGCCTGGCAGCGCGATTTCGGCCCGTTTGTCAGCCAGCACGGATGCGGGATCTCGCCCATCGTGTATCAAGACAAAGTCATCCTGGGGAACGAACAGGACGATCCGCAATTTGTGAAGGGCAGCGCGCGGAGCGGCAAGAGTTTCATCGTGGCGGTCGACGCGAGCACCGGCAAGACGCTTTGGCAAACGCCGCGGCGCAGCGCGGTCGTGGCCTACGCGACCCCTTGCGTCTATGAGCCGAAACGTGGGAAGCCCGTCCTTATTTTTGGCAGCCAGGGACACGGCATTTACGGGGTCAATCCGGAAACAGGCAAGATCCTCTGGGACTACGAGCAGGCGTTCGACAAACGGTGCGTGAGCTCCCCGGTGATCGCCGGCGACATCATCCTCGGCTCTTGCGGGAGCGGCGGCGGGGGTAACGTGGTCGCGGCCGTCCGGCCCGGCGACGCCACGATCGGCCGGAAGAGCGAACTGGTCTACCAGTTAAAAAAATCGGCGCCGTACGTCCCGACGGGCGTGGCGATGGGCGCACAGGTTTGGCTCTGGAGCGACAGCGGGATTGTGACGTGTCTCGACGCGGCCAGTGGCGCGATCCGCTACCAGGAACGCGCCGGGGGCGATTATTTCGGCTCGCCCGTGTGGGTCGAGGGCCGACTCTTCTGCGTCTCGACTGCGGGCGAACTGGTCGTGCTGGAAGCGAGTGACCGATTTAACGTGCTGCATCGCTATCCGCTCCATGAACTCTGCCACTCGACTCCCGCCGTGGCCTTGGGTCGGCTCTTCATCCGGACGGAAAAACATCTCTGGAGCCTGGGCGGGGCGAAGACGTCCGCGGCGCGGTGAGCGAGGACTCGGCGTAATCGAGGTTGAGATGGATCGAAGAGCAGGAGAGAACCAGGACCGGTGCGCGATCGAGGACCAGGATGGGCGGAATCATTTTGTCCATTCGAAATCAACGCCAGTGTCCAGTTTGGTTGATCATTTGCTCGCGCCAAACGCCGGATAGAATTCGCTCATTGCGAATTCTGCCGGGCCGGTTCTACTGTCCGCATGCTGCGCTTGCAACGATGTCTCGGGCGAATCTCGACGCTGCTGGGGTTAGGTTTCGTTGCCGCCACCGGCAGTGCCCAGGACGGCGCTTTGGGCGTCTTTGAGAGTCACGGGGAGGTTGGTGCCACCGCTCATGCAGGTACCGTCGAGTATGACAGCGCCCATCGTCGCTATGTCGTGACGGGCAGTGGCGACAACATGTGGTCGACGAATGATGCGTTTCACTTCGTCTGGAAGAAGGTTTCCGGCGATATCACACTCGCCGCGGACATCGAGTTCCTGACTCGCGGAGGCAATCCGCATCGCAAAGCGTGCTTGCTCGTCCGCCAGGGCCTTGATGCGGATTCGGCTTACGCCGACGCGGCCCTGCATGGCGACGGTTTGACGTCTCTGCAATACCGCGAAGCCAAAGGGGCGCGCACGGGCGAAGTCCAATCCAACATTTCCGCGCCGCGGCGATTGCGCCTGGAGAAGCGCGGCGCCTACGTCTCCCTTTCCGTCGGGCCGAGCGAGGAGGAGTTGCGCGCGGCTGGCGCGGTGGTCCGGCTGGTCCTGGAGGATCCGTTCTATGTCGGGCTCGGCGTGTGCGCGCACGACGCGCAGGCCATCGAGAAAGCCGCGCTGGCGAACGTGGAGTTGACGAGGCTGACTCCCGCTTCGAGTTTTCAGCCGCAATGGACCAGCGCGCTCGAGACAGTGTCTGTGGCCTCGCGGGATCGTCGCGTGGTTCACACGACGACCAATCGCCTCGAAGCGCCGAACTGGTCGCGCGACGGCGCCTGGATCTTTTTCAACGGCCAGGGCCGCATCTATCGTCTGCCGGTGAACGGAGGCGAACCGAAACAGATCGACACCGGCTTTGCCACCCGTTGCAACAATGATCACGGGCTTTCTCCGGACGGCCAATTCCTCGTGGTCAGCGACCAGTCTCAGGAGCGGCATTCGCTCATTTACATCCTGCCGGCGGCGGGCGGCACGCCGCGCCGGATCACGCGGTTGGGACCCTCCTACTGGCACGGGTGGTCGCCCGACGGACGCGCGCTGGTCTATTGCGGGGAGCGGGGCGGCGAATTCGACGTCTACAGGATCCCCTCGGCGGGAGGCGAAGAAACGCGGCTGACGACGGCGAAGGGACTCGACGACGGTCCGGATTATTCGCCCGACGGCCAGTGGATCTACTTCAATTCCGAACGCACCGGCACGATGCAAATCTGGCGGATGCGCGCGGATGGCAGCGAGCAGCAACCCGTCACCTCCGATGAATTCAACAACTGGTTTCCCCACCCGTCGCCCGACGGCCAATGGCTCGTCTTCCTCTCCTACGAGAAAGAGGTGAAGGGCCATCCCGAGAACAAGGAGGTGATGCTGCGGCTCAAGCCGCTGGCGGGCGGGAACATTGTCGTGCTCGCGAAACTCTTCGGCGGCCAAGGCACGATCAACGTTCCCTCCTGGTCGCCGGACAGCCGCAAGTTGGCGTTCGTCAGCTACGCACCGTTCGCCACGCGTGGCAGATAGGCGCCGCGTCCGCCCCGAGGACGCGAGAATCCGGAGAAGAGGAGACGGTGCCTGGACCGGGCGTTGGGACGATGAACCGCTTGGACTTGTAACTGGTAACTCGTAACTGGTAACTGGAAATTGAAAACGGCTTCACAGTCGGGATGAGCTTCTCCAAATCGCCAGTTACCAGTGACAAGTTACAAGTAACAAGTCGAATCAGGGAGAGCCTCCCCGGTCTATGGACCGCGCATTGGGACCATGAACCCGGGACCGTTCGTCGTCGCGCCTTCAGGCGGCGCGGGCCGGCTAAAGCCGGGACTACGAACGAACATCTGTCAGGACCAGCTTCCTGAGCTGTCATACCAGCTTCTGATAATTTTCCCGGGCCAAACGGTGGCGGGACTGAAAAACCTGGCGTAGTTAGTGGATGATGAAAACGAAAACGAAACCGACGGGACATGTCAGACCTGCCGCCAGGGCGGGCCGAGGCCGACGGAGCAGGCCGCGACTTCAGGTTCGCCGGGCGGGCCTCGAGTTCGCGCGGAACCACCCTCGTGGGAAACGGACTGGCCGGCGGAGCGCTCAGAGCAGATGGTCCTGGCTCTGGTATTATGCCCCGCTCCTGCCCTAGCCAGGCGTCGACGCACTACCGGGGACCGAATTTGAAATCGTCGAAGAGCGTGACGCTATCGGCCTTCGTCCAGACGCCCACCGCGCCGGCGTCGTTGAACGTGTCGTCCTCGACTTCGAAAAGGCTTTTGCCGTTGAATTGAACGGTGAAGAAGCGGCCCTTGAACTCGACGCGCAGCGTGCTCCACTTCCCTTTGGGCACCCTGGTATCCACGCCGTAGCCGAACGTGCGTCCTTTCACCTGCAATGACGAGCGTTTGCCGTTCACGGTCTTATAGAGCACCACGTTATCTTCGAGCGCGTTCGCCCGGACGATGTAGTAATTGTCCGCATCTTTGAATCGAAAGACGATGCCGCCGGCCTGATCTTCCTTGCCGTTGACCGGCTTGAAAGTGACTTCGACAAACCCGTCCTTGATCCGTTCATCGGTCTTGGCCGCCCAACAGAATGTCGCCTCGCCCGATTGTTTCAAAACGCGCGGCGGCGAGGGGGCGGTGTCGTCGGTGACGATTTCCCACTTTGCCTTGCCTTTCCCGGTGATCCCGGACTCCCAACCTTTGGGCAGGCCGTCGGCATCGTCGAAGGTGACTTTCGATTCCGCGAGGGCCGGTGCGGTCGCCGCGAGCAGCGTGAGCATCAGAAGTGTTGGATTCATAGCTGGTCCTTTCAATGAAAGACTTCTTGTAACTGTTCAGGAGAGAAATTGAACCGCTAATCTTCGCTAATCTCCGCTAATCTTCGCTTATGAGACCAAGAGCATTCGGCAGTTGGTTCGTTTGCTCGGGGAGGTGGGCGATATCAACTCCAGAAAATTTGTTCCATTAGCGTGGATTAGCGTGGATTAGCGGTTCCGAAAAGAGGTTGCAAACTGAATGAACCGCGCGTCGTCGCAACGCTTCGCTCATACCCGACCAAGCGTGCAACGATTGCTTCGGCAGGTGGGCAACTCCGACTGAATAGTTCCGACTTCTCTCCCCTCCGTGATTCCGCGGTCTCAGCCGACGCGAAGCTTGCGGCTCCCACCCGCGCGCCGTTAACCTCCGCGCATGACGTTGGAAGATCACCTGGGCGACATCCTCCGCAAGGCGCGCAACGCCGCGGGCGTGGCTGCCCCGGCGGCGGCCGAAGCCGCCGGCCTTCCCGAACCGGATCTCCGCGCGATCGAAGAGACCGGCCAGTGGGCTGGTCCGCGTCCCGACCTGGCCGCCCTCGCGGCCCGGCTCCGGCTTCATCCGAAAAAGCTCGAAGCGATCGCCGGGGGCTGGGTTCCAGCGCCGCCGGACCTGGGCCGCTGGCGCGAACTGCGCCCCATCGCCACCACCCGCGGCGGAAACACGGTCAACTGTTATCTCGTTTGGGACGAAGTCTCGCGCGAAGCCGCGCTTTTCGACACGGGATGGGAGGCGGCGCCGGTGCTGCAACTGGTCGAGGAAAACGGGTTGCGGCTGCAACATCTTTTCCTCACCCACTTGCACGAAGATCATGTGGCGGCGTTGAACGAGCTGCGCGCGAAGTTCCCCAAAGCCCATCTCCACACCAACAGCCAGAGCGCTCCGCCGCAGCACCGCAATCGCGCGAATGATTTCCTCCACCTCGGCAGCCTCCGCATCACCAACCGCGCCACTCCCGGCCACGCCGAGGAAGGGGTGTGCTACGTCATCGGCACCTGGTCGGACGATGCCCCGCACGTGGCCATCGTGGGTGACACCCTCTTCGCCGGATCCATCGCCACCGGCTTTCAGTCCTGGGAGATCTTGAAGGAAAAAATCCAGAGCCAGATTTTTTCACTGCCGGACGATACGCTCCTTTGTCCCGGCCATGGTCCGTTGACGACGGTGGCTGAGGAGAAAGCGCACAACCCGTTCTTCGAGTAGAGGGTCGTCCCGGGTTTAGTGGCGTAGCAGCGTCAGAAAGCCAGATTGCTCATTGCTCATTGCACATTGCTCATTTTGCATTGGTGGCAACAAGCAATGAGCAATGAGCAATGTGCAATGAGCAATGAGCGATCCCTGGGACGGGGACGCGCCGTCGGGAGGCTTGACAGTGGGGCCAGGATATACTACCCAGACGGGTAGTAATGTCAGAACTCACCGATCTGCAACGGCGCGTCTTCGACTTCGTTCGTGGTAACCTGGTGGCGGGCCGGTCGGCGCCCACCCTGCGCGAGGTGGCCGCCGAGTTTGGCTGGCGGAGTAAACGGGCGGCCGGCTGCCACATCGAGGCCCTCATCCGCAAGGGTTGGCTGGCGTCGGAACCGGGCAAGGCGCGGTCGCTTCGCCTGGTGGGCGCGGGGCGGGTTGCCCGGCCGACCGGCGTGGAAATTCCTTTGTACGGTTCCATTCCCGCTGGATTCGGGCGCGAGGGCGAGCCCGAGGAAGGGGAGTGTCTGCCGGTGACGATGGAGTCCATCGGTTTCAAGCCGACGCGCAATACCTTCGCGTTGCGGGTGACGGGCGATTCCATGATTGGGAAACACATTTGCGATGGTGACATCGCGGTGTTCGAGCATGGGCCGGAGCCGCGACCGGGCCAGATTGTGGCGGCGCTGATCGACCGGAAGAACACCCTCAAGACGTTCGTGGTGAAGAACGGCAAGCCGTTCCTCAAAGCGGAGAATCCCCGGTATCCCGATCTGATCCCGTCGGAGGAACTGGTGATCCAGGGCGTGTTCCGGGCGCTGATTCGCCGGGCGAAAGAGTGAGAGGGGCCGCTTTTGCCCAAGAGAGTAAGTGTTCAAAGTTCAGGCCCGGGCACGCAGCCGAGGAGGCTGCCTGGTCAGTGGTCATTGTTCACGGTAAAGGGCGCTCAACAGGTCCCCGAGGGACGAGGCTGGGTTGTGACGTTGCCACGCACGATTGTTCATCTTGACGCCGACGCCTTTTTTGCCGCGGTGGAGCAGGCGGCCGACGCTCACTTGCGCGGCAAACCCGTCGCGGTGGGCGGGGAAAAGCGCGGCATCATCGCCTCTGCCTCGTATGAGGCGCGCCAGTTTGGGGTTTACACCCCGATGCCGACGGCGCAGGCGCGCAAGCTCTGCCCGAAGCTCATCGTCCTGCCGGGAGACTTCGAGCGTTACGAGCAGTTTTCCCACTGGATGTTCGGCTACTGCTACGACTTCACCCCCGCGGTGGAGCAGACTTCGATTGATGAAGGCTACTTCGACCTCACCGCCAACCGGCAGAAGCCCGCCGCCGAAATCGCGCAGACCATCCGACAGGCCATCGGGCAAAGGCTCAAAATCACCGTCAGCGAAGGCATCGGCTCGAACAAGCTGGTGAGCGCCGTGGCGTCGAAGCTGACGAAGCCCGCCGCTTTCCAGGAAGTTCCGCCCGGCCGTGAAACGGTGTTCCTGCATCCGCTGCCGAACCAATGGCTTCCCGGGGTCGGCCCGAAGACCAGCACCCGACTCAACGCCGCCGGCCTGGTGCGGATCGAGCACATTGCGGCGACACCCCTGGCCATGCTGGAGTTGTTGCTCGGCCAGCAGGCGGCGAGCATCCGGCAGTTTGCCCACGGCATTGACGAACGTCCGCTGGTTCCCGCGCGCGCGCCGCAGAAATCATTCAGCCAGCAGGAGACGTTTCCGAGCGACCTGACCGACGAGGAATACGTCGAAGCCACCTTGCGCCGCATGGCGGACCATTTGTTTGCCACGGTGCGCGCCGAAGGCCGCAGCGTGCGCACGCTCCAGGTCCGGGTCCGCTACAACGACCTGGCCGAAGACCAGGTGAACGAAAGCCTGGCCGAGCCGACCGATCTGGAAACTGACGTGTATGGCCGGCTTCACACCATGCTGCGCGCGGCGTGGCGGCGGCGCGTGAGCTTGCGGCTCGTCTCCCTCAAGCTGTCGAACGTCTACGACGGCCGCTTTCGCAGCGAGCTGCCGCTGGAAATCTCGGCCCGCCGGCAGGACGCGCAGGCGCGGCTCGCCCTCGTGCTGGATGAACTTCGCCGCTCCCGCGGGCATTCCGTCATTTTGCGAGGACACGATTTCCGTTTGCGCGACGCTCCCCGGGAAGCCATCGCCGCCACGGTGACGAAACCGAATCGGCCGGTCCGCGCGCGAAGGAAATCAGCCCCGGCTCACCCGGGGGACTACGTGCCCTTGCGCGCGCACAGCCACTATTCGTTTCTCGACTCGACGCTCGCGCCTTCGGCGATTGTTGGGCTGGCGAAGCGGCACGGGCTTTCCGCCGTGGCGCTCACCGACACGGGCAATCTCCACGGCGCGGTGGAATTCGTGCAGGCGGCCAGGGAAGCCGGCGTGCAACCGATTCTGGGCGCGGAAATGCGCGTCGGCGACCAGCCCTTGCTCCTCTACGTCGAGTCGGCGCGCGGCTATCACAACCTCTGCCGCCTGCTCTCCCGCCACGCCGAGCGGCCGGCGGCGGACGCCGCGGAAACGTCCGTCGCCAACCAGCAGCGCCGCCCCTTGCGGTGCGAAGAACTCGACGGACGGACGGACGGCCTGGTGGCTGTCAGTGGCGAGGCCCGCTGGGCGGAGTTGTTTCCGCGCCGTTTCTACCGGCTCGTCACGTCGCGCGACACCCCCGACGACTTCCCGTCGGTGGCGTGTCCGGCGATCCACTACGCCGCGCCGGAGGACCGGCTGCGCTACGACATCGTGCAAAGCATCCGCACGCTGACCCTGCTGCGCCAGCCCCACGCCGAGAAGCGGTCCGGCGGGCGCTGGCACTTCCGCGCGCCCGCCGAGATGGCCGCCGCCAGCCAGGCACATCCCGGCTGGCTGCGCCACACGCGGGAAATCGCCGAACGATGCCACTTTGATTTCCCGTTCGGCCGGCCGCAGTTCCCCGACTTCCATCCGCCCGACGGGACGACCCCGCGCGCATTTCTGCGCCGGCTGGTGCGGGAAGGACTGCACCGTCGCTATGGCGAGCGCGCCGCGCGGTTCGCCCCGCAAGTCGAGGAGGAATTGAACATCATCGCCACGGTCGGCTACGAAGCTTACTTCCTTGTCGTGCGGGATATTTTGCAGGATTGCCGCGCGCGGGGCATTGAGTGGATTACGCGCGGCTCGGCGGCCGACTCGCTGGTCTGCTACTGCCTGGGAATCTCCAGCGTCTGCCCCATTCGTTTTGATCTTTATTTTAAACGGTTTCTCAACCCGGAGCGGATGGCGCTCCATAAATTGCCGGACATCGACATTGATTTTCCGCACGACCGCAAGGACGAGGTGGTGCAGCTGATCTTCGCCAAGTATGGACGGGAGCAATGCGCCGTGGTGGGCGGCTTCTCGACTTTCCAGGCGCGCAGCGCCTTCGCGGAAGTCGCCAAAGTGCTCGGGGTGTCCGAACGCGAGGTGCGCCGGTTCACGGAGCATTTCCCGTGGGGCTTCGGGCGGCGCGCGGTTGCTGGAACTTTTGCGGGCCAGCCCGGAGACCGGCGATCTGCCGCTCGACCAGGAGCCTTACCGGACGGCGGTGGGAATGGCGGAGTTCCTCGATGGCGTTCCGCGCTATCCGAAAATGCATCCTTGCGGCGTCGTGCTCTCCTGTCAGCCGATGCACGAACTGACCCCGACGTTTCTCTCCAACAAAGGGCTGGCGACGACGCATTACGACATGGACGCGGTGGAAGCGATCGGGCTGGTCAAGATGGACATCCTGGCGCAAGGCGGCCTGGCCGTGATGCGCGACGCGCAGGAATCGCTCGCCCGGCGCGGCGTGACGGTGGATCTCGAGGCGTTGGAGCCGTGGGCCGACCAAAAAGTCTGGGAGATGATCGCCGGCGGCGGCGCGCGCGCGGTGCATCACATCGAATCGCCCGCCATGACGAGCCTCTGTCGCATGACGAACGCGCGGGAGATCGACGGATTGATTGCGATTGTGAGCGTGATTCGGCCCGGCGCGGCCAATGAATCGAAGAAGCTGTCGTTCCCCCGGCGTTACCAAGGGATGGAGCCGGTGACCTATCCGCATCCGTCGCTGGAGCCGTGTTTGCGCAGCACCTTCGGGCTGGTGGTCTATGAAGAGCACATTTTGCAGATCGCGGAGGCGTTCGCGGGACTGCCTCCCGGCCGGGCCGACGTCCTGCGCCGCGCGCTGGTCAAGCAGCAGCGCGCGGTGGTCGCGCAGATTGGCCGGGAATTCAGCGCGGCCGCCCGGGCGCGCGGACACGACGAGGCGAAGATTGCCGAAGTGTGGGACCTGGTGAAGGGGTTCTCCGGTTATGCCTTCAACAAGGCGCACTCGACGGCTTACGGCGTCGAAGCGTATCAAGCCGCCTGGCTCAAATGTTACCATCCCGCCGAATTCATGGCTGGCGTGCTCACGAACGGGAAGGGCTTCTATCATCCGCTCGTCTACGTCCTCGAATGTCATCGACTCGGCTTGCGGCTGCTGCCCCCCTCCGTGAACGAGCCGGGACCGGCCTTCGTGCCGCACGGTCAAACCATCCGCGTCCCCTTGACGCGCCTGAAGGGGCTGACCACCCGCTGCGCCGACCGGTTGCTCGCCGCCCGCCAGCACGGCGCGTTCGCTTCCCTGGCCGACTTTTTCCACCGGGTCGCTCCGACCGGTGAAGAATTGGAAGCGATGATTCGCGTCGGCGCATTCGACGAATTTGGCGAAACGCGCACGCGCCAGTTCTGGCAGGCCCAACATCTCCTCCAGACCTTCGGCGCCAGCAGGGAACCAGACCAGGGTTGGCTGATCGCGCCGCCCGGTTTGGAATCGTTGCCCGGAATCCCGCTCCACGAGCCGACCCGCCGCGAACGGCTCCAGTGGGAAACCGACCTGCTCGGCTTCGCTGTCAGCGGTCATCCGCTGGAACGATTCGCCGACGTGGCTTGGGAGAGCTATTGCCCGGTCAACCGCCTCGGCCAATGGGTCGGCCAGACCGTGACCACTTGCGGGCTGGTCGTCGAGCAACGCACCCATCACCAAATCACCGGCGAACCGATGAAATTTCTCTCGCTGGCCGACTGGACCGGCATCGTGGAAACCGAGTTGTTCGCGCAGACTTACCGGAGCTATGGCCTGGCGACCGTGCGTTACCCGGTGCTCGAAGTCGAAGCGCGAGTGGAGCCATTCGAGAACGGGCGCGGCTTCTCCCTCCGCGTGTTGCGGGCCGGAAAACCGCGCCTCCGGACCAGCAACCGGAGCCGCTGACAACCGGACCGCCGCCGATCCCGCAGCCATTGACGATTTACGATGTACGATTTACGAGCGCAGATCGCCGGGCGCACGAATCGCCGAGAGCCGCGATCCCTCCATCGGAGCCTCGTAAATCGTAGATCGTAAATCGCTGGGCCCGGGAGACCGCCCGGTCCGAATCACCAGGTTCATGGAGAATTATAGATGACCCTTGCCGGGATTAATGATTGACTTTCCCGCGGTCCGGTGTGGCGGCGCAAACCAAAGCGCCCGCCGGATGGAAGGCGAAAGGAAATGTTATGGTTGGGATGCTCGGAATCTTCGGACTGCTGTTCGCCCTGGCAGCTTTCAGCCTGGCGGTGCTCGGCACGGTGTTTTGGATTTGGATGCTGGTGGATTGCGCCACCAAAGAATCCAGCCAGGGCAATGACAAGCTGATTTGGATTCTCATTATTCTGTTCACCCATTTCCTGGGCGCGTTGCTCTACTTCCTGGTGCGCCGGCCCAAGCGGATGAGCGGACTTGGAGGCTGACACCGGGTGCCAGCGAGGCGGAAGCCGGGGGTGAGGAACCACGGTTTCTTGACCGCGCATTGGGACCAGGAACCGTTGAGACTGGTAACTGGTAACTGGTAGCTGGTAATTGGTGATTTGCTGAGCGATCGATCCCGGGCCTCATTCCATTCCCAATTACCAGTGACAAGTTACCAGTGACAAGTCGGTTCATGGAAAGCTCCGTGTTCCTTTCGGACCTGCTCACCGGCCATGAACCGTGGCGGAGTACGCGATCCGCAATCCGTAATCCGCAATCTGCAATCAGGAGGTTCATGGAAAGGGGGGCCGTCCGTGCGTGCGCGGCTTTGGTGGTGTGCGCTCCTGGCTCTGCGGCGCAGGTCGATCCTTCGCCTCGGTCAGTTCCGTCAAAACCTGAGCAGCACGGTCATTGCTTTCGGGCTTGCTTGAAGGACTGATTGGCCTTCTAATCTGGCCAATTCAAATGGCGAGGTCGTATGGCTTTCACTGTCTATCTCATTTGCCTAGGTGCAGGGCTGGTTTTCACGCTGATCAGCGCGATCGCCGGACACTTGCTCGGTGGGGGCGACCACGGTCATGTCGATGGCAGCGGCGGCCACGCGGAGGCGGGCGCGGACACGAGCGACATGCCCGGAGTCTCGGCGTTCAGCCCGACGATGATTGCGGCTTTTATCGCGGGGTTCGGTGGGTTCGGGATCATCTTCCACCAGATTCCGCTGACCAACAGTCCCTGGATAAGCGCCCCCCTGGCCGTCGTCTGCGGGTTCGCCTCCGCGAGTGGTCTGCTCTACGTGCTACGGGAGCTCTTTCGCAAAACCCAAAGCTCCAGCGAATCGAAGATTGCCAGTGTGGTCGGGACGAATGCGACGGTGATCACGCCCATCCCGCAACAGGGCGTTGGCGAGATCGCCTACGTCCAGGCCGGCTCGCGTTATACCGCTCCGGCGCGGACCGAGTCCGGCTGCGCTGTGGCCAGCGGCCAGACCGTCAGGATTAACCGGGTCGTGGGCACCCAGTTTTATGTCGTTCCGGCCTGAGTCTCCCAATCAAATCAACCTACATACAGCATGACCCATGACCATGATGCCTTTGCTCGCTGACCTGAGTTCTCTCTTCGGTGGAGGCTGGATTCCCATCGTCTTCGTTCTCCTGGGCGTCGGCGCCTTCCTCATCCTGTGGATGGTGCTCAGCCGTTATACGAAGGTTGGGCCGAACCAGGTGCTGGTCGTCTCGGGACGCAAACACCGCTATGTCGATCCGGACGGCACGGAGCGCATGCGCGGTTTCCGGATCGTCAAGGGGGGCGGCACCTTCGTCTATCCCATCATCGAGAAGATCGACGTGCTCTCCCTCGAACTGCTCACCATCGACGTGCAGACTCCCGAGGTTTACACCAGCAAAGGTGTGCCGGTGAAGGTCGACGGTGTCGCCCAGATCAAGGTCAAGGGCGACGATATCTCCATCGCCACGGCCGCCGAGCAGTTCCTCAGCAAAGGCACCGAGGAGATCAAGAGCATCGCCATGCAGACCCTCGAAGGTCACCTCCGGGCCATCCTCGGCACGATGACCGTGGAGGAGATTTACCAGAACCGCGATGCGTTTGCTTCGAAGGTCCAGGAAGTGGCCGCCGGGGACATGGCCAACATGGGCCTGGGCATCGTCAGCTTTACCATCCGCGACATCCGCGACAGCCAGGGCTACCTCGACGCGCTGGGCAAGCCCCGCATTGCCCAGGTCAAACGCGATGCGCAAATCGCCCAGGCCGAAGCCGACCGGGACGCCATGATCAAGTCCTCCCAGGCCACGCAGGCCGGGCAGGAGGCCAAGTTCCTGGCCGACACAAAAATCGCCGAAGCCCAGCGGGACTACCAGACGAACGTCGCCCAATACCAGGCGGCGGTGAACCAGAAGAAAGCCGAGGCCGACCTGGCCTACGATTTGCAGAAGTACAAGACGGGCCAACTGGTCAAAGCGGAAGAAGTGCAGGTGCAAATCATCGAGAAACAGAAACAGATCGAATTGCAACAACAGGAAATCCTTCGCAAACAGCGCGAACTCGAGGCCAACGTGCAGAAGCCCGCCGATGCGGAGCGCTACAAAGTCGAGACCCTGGCGAACGCGAAGAAATTCCAGTTGGAGACCGAAGCGGCCGGCGCGGCGGCGGCCACCAAGCAAAGCGGCTTTGCCAACGCCGACGTGGCCAAAGCCACCGGCCTGGCCGACGCGGAGGCGAACAAGGCGCGGGGTCTGGCCGAAGCCGCCATCATCGAAGCCCAAGGCAAGGCCCAAGCCGAAGCGATGCGACAGAAGGCCGAGTCGTTCAAACAATACAACGAAGCGGCCGTGATCGAACTGATCGTGCGCGTTCTGCCCGAAATTGCCGGCAAGATCAGCGAACCGCTCTCCAAGACCGAGCGGATGGTGATCATCAACAATGGCAACGGCACGGGCGGCGGCGCCAGCAAGATCACCGGCGACGTGATGCAAATCATCAGCCAATTGCCACCGGTGCTGGAGAGCCTGACCGGGGTGAAGTTTGAGAAGTTGCTCGAGCAAGTGCCGGCCCTGCGCCGGGCGATGGGCAAAGAGGTCAAGGGAGACACCTGAGATCTTGCATTTCGACGGCGTTCTCTTTCTTGAACACGGGTTGAGCCTTGATGCAGACTTGCGATCGCAACTGGTGGAAACGCTCCATGCGCCTGCTTGAAGCCATCATCGACGCCAATCACCGCGCGGCCGCGGGTGACGATATGGCAGGTCTGCATCCGTCTGACTTCGCCGACTCGCTGCCGCTCGTCGCGCTGACCTGCATCGACCCGCGACTCAACCCGCTCATGCCCGAAGTGTTGGGCATCCCGGAAGACAAGTTCATCTGGTTGCGCAACGCGGGGAACATCATCACCGGGCCGATCAGCAGCATGATGCGTTCGCTGGCGCTGGCGTGTGCGATCAAGGGTGGTCGCGAGATCGCCGTGATTGGCCACACCGATTGCCTGGTGTGCAAAACCTCCATGATGGAATTGACCGAGCGACTCAAGGCGCTCGGACTGGAGCGGGGGCGGCTGCCGGAGAACCTGACGGAATTTTTCGGGCTTTTCGCCAGCGAACGGCAGAATGTCCTCAAAGCCGTCGAGTTCGTCCGCGCCAGCCCGATCATCGGGCCGGCCATTCCGGTGCATGGGTTGCTGGTGAATATCGAGAGTGGCCGGCTGGAGTGGCTGGTCAACGGCTATCAAGCGCTGGAATCGCGCGCCTTCCAACCTGGCTTGCCCGGGCCGCAGCCTTCTGCAGCGCTGGGCGCCTTTAAGGATTTGCTCCCTTTCGACCTCGGGCAGATGCCGTTTCCCGAGGCGAAGATCGGCGAACTGGCTGCGCGGGCCGGGAGTGTCGTCAGCGAGATCGGACGGGTGGCCGGGCAAGCCGAGCACTTGGCGGGCAAAGCGGGAGAATTTGCGGAAAAGGTCGGTCAGATCGCTTCCGGAGCCGGCCGCTGGTTGGGTGAAGTGCATGTGCACGGGCCGGCGGGCAAAACCGGAGCGGCGAAACCGCCACCCAACAAACCGATTCCCGTGCCTCCACCGATCCGCGTGGTGTCGCCACCACCGAAAGGCGGCAAAGGGCGCGGCTGAAGGCGCGGGAAACGCGCGTAATCCTCCTTTTGGAACCGCTAATCTACGCTAATCAACGCTAATAGAACAAGAAGGATGAAAGCTCGGTGGGTCTGTCATTAGCGAAGATTAGCGCAGATTAGCGGTTCAACTTCTCACCTGAAAAGGGACAAAGGCGGGATCACAATCGGCGGAGCTACCTTCCCTTGGCGCTCATGGCCAGGCTGCGGCGCAGGCTTTCGCGGTTGGCTGCGTCATAGAATTCGACCGGATTGTAATCGTCGGTGAGCACGCGCCCGTGGGACGGATTGGGTTCCTGGATGCGCGCGAAGGCGTCCTGCACCAGGTCACGGCAGCCCGCGTAGACCTGGCTGTAATCCGGCGCCTGCAGCACATGCAGTTGCGGCTTGGACCCGGCGACGAACAGGGTATTGCCATTTCTCCCTTTGTGGATGAGGACGCTGGGAAAGACGTTCGTCAGCGTCTTGTAAAGGGCAGCGCCGAAGAAATCGCGCGGCCCGTCCAACTCGGCGAATGTGTTCATCACCAGCACCCCTTCCGGCTTGAGGATGCGGCGGATGCCTTGGAACGACTCGCGCGTCATCAGGTGCGACGGGCAGGAATCGCCGAGAAAGGCGTCGAGGATGACCGCGTCGTATTGTTTGGCGCAGCGGTTCAGATAATAGCGGCCGTCGCCGATGGTGAGCCGGACTTTCTGTGTCTCGAAGTTGAAAAACCTGGTGGCCACGGGCACGACGGCAGGATTGATCTCGACCACGTCGACCCGGGCACCGTCGCGCGCGAAGTCCATGGGGACGATGCCGACGCCCAGGCCGATGCAGAGGACGTCCTCGACGCGGGGCGTATAAGCGCGGGCCAGCAGGTGCAGCATGTAAGTGAACATGGAAATGCTCTTTTGCTCGCTCACGTCATAGGTGTTTTGCGTGAGGTAATCGTTCAGGTAATAACGGTAGGAGCCGGTCTTTTGCTGGATCACCTGGAGCAGCCCGAAGTTGGAGTTGCCGCGAAACAATTCTTCCGTGCCCGGCCCGTGCCAGCGCTGGTCCTGGAGTCCGGCGTAACCGATCGCGCCGCCGAGGGCGAGCGTGATCAGGGTTGCGATCTTTTCTCCCCTGGTCCTGCCCCAGAACAGGAAATAGGCGGTGGCGACGAGCATCGACAACAGGGCGGTCAGATACATCGTCATCGAGTTGGGCAGAAACGGAATGAGCAGGTAGCCAATCAGGACCGTGCCGCCGAAGCTGCCCAGTGTGCTGATGGCGGTCAGACGGCCGACGTTGCCGCCGACCCCGTTGAGAGAGATGGTGAGCACGCGGATGAAGAAAGGTCCGACCATCGCCAGGAGGCAGAGGGGCACGAAGAACAGGAGCAACGACGTCAACAACGATCCGGCCGCGAGGTCGACTTGGAGAAAGAAGTAGGCGACGGGCTCATGCAGGGCAATGGTCAGGGCGAGATAGACGCCGGCGACCAGGATGGCGGCATACATCCGGCCCAACCGGGGCGAGCGATCCACCAGCCAGCCGCCCGCATAATATCCGCAAGCCAGCGCGACGAGGGTGACCGCGATTTGCGCGGTCCAGACGAAATGCGAGGTGCCGAGATAGGGGGAGAGCAACTTTGCCCCGAGAATTTCCACGATCATGATCGCGGCCCCGGTGAGGGCAGCCGTCAGGTAAAGATAACGGCGCAAGCCGGACGGCAGCGCTTGCTCTCGAACGAAGGGAGTGGCCACCGCGGGTTTCTTTTTCACGCGCACTTTCTACGGGTTGCCCGGGGCGGGAGCAAACGTAGAATTGGGTTGTCGGGTGGATTACGGGCAATTTCTCCTTGACCCCGGTGGGTCAGAGCCAAGACCCTCGGGTCCGGCGACGTTGCTTCGGGCTTCGCGCTGAGAAAGGTATTAGACCTGTGACTACCACACTAATGAAGAAAGAGACATTTCAAATCCTTGAACCGACCGCCAACCAGGTGGTGTTGGTGGGGGACTTTACCGCCTGGAATCAAAACCCCATTCCGTTGAAACGACAAAAGGACGGCGTCTGGAAAACCGTGGTCCCGCTCGCCCCGGGGCAGCACGAATATCGCTTCGTGGTCGACGGCCAATGGCGCGATGACACGCAATGCGCCGTGCGCCGGTCGAATCCTTTTGGCGGCGAGAACTGCGTGCGCGAAGTGCAGGCGTGAAGCGCGACGAGAAGGGAAGCCGTGAGGCACACGGGGTGATGCCTCATTCATCGAGCGCGGACGGCAATGGGCCCCTTTCCTTCTTCTCACGCCTCACGCTTCCCCCCAATGCCCGTTCCCGCTCCAGCAACGTCGGGTGCGAGTAATAGAAACCGCTGTAAAGCGGATGGGGAGTGAGGTTGCTCAGGTTCTTCTCGTTGAGCTTTCGCAGGGCGGCAAGCAACGAGTCTGTTCCGCCCATCGTCTGCGCGGCAAACGCGTCCGCCTCGTATTCAAATCGACGGGACCAATAATTGGCCAGCGGCGTCAACCAGTAGGTCACCGTGCCGGCGAGCAGTCCAAAGAGCAAAAGCCCCGCGGCCAGGTTGCCCCCAGGCAATCCAAACGCCGCCGAAAACCACTCGGCCCGCGCCAGCCACGCCAGGGCGCCGAACCCGACCAATTGACCGGCGGCCGACCAACCGAGCAGTTTTGGAATATGCCCCTTTTTGTCATGGCCGATTTCATGGGCCAGGACCGCGGCCAATTCGCTCTCGTTGAGTTGCTCGAGGAGCGTGTCGAACAGCACGATCTTCCGAAAGCGTCCGAAGCTGGTAAAGAAGGCGTTCGAGTGGCGCGAGCGTTTGCTCCCGTCCATGACCTGGATACTGCGGACGCGAAATCCGGTTCGTTCCGCCACGGCCAACAACTGCTGGCGCAGGCCGCCCTGAGACAGCGGGGTGAATCGGTTGAAGAGCGGCAGGATCAGGATCGGAGCGAGGACCACCATCACCAGTTCGAAGCCAAGCACGGTTCCCCAGGCCCAAAGCCACCACCAGGATCCCGCCCAATCGACCAACTTGAGGACCAGCACCAGCAGCGGGTAGCCGAGTCCCGCGGCCAACAGCAGTCCCTTCAATCGATCCAGCCACCAAATCGCCTGAGTCGCGGTGTTGAATCCGAAGCGTTCTTCCAAACGGAACTGGGCGTACCAATCGAACGGCAGTTCCGCCGCGCGAACGGCCAGGCCTGCCAGGAAGAGAAACGCTCCGTTCGCCCAGGCGGAGTCGCCGAGCCAGGCGCTCGAGCCCTGAAAGGCCCGCGGCAGGACGCCGCTGAAGAGGATCGTCAGCCCGACCAGGAGGGACCAGGTGATCTCGAGTTGGTGCAGCCGGCTTTTCGCCAGCGTATATCGCACCGACCTGGCGTAGGCTTCCGGAGTAACCCGGCTCTGCCATGGCTCCGGGACGGTGCCGGCCTGCCGCCGGACATGGCGTTCGTTGAGCTGCGCCAGACCGAGTTGGGCCAGCCATTTCAGCAGGAGGAGAACTTGCGCGGCGAGACGGATTGGGTTCATGGGGATGAGCGCACGATTCACTTTGGGCGGCTGGTCACCCAGGCCAGCGCCACCGCCCCCAACACCGCCAGGGTTCCTCCGGCCAACGAGCGGGCGGTCGGACGTTCCCCTTCGAGGCGATAGGAAAACGGGATGATGACCAGCGGCGTGATCGCCACGATGGGGAGAACGACTCCCGTGGGAGTGGTCTTGAGCGCCCACTGGTAGCAACTCACCCCGAGGGCCGGACCCGCCAGGCCATTCAACAAGACCCACGGCCAGGCCTTGCCCCAGCGTCGCGCCTCGGTCGCCTCGGCCGGGGCGGTCGTTCCGCCCGCTGGCTCGCTTCGCCTCCAGGCCGCGGGTTCCCGGCCGACGAGCAGCGCGTCGAGAATCGAATCGCGTTTTACCAGCAGCAAAAAGACGGCTCCGACCGCGACGCCGCCCAGGATGCGCTGATACGCGGCGGTGATCCCGTCGATGGTTTCGTCCGCCAGCTTTGCGACCGTAAACGCCTTGCGGCTCAGCACTGCGCCGAGGGCCTGGCAAAGGGAGGAGAGCAGGCCGAACCAGAATCCCGCGATCCAACCTTGGCGGACCAGGGGCGGGTATTTCCCGGGGGCCAGCGCCAGGGCCACGCCGATCAGAATCACCAGGCCACAGACCATTTCGGCCAGCGTCAATTCCGTGCGCAGCCACCACCATTCCACCAGCGCCGCCAGGGGCGACGACAGGCAGAGGGTCAACATCACCGACAAGCGCGAGCCCAGTCGCGGGAGCGCCTGGAACAGGGCGAGGTCGCCAACGCCGAACCCGATGCAGCCGCTCACGAGAAAGATTGGAAACGCGCTCCCGCCCAGCCCGCCCCCGAAGGCATGGGCGTAGCTGCCGAGCAACACGGCCGCGAAACAAAGCCGCCAGAAATTCGCTTCCGTCCCGCCCAGCAACTTAGCCGTCCGATTGCCGCAGACCGCGGAAATGGAGAACAACACCGTCGTCAAGAACGCCGCCAACATGGCCGCTGTTTGTACGGGGCGAAAGACTCGTTTGTCACGCGCGGAAGAGCCGGGGGGCAGAGGGCAGGAGGCAGGGGGCAGGAGGCAGGAGGCAGGGGGCAGTAATCAGTGAATCAGTAATCAGTGAGTCAGGAATCAGTAATCAGTGAGTCAGGAATCAGTGAATCAGTAATCAGTAGGTCAGTAACCAGGGATCAGTAATCAGGTATCAGTTTTCGGCACACTTTGGGCGAGATCGGCGGTCTTCCTGCCACTCAAGTGGCTGTGACCTGAACATTGAACGAGGCCCCTTAAATGCTGAATACCGATCACCGATTACTGATTCACTGATTACTGATCCACTGATTACTGCCTCCTGCCCCCTGCCTCCTGCCTCCTGCCTCCTGCCCCCTGCCCCCTGCCCCCTGACTCCCGCATTGCCTCCGCCCCCGGCCCACCTACACTCTGCTCCATGTCGAGGGCCAAAGCTTGCGTGCTCGAACAATTCGAAGCGCCGCTGCAATTGCGTCACTACGCACTTCCCGGGAGTCTGGAGGCGGGCGCGGCGCTCGTGCGCACGGAGATGGCGGGGATTTGCGGCACCGACGTGCATCTCTGGAAGGGGGAGTTGCCGATCACGCTGCCCGTGATCCTGGGTCATGAAACGGTCGGACGTATCGAACGATTGGGCGACGGATTGGACAAGGATTGGACCAGCCAACCGCTCAAGGCTGGGGATCGCGTTACCTGGAACTCATCCACCTCGTGCGGACAGTGCTACTACTGCGCGCAGAAGCATCAGCCGACGCGCTGTCCGCACCGGCGCGCCTACGGCATCGGTTATCCTTGCGATCAATCGCCTCATTTTCTTGGGGGCTACGCGGAGTTCCATTACCTTCGTCCGCGCACGACGATATTCAAATTGCCGGACGATTTGCGGACGGAAGCGGTCATCGGGGCGGGTTGCGCGCTGAACACGGCCATCCATGGCGTCGAACGGGTGAGGATCGACTGGCGCGACCAGGTGGTCGTGCAGGGCGCGGGGCCGGTCGGCATCGCCGCGCTGGCCGTCGCCAAGAGCGCGGGCGCCGCGCAGGTCATCGTGCTGGGCGCGCCGGCGCATCGGCTGGACATGGCCCGGCGGTTCGGCGCCGACCACACCATTAGCCTCGAAGAAGTCAAGACTCCCGCGGACCGGATTGCCGCGGTGCGCCGGCTCACCGGCGGTTACGGCGCCGATGCGGTCCTGGAATGCGCCGGGGCGCCCGCCGCCGTCGTGGAAGGAATGGAGATGTGCCGTGACGGCGGGAAGTATCTGGTGCTTGGTCATTACTGCGACTCGGGGACGGTAGCGTTTAATCCGCACCTGATCACGCGCAAGCAACTCAACGTTTGCGGATCCTGGTCGAGCGAGCCGCGTCATCTCAAGGCAGCCCTGGAGTTTCTCCAGGCCACGCCGAAGCAATTTCCTTTTGCGGAAATGGTCTCACACCGTTTTGCGCTGGAGCAGGCCAATGAAGCGCTGGCGACGACCGCGAGTTGGGTATCGGCGAAGAGCGTGTTAGTGCCCGGCTGAGCGGCTTGCGGCGGGAAGCCGCCGAGGCCTTTCGTCGCGCGTTGGGGCCATGAACCGGAGCGCGAGCCGTCCCGGCTCGCAGCGCTTCGCCCACAGCCGAGGGCCCGAAGCGTTCCATCGCGCCGATCCTGGTCACACGCTGCGCCCGGGGACCGGGCGCGCTCCGGGTGCGACGGTTCATGGGTAGCCACCGAGAACACCGAGAGGAACGTGCTTGGGGCAAACTTGGTCACCCGTTTTTTCCGCAGCACTGCTTGTATTTTTTGCCGCTGCCGCAGGGACAGGGGTCGTTGCGGCCGACTTTGGGGCCGACCCGCACCGGCTTGGCTTTGGCCAGGGCCTCGGCGGCTTCGCTGACGACATCGCTGGGTTTGCCTTCGGCGGAGGCGGCGCCGGAACTGCCCGTGGCGGTGGCGCTGCCGTAAGCACTGGTGACCTGGTGCTCGGTTTTCTGAGGGAGCTTGCGCAGGAAATTCTCGAAAGCCATCAGGCTGGAAGTGTTGAGGAAAATGTTGTGGCAGATTTCCCTTTTGATGTTGACCATCAGTTCCTCAAAGAGCTTGAACGCTTCCGCCTTGTATTCGATGAGTGGATCGCGCTGGCCGTAAGCGCGCAGGCCGATACTGTTGCGCAGGCTGTCCATGTTGTAGAGGTGTTCCTGCCACAACTTGTCAATCGCCGTGAGGATAGTGTAGCGCTCCACCGACTTGGTGCCGTCGGGATTCTCGAAGCTGACTTTGAGATCGTAGGCGTCGCGGATGGCCTTGGAGATGAAGTTGCAGACGGCAAATTGCGCGGCGGTGAGTTCTTCGAAAACCGACCCGGCCGCCGGTTTCTCGGTGCCCGCGCGGGCGGCCCGGAGAATTTCCTCCTCCGGCATGCCCAGGGGGAAATTGAGGTTCACCCAGTCCACCAGGCCGCGCACGCCCCACTCGGCCGGGTCTTCGGCGGTGGTGAATTCGACGACTTGCTGCAGGACGACTTCCTCCATGACGTCCATCAAGCGGTCGCGGACATCCTCGCCGTGGATGATCTCGTTGCGGAAGCCGTAGATGACTTCCCGCTGCTTGTTCATCACGTCGTCGTATTCGAGGGTGCGTTTGCGGATTTGGTAGTTGTGTTGTTCGACGCGTTTCTGGGCGGTCTCGATGGAGCGGTTGAGCAGCGGGTGTTCGAGTTCCTGGCCTTCTTCGAGGCCCATCTTCTCCATGTACTTGACGATCCGATCGGAGCCAAAGAGCCGCATGAGATCATCTTCGAGGGAGATGAAAAAGTGCGACGAACCCGGGTCGCCCTGGCGCGCGCAGCGTCCGCGCAACTGGCGATCGATGCGCCGGGCTTCGTGGCGTTCCGTCGCCAGGACGTGCAGGCCGCCCAGTTCGGCGATGCCGGGGCCGAGTTTGATGTCGGTGCCGCGGCCGGCCATGTTGGTGGCGATGGTCACCGCGCTCTTCTGACCGGCCCGCGCGACGATTTCGGCTTCCTGCTGATGGTATTTGGCGTTCAGCACGGAGTGGATGATGCCGGTTTTCTTCAACATCCGGGATAGAAGTTCGCTCGTCTCCACCGAGACGGTGCCGACCAGGATGGGCCGGCCTTGTCCGTGGATGGTTTGAATCTCCTTGAGCACCGCACTGAACTTCTCCCGCTTGGTTTTGTAGACGGTGTCGTGGGCATCCCGGCGCTGGACCGGGCGGTTGGTGGGGATGACGAGCACTCCCAGTTTGTAGATGTCGAAAAACTCCTGCGCCTCCGTCTCGGCTGTTCCGGTCATGCCCGCCAGCTTGTGGTAGAGGCGGAAGTAGTTCTGGATGGTAATGGTGGCGTAGGTTTGAGTTTCCCGCTCGACTTCCACACCTTCCTTGGCCTCGACCGCCTGGTGCAGGCCGTCGCTCCAACGACGCCCGGTCATGAGGCGGCCGGTATTCTCGTCCACGATGATGACCTTGTTGTCCTGGACGACGTACTGCACATCCTTCAAGTAGAGGCCGTAGGCTTTGAGCAACTGCGAAATCGTGTGAATCTGCTGGGCCTTGGCTTCCAGTTCCTGCTGCAGGCGGCTCTTCAACTCGAGCCGCCGATGGGCGTCCTTCTCCGGGCCGTTGTCAATCTCGTGAAACTTCGAGGCCAGGTCCGGCAGGACGAAGGCGTCCGGGTCCTTCGGGCTGAGAAAAGCCCGGCCTTTCTCGGTGAGATCGGCTTCGTGACTTTTTTCTTCGATGGCGAAAAAGAGTTCCTCCTTTTCCGCGTAGAGTTCCTTCTTCGACTGGTCGGCGTGCAGTTGGAGCTCCGCCCGGTTCATGAGCTTGAGGTTGTCTGGATTTTCCAGGACGCGCATCAGGCCTTCGGAGCGGGGGGTGCCGAGTTTGACGCGATAGAGCAGCAGGCCGATCTGGCGTTCCAGTTCTTCCGGGTTGGCCGGGTTGGAGCCGTCTTCCGGTTGGAGATTTTTGATCAGTTCCTCGGCTTCGTGGAGGAAGCGGTGGCAGAGTTTTTCCTGCGCGTGAAAGAGCGCTTCGACCTGGGGTTTGAACTTGTCGTAGATCCCGTGGTCCTGGTTGATGACGGAGGGGCCGCTGATGATGAGCGGGACGCGCGCCTCGTCGATGAGGATCGAGTCGACTTCGTCGACAATGGCGAAGTAATGGCCGCGCTGGACTTGTTCCTCGGCGCGCGTGGCCATGCCGTTGTCGCGCAGGTAATCGAACCCGAACTCGGCATTGGTGCCGTAGGTGATGTCACAGTTGTATTGCTCGCGGCGTTCGGCTGGCGATTGATCGTGGAGGATACAGCCGACGGTCAGGCCGAGAAACCGGTAGACGGCACCCATCCACTCGCTGTCGCGGGCGGCCAGGTAATCGTTGACGGTGACGACGTGAACGCCGCGGCCGCTGAGGGCATTGAGGTAAACGGGCAGGGTGGCCACGAGGGTTTTGCCCTCGCCGGTGGCCATTTCTGCGATGCGCCCGCTGTGCAGGGCGTAGCCGCCGATGAGTTGCACGTCGAATGGAATCATCTCCCATTTGAGGGGGTGATCGCGCACGGTGATCTCCTGGCCCCAGAGGCGGCGGCAGGCATTCTTGACCACGGCAAAGGCTTCGGGGAGGATCTCATCCAGGGCGGCCTTGAGCTCCTGGTTGTCCTGGATCGCGGCGCAACGGGCTTTCCACTCCGCGGTTTTCTGGCGCAGGACCTCCGCGGGCTGGGATTGCAGGGATGCTTCGATCTCGTTGATCTTGGCCACCAGCGGCCGGAGGCGCTTGACCTCCCGGTCGTTTTTCGATCCGATGATCTTCTTGATGATGAAGCCAATCATGACAGTCTTATAAAATCGTGCGGGAAACGCTACGGGATGCGACGGGGGGCGTCAAAAGGAATTCCGGCCGGGAGCGGGTTTGGCGCCAAACCGGGTGCGCGACAGATTCGTTGCGCAATCAGTCTTTCGCATTAGACTGTGGGCGACAAGTTCAAGCATGCGGCTCATTGGACATCTGCCGAGCGAGACGAGCGCCACGACGTTCAGCGATTATCTGTACGTGCAGGGAATTACCAACGAGGTTGAAGCCGAGAAGGAGGGGTGGGCCATCTGGATTCATTCCGAGGACGAATGTTCCAAAGCCAAGGAGATGCTGACGGCGTTTCTGGGCAATCCGGCCGATCCGCGGTATCGCAAGCGGGCTGCCCTGGCCCGGGAAATGCGAGTCCAGGCGGCGGAGAAGGAGGAGGAAGCGGAAAGCCGGATCCTGGACCGGGCCCAGGTGTTCCGGGCGACGATGCCTTACGGGGTGGGGTTATTGACCATCGTGCTGATCGGTCTTTCGCTGGCTGTGCAGTTGATGCGCGATGGGGGCTATGACGAGAGCGTGCATCGGGAGTTACTCATCACCTCCGTGCGGATCGAGGGAGAGGGATTCGGATTTTACAAGGGACTGCCGGAAATCGCCCGGGGCGAATTCTGGCGATTATTCACGCCGGTGCTGGTGCACGGCGGCTGGGTGCATCTGCTGTTGAACATGATGTGGCTGCTGGACCTGGGCAGCATGATTGAGGGCCGGCAAAGCACGGGGCGCCTCGGCTGTCTCGTGCTGGTGATCGGCGTTCTTTCCAACCTTGGCCAATATTATTCCACGGGCAACCCGGTCTTCTATGGCATGTCCGGCGTGGTCTACGGCCTGTTGGGTTACGTCTGGATGAAAGGCAAATTTGATCCCTCCAGTGGCCTTTACCTGCACCCGCACACGGTGGCGATGATGCTGATTTGGTTCGTCGTGTGCCTGACCGGAGTGGTCGGCCACATCGCCAACACCGCTCATGCGGTCGGGCTTGGGTTGGGCGTTTTCTGGGGATTTTTGGCCAGCCTTTCGGCGATCCGTCGCTCGTAGCCGCGCGCCGTTTCCCACGCGGCTGAACCCACCGGAGGGGTGAAGACTAACGCAGTCCCTGCGTCGCGATGTCGCGCCGGTAATGCGCGTCCTCGAAGTGGATTTGTTCCACGGCTGCGTACGCGGCCGCCCGGGCGCTGGCCAGGTCGCCCGCGCGAGTCGTCACGCCGAGCACGCGGCCGCCGTGGGTGACCCACTCTGCGCCGGTCCTGGCGGTGCCCGCGTGGAAGACTTTCGTATTCGGCATGCGATTGGCCTCGGCCAAGCCGGTAATCGGTTTGCCTTTGGCAAACGAACCGGGATAGCCCCCCGATGCCATCACCACGCAGACCGATGCTCCTTCGCTCCATCTCAGTTCCGCCTCGTGCAATCGGCCGCTCACGCTGGCGTCGAGCAGCTCCAGCAAATCGTTCTCCAGGCGCATCAAATAAACCTGGGTCTCCGGGTCACCAAAACGCGCGTTGAACTCCAGTACCTTCGGCCCCTCGCGGGTCAGCATCACGCCAGGATACAGGATGCCATGGAAGTCAATCGCCTCCGCCGCGCAACCCTCCAGCCAGGGACGGAGAAGGCGCGCGCCGACGTCGACAAGTTGGGCCTGGGTGAGAAACGGGGCGGGCGAGTAAGCGCCCATGCCGCCGGTATTCAAACCCTGGTCACCATCGAGAGCGCGCTTGTGATCCTGGGCGGTGGGAAACAGCCTGGTGGTGCGGCCGTCACAGAGGGCGTGCAAGGAGATCTCCGTCCCTTCCAGCAACTCCTGGATGACAATTTGGCTGCCCGCCGCCCCAAAGGTTTTACGGACCAGAATGTCATCGATGGCCCGGTTGGCCTCCGCCAGGTTGTGGCAAAGCAACACTCCCTTGCCTAACGCCAGCCCGTCCGCTTTGACGGCGCAACGGCCGTCGAGGGCCAGGGCGAACTTCCGGGCCGGCCCTTCCTGCGCAAACCGACCGGACCGCGCGGTGGGAATGCCATGGCGCTCCATGAACTCCTGCGCAAATACTTTGGACGACTCGAAGCGTGCGGCCTTTTGGTTCGGCCCCCAAATGCGGCGTCCATTTTTCTCGAACAGATCAACGATGCCCAGTGCCAGCGGGTTGTCCGGTCCGACGACGGTCAGGTCCGCGCGTTTGTCCTGGGCGAAGGCGAGCAGTCCGGGCAGGTCTTCGGCCCCGATGTTCACGCAGGCCACGGGCGAGTGATCGGTGGCGAGACGTTCGTCGGCGATACCCGGGTTGCCCGGCGCGCACCAGAGATGGGTGAGGTGGGTCGATTGCGCGAGCTTCCAGACCAGGGCATGCTCACGTCCGCCCGAACCGATGACCAGGACTTTCATGGAAGCAGCGATTGAAACAGGAACGGCGGAATCCAGGAAGCAAGTTTTCACCGGCGCCACCGCGGGGCGCAAAACAGGATGCGTCTGCTGGACCGCGACCGGCCGGCTGTCGTTGCGAGCGGCACGCGGGAGCCGGCGCTCTCGGAGCGTGTCGGGAAATCGGGCAGCCCAGGGGTAGCAGGAGCACGTTCCGTACGGAACACAAAATTGCAACTCGCCGCCGGCCTGGGTGACCGGCAGAGGAGTTGGACCACGGATGGCCCGGATGCCACGGATGGAGGAACCAGCGCAGGTTGGAGAGAGAGCTCTGAGCACTGACCTGCCGACGGGTTGGATCTTCGAACGAAAGAATTCTCGCGACTGTTCAGGTGAGAGGTTGAACCGCTAATCTGCGCTAATCTGCGCTAATATTCGATCATGAAGACCAATCCCATTCGGCGGCCACTTCGTTTGCTTGCGGACGTGCGCGTACCCACCTCCATAGTCATTGTTCCGCGAGACTTTATTAGCGTGGATTAGCGGAGATTAGCGGTTGCGAAAAGGAGCTTACAAATGGGATGAACGACTCCGCATCCCTAAGCTTCGCTCATAGCGGATCGAGCGTTGCGCGATTGTCCGAGATGGTCCTGCCGCAGAGGTCGGCGATTTTTGAATTGGGAAAAATTATCTTCCGAGGCCCGCCGGCGTGAAACGGCCGCCCGCGTCGTTGAGCCTGGCCAGTGCAGGGGGGATTGACCGGGGCGGAGGACTAATTCAACCGCACCCGGTAGAATCGTGTCGGGACGGTCGCCGTCGGGTCGGTGAGGGTGAGGACCGCGCCCGCGCCCGGTTGCGAGGTGACGGTCGTCCAGGTTGGGGCCGAGAGCGTGTCGTTGTATTGCAGGGTGAAGCCGAATCCCGCCACGGTGGTGAAGGTGACATTTACGGCCGGACCGATCCGGGTGATCGAGAGGATCTTTGGAACCGGCGGCTGGAGGACGACCTGCAATTGGGCAGCGCTGCTCGCCACGGTGAGGTCCGCATTACTGACCAGCACGAGATACAGACCGGCGTCGGAGGATTGCACGCTCGGGAGGCTGAGGGTGGGTTGGTTGGCGCCCGGGAGATCGACGCCATTGCGCTGCCACTGGTAACTCAAGGGCAGGGTGCTGCTGGCCGTCACACTGAAGCTGGCTGGGAAACCGGCGACCGCAATGACGTCTTGCGGTTGGCCGGTGATAACAATGGGCGGCATCTCGCGCTGGATGGTCAGGACAAAGCGGTTGGTGGTCGCCGCGCCGTTGGTATCGGTGAGGGTAAGACTGATGACGGCGACGCCGGATTGGCCGGCGGATGGAGTGATCACGAGCGAACGGTTGGTGTCGGTTCCTTGCAGGAGGATGTTCCCGTCCGGAACCAGGGTGGGGTTCGAGGATGCACCAGTGACGGTCAAGAGCGCCGCGGGTGTTTCGCGGTCGGAGACGGTGAACGGGATGGGAGCGGTCGGGGTGTCATGAGGGACGATTTGATCGGGAATGTCGGAGAGGATCGGCGCGGCGTTGACCGTGACGGTGAAGGTGCGCGTCGTGAGATTATTGGTGGGTTGACCGTCGTTGACGGTCACGCTGATGGTTGCGGCGCCATTGGTGTTGGGAACGGGGACGAACGTCACGATGCCGGTGTCGGCCGGACTGGAGTAGTTGATGGTCAAGCCCGCCAGCAGGCCCGGGTCGCTGGCCGTCGCGGTCATCGTTAAGGATTGGTGTTCATCCGGCGCGCCGGTTCCGATGCCGGCCAGGCGGATGATCTGAGGGCCGCTGTTCTCGTTGAGCAACAGATCGGCAATCGCGCCGAGTCCGGGCGGGTCATTCACCGGTTTGACCGTGAGTTTGAAAGTCTGGCTGGCGCTGGCATTGCTGGCATCGGTGACGGTGAGGGTGATGAGGCTGATCCCGGATTGGTTCGGTTCCGGGGTCAGGGTGATGGTGCGATTGGTCCCACTGCCGCCGAAGGCGATGCGGTTGGTCGGGACCAGGGCGGGATCGGAGGAGGTGACCGACAACGCGAGGGCGTCGGCTGTCGTCTCCACATCGCGGATGAGGAATGGAATGGCCGCCGTGGCGGTGTCTTCGTCGATGACGACGTCGAGCATGGTTGAGATGGTCGGCGGATGGTTGGCCGTGATCACCGGATTCACCGTGAGGAGGAAGGAAGTACGGTTGGTGGCCGCACCGTCGGTGACCTGGACGGTGATGGTGGCGGTGCCGCTTTGATTGGTCGCAGGAGTGATGAGCAGGCCCCGGCCGGCGCCGCTGCCGCCAAGGATGATGCCGGAATCAGGCACGAGCGTCGAGTCGCCGGAACTGGCGGAGACGACCAGGCTGCCCGCGGGCGTTTCCAGGTCGTTTACGGTGAAGGCGATGATGCCGGTGGCAGTGGCTTGGTCGATCGTTTGGTTGGCGATGGTGGAGATGGTGGGCGGGTCGTTGACCGGGAGAACGGTCACATGGAAGGTCAGGTTGCTGGCGCCGGCGGAGGCGTCGATCACAGTCAGGGTGACATTCGCGGTGCCGAACTGGTCCTGCGTTGGGGTCAAGGTGACGGTGCGGTTGGTGCCGGTGCCACCGAGAACGATGTTGGCCTCAGGCAACAGGCGGGGGTTGGAGGAGCGGGCGATGACGCTCAAACTGGCGGCGGTTGTTTCGGCGTCCCGCACGGTGAAGGGAATGGGTCCAGCCGAGGTGTCCTCGTTGAGGGTGACATTGGTGATCGTCGAGAGAGTTGGGAGCACATTGGCGGCGGGGTTGATCAACACCAGGAATGATTGGCTGATGGAGCTGTTGGCGGTTGCGCCGTCATTCAAGGTTACGGTGACCAGCGAGACGCCGCTGGCGTTGTTGGCCGGGCGCAAGGTGAGGACGGCGGTGCTGCTGCCGCTGGTGTAGTTGACGGTGGGATTCGGCAGCAGCGTGGTGTTGGTGGAGGCGGTGGTGAAAGTCAGGGTCTGAGTCTCGTTGGCCGCGCCGCTGGAAATGCCGGAAAGATTGACGTTGTACGTCCGATTGCCGGGAATGGCATTGGTGATGAAGTTGCTGATGGGATCCAGCGTTGGCGGGTCGTTGAGGGGATTGACCGTCAAGCGGAAGGCGGTGCTGTTGGTGGCTGCTCCGTCCGAAACGCGCACCGTGATCAAGCTGGTGCCCGATTGATTTGGCGAAGGGAGGACGAGGAGGGTGCGATTGCTGCCGCTCCCGCTGAAGAGCAGGTTGGTGCTGGCGACCAGGCTGGTGTTGGTGGAGTTGCCGGTCAACGTGAGGCTTAACAGCGGCGTGTCCGGATCGCGGATCGTGAATGGCACGAGGAGGGGCGTGTCTTCGTCGGTGCTTTGGGCATTGAGGCTGGAGATGGTCGGCGCGGCGTTCGTCGCGTGGATCGTGACGTTGAATTCGCGGATGACCTGGTGGTTTTGGGGCTGCCCGTCGTCCACCGTCACGGTGATGGTGGCCGTCCCGGTGAGGTTGTTCGCCGGCCTGAAAACCAGGAGGCCGGTCGGGTTGGGGTTCGTGTAGAGGATGCTCGGATTGGGGATGAGCGCCGGGTTGCTGGAGACCGCGCTGATCGTGAGCGACTGCGTTTCGTTGGACGCACCGGGGCTGAGGCCGGTGAGCGGCACGTTTTGCGGCGGGACACTTTCGCCGAGAGTCCGATCACCGATCGCATCGAGCGTGGGCGGATCATTGACGGGATTGACCGTGAGAACAAACTGGACGTTGGCACTGGCGTCGCTGCCATCAGCGACGGTCACGGTGATGGTCGCGGTGCCGAACCGGTTCGTGGCCGGGAGGACGGCCAGGTTGCGATTCGCCCCGGTGCCGTTGAAGACGAGGTTGGCGTTGGGGACGAGGTTGGGATCCGAGGAGGTGGCCGTCAGCGTCAGGGCTGCCGGGGCGGTCTCGGGATCGCTGACGGCGAGCGGGAGGAACAAGGGCACGTCCTCATCGGTGGTTTGATCGCCGATGGGGGCAATGGACGGAGAGTCGTTGATCGGAGTGACGTTCACCGTGAAGGATTGGCTAAAGCTTTGGTTGGTGGCCTGCCCGTCCTTGACCGTCACGGTGAGGATGACGGGACCGCTGGCGTTGGTCAGCGGCGCGAACGTGAGGGTGGCCTCGCTGTCGGGGCTGAGGTAGGCGACGGCCGGGTTGGGGATGACAGCCGGGTTGCTCGAATGGGCGGTGACCGTGAGGTTCTGCATCTCGTTTGACGCGCCGGAACTGATGCCGGCGAGATGGACCGTCTGCGCGCCCGAATCCTCGTCGATCGTCAAATCCGGCAGCGGCCCAATGGCAGGCGGGTCGTTCACAGAAAAGACGGTGAGCCGGAAGGCATCGCTGGCGGTGGCTCCATTGGAATCGGTCACGGTCAGGACGATCGTGGCGACGCCGGCTTGATTGGGAGCCGGGGTGATGGTGGCGAGGCGGTTGGTGCCCGTGCCCGTGAAGACGATGTTCGTGCCGGAAACGAGCGCGGGATTGGAGGAAACGGCCGAGTAGAGGAGTGCGTCCGGCGTGGTTTCCGCATCCAGCGCGTTGAAGGGCACGGCCAGCGGCGCGTCTTCACCGGTGCTTTGGTCCGGGATGTTGGAGATGAGCGGCGGACTATTGACGGCCCGGATCGTCAGGAGAAAGGAATTGGTGGAGCTGAGGCCGTCCGGGTCGCGCACGCCGATGGCGATCGTCACCAGGCCGGCCCGGTCAGGCAGTGGCGTGATGCGCACCGTGCGGTTCGAGCCACTGCCGCCGAAGACGATATTGGCGCCCGGGACGACGGTGGGATCGGAGGATTGGCCGAAGACCGTCAGCGATTCAGCGGGTGACTCGAAATCATGCACCGTGAAGGGAAGGAGGCCGGTGTCGCTGTTTTCGTCGATGGCGATGTCGGAGAATTCGGAGAGCGTCGGCGGGCCGAACACGATCAGCACCGCCTCGATCGAGAAAGTGGTGCCAAGGGAGTTGCTGACCCGGAGGCGGTAGGTGCCGGCATTGCTCGGCGTGACGGGGCCGAGGGAGAGGGTGCTATTGGTCGCACCCGGCAGGTCCACGCCGTTGTGCTGCCATTGGAACAGGAGCGGTTCGTCGCCGATGGCGGCGCCGCTGAATTGGACGTTTTCACCGTTTGTCACGGACAAACTTACCGGCTGCAGCGTAACCACGGGAGGCGCCCCGAATTCGATCGCGATCATCGCGGTGTTGTCCGCCGGGTTCAGGTCGAGTAGATCTGAACCGACGGAGACGAAATTACTCGCGGTGCCGCTGGCGATGGGCGCGCCGGAAACCGTGACGGTGGCGGTCGCGCCGGCGGGCAGGTTGCCCAGCGCGCAGGTCAGGTCCTGGTCGACGACCTGGCAACCGCCTTGTGAATTGGAGACGACGAGGGAGGTCAGGACAAGAGGCAGGGCGTTCGTCAGACGAACATTGGTGGCGGTGGCGGGCCCGCGGTTGGTCACGCTGTAAAGGAAGACCAGGTTGTTGCTTACCGCGAATGGACCGTTGGAAAGCGTCTGCGTCAGCCCGAGGTCGGCGATCGGTTCGACGGTGGCGAAGTCCAGATTCCAGCCGCCGCTGACCAGGCCGGAGTCCTTATCGGCGTCGTCCACGATGAAGAGCGACCAGGTGCCGTTTGGATCGATGCCGGTGAAGACGGCCAGATTGGTTTGATACGGACCGGGCGGGGCGGGCGCGGGGAAAGGGTCGGAATCCGGCTCATAGTTGGTCGGCCGGTAGAGGCCGGAAGCGATCGCGGAAGAATCAGGCAGGGCGTTGGGGGCGCCGTCGCCCAAAGTCAGGGAGACATCGTTCAACCCGAACTGGCCCCCGCAATCGGACAGGATCAGGGTGGACCGTCCGTTGGGCCCCACCAGCAGCATGTCGAGATCATCGGGATAAGTGTGAGTGAGGTTGGCGAGAGTCACGCGGACGCTGAAGACCGAGGCGGTCAGCCCTGAGACAAAAATGGTGGCGGGATAAGGGGCGGCGGCGCCCATACGCGGAATCTGGATGGGAGCGCTGTTGCTGTACACCCCGGAGCTGGCGATGACGCGGGTTTGCGCAACCGCGCGGTTGTTGGCCGGGGCCGGGTCGAACAGTTCCGAGCCGACGACCGCGGTATTGGTGAGGGGACCGAGCAACGTTGGGTGAACGAGCAACGCAATGGAAGCGGCCGCACTGTTGGGCAGTGAACCCAGGTTGCAGGACAATTCGCTGTTGTTGCGCGTGCAAGACCCCTGGCTGGGGGTGGCGGAGATGAACGTCACGCCTGGCGGCAGGAGGTTGGTGAGTTGAACATTGCTGGCGGCGCTCTGGCCTCGATTGGTGACCGCGAGGGTGTAGAGGAGATCTTCTCCGATCCAGACGAAATTCGCCCGGCTGTTGATCGCCAGGACCAAATCCGCCGCCGCAGTCACGGAGGTGACATTGGTGGCGGTGTTGTCGGCCGGCATGGGATCGCTCGCGGAGCCGGTGACGTTCGCGCGGTTGGTGATCAGGCCGATCGTCGTCGGGTGGGCAAGGAGCGTGACCACGGCGCTCTCGCCGGCGGCCATGACGCCCAGGTTGCATTGGACGCCGCCGCCCGATTGGCTGCAACTGCCGCGCGTCGAGGTGGCCGAAATGAAATCCAGCGTGGAAGGAAAAGTATCGATGAGCAGCACGTCGGAGCTGCTCGGACCCCGATTGGAGACGGTGAGAACAGCCTGGAAATCCTGACCGAAGGCAAGCTGCGGGGGGGCCGAGACGCTGGTGATGGCCAAGTCAGCCGCGGCACTCACCGGGGTGAGAACGGCCGCGGTGTTGTTCGTCGAGACGGGATCCAACTCGGCGGCGGCGATGATGGCAAAGTTGCTGTTCACGCCGATCAAACCCGGGATGCCGGTGATCTGGACGAGGGCTTGGGCACCGGCGGCGAGGCTGCCGAGGTTGCAATTCAGGGTGCCATTGACGTTGGCACAGGCGCCCTGGCCGGGGATGACCGAGACGAGCGTCATGCCGCTGGGCAATTCGTTGGTCAGGGCCACGCTGGTCGCCGGGCTCGGGCCCAGATTGGTCACTCGCAGAAGGTAACTGATCGGTTGGCCGAGCAGGCTGGTGCCCGGCGCGCGGGTCATCGCCAGGAGGAGGTCGGCGACCGGCACAATGGTCGTGAGGACGGTGGCGGAATTATCCAACGGATGCAATTCCAGCTGGTTACCGGTGGCGGTCACGAGGTTGGTGGCCTGTCCGCCCAGGGTGGGCGTGACATTGAGCGTGATCTCGGCCCCGGCGCCGCTCGGGAGGGTGCCGAGACTGCAGATGATGGTGCCGTTATTGTTCACGCAACCGCCCCGGGTGACCGTAGCGGAATTCAAGATCACCCCGGGAGGCAGGACGTCCTGCACTACCGCGGTCGAGGACGACGGGCCCCGATTGGTGACGGTGATGTGGTAGGACACCGGCTCGCCGGCCATGACGGTCGAGGGTCGGCCCGATTGGGTGAGGACCAGATCCGCCATGGGGTCGGCACTCACCAGCGTCAGGCTCCAGCCGTCGGCGAGGAACCCGGCGACGCTGTTGGGCGAGCCATTTTCCGGTTGGTCGTCGATCATGTAGAGGGACCAGGTTCCGTTCGGATCGCTCCCGCGGAAGACCGACAGGTTGGTCAAATAAGGCAGCGGCGGAGCCGGGGCCGGAAAAGCGTCCGAGGCCGTGCCGAAGTTGGTTGGTTTGTAGGTGCCCGAAACGATGGGTGGATCGCTGTCCGGCAACGACAGGGGTGCGTCGTCATCCAGCGTGATGGTTACGTCGACCAGGGGGTTGTCGAGCCCGCAGTCGGACATGAGGTAAACGGCCTGGCCGTGCGGACCCACCAGGATGACATCGATGTCGTCCGGATAATCGTGATTGAGGTTGTGCAGCGTGACACTGACTTTATAGACCGAGGAAGTCAGACCGGAGACCACGATGTTCGCCGGATAAATGGAGCCGGGGCCGGATTCGAGCAAGGGCAGGACGATGGCGTCGGTGTTGTCGTAGGCGGGCAGGGTGAAGGTGCCGACGATGGAAGCCGCGGCGGTGTTGTTCGTCAGGTTGGGATCGAACTCGTTGGCCGTGACGCTGTTCGAGGTGGTGTTGGTGCCCGCGCCGACACGAAGCACGAGCGTGGCCGTGGCGCGGGCGCCGGCCGCCAAATTGCCAAAGTTACACGTCACCACGCCATTGGCATTGGCGCAGGTCCCTTGCGTGGCGGTTGCCGAAACCAGGACGGAATGGCTGGATAATCGATTGACGAGGGTCACCCCGGTGGCGGTGGAGGGGCCCTGGTTGGTGACGCTGACGGTGAGGGTCGCATTGCTGCCCGCGTCGACTTGATTGGCTGGGATCGAGGGCGCGTCGAGGCGCAAGTCGGCGGCGGGTTGAATGCTCAGGGCATAATCTTCCACTTCCCCATTGGGCGCCGCGCCGAAGTCGAGGGTCGATTGGGCCAGCGCTCCGTGGAGCCAGCCGGCCAACGCCACGGCGAACAACCAGAACATCGTGGAGCACCCTGGCCGCGGCTTGCGAAGCGGCCGGTGGAAAACGACCCCACGGTTCATGACAGGGATAAGAGGGAAGGGTCCAGGATCGGTCTTGGAGGACGGCAAAGGTCGGGTCTCAAGGCAACCTCAATCGGTAATACCGATAGGGCGCCACCGCCGCCCCCGTGTGAGTGAATTGGAACAAGGTTGAGGAGAGATTGGTGGCCAGCCCCAAATCGCTCCAGGCGGGCGCGCTGCCGAGGGTGGTGGCGCTTTGGATCACGTAAAGCTGGTTGGGATTGCCCATGAATTGGAATCGGAAATTGCCGCTTTGCAGACGTTGCGCTGAACCCAGGGTCGGCCGCGTCGTCGACCAGACGAAGCGGTTCTCCTCGCCCCGGTTCATGCCCATCATGTTCGTGGCGACCAGTCGGTAGCGGTAGGTGATGTCCGGCTGAAGTCCGCTCAACACCACGTTGGTGGGGAAAGTGGTGGTCCCGGCGAAAAGAAATTTGACCTGCGACGTGCTCCCCAAGCCCGTGGTCGGTCCCCACTCGAACCAGAAACGCGATTGTAGGCCGTTGGCGTTGACGATTCCGTTAACCACCGCGCCAGTCGAAGCGATGCTCGACACCGGCAAGGTCGTCACGGAAGGCGCGGTGGCGGGTGACACGCGCAGCTGGCTCAGCGTTTCGCCCACGGTGTAGTCGTCATAGTTCTCCCAGACCACGAGGTAATACCGGGTGCCGGCGCTTAACGTTGGCGAGAAGGAGGCGCGTCCGATCGTGTTGTCGCTGCACGCCAGCTCCATAAATGACCCGCTGCAACTGGTCGGACTGGTGTTCGTGTAAAGCGCCATGATCGTGTCGTCCACCGTCGTTTGCGTGTCTGCGCCGGTGGAAAAAATGTAAGTGCCGGCCGTGGCCGGCGTGAATTGATACCAAACGTCCCGGGACGGTTTCCGGAGCGGATCGGAACTGGCCTGGAAGCAGGACGGGGTGAGGGCGGCGGTCGTGGTCGCGCGGGTGGTGTCGGCCAGCCTCGAGGCATAGGGAAACGGGCCGCTGGACGGGACGACTTCGGCTCCGCTGCAGGTGTCGTTGGCGGGAATGACGGGTTGGTCGACCCGCAATTGCAGGGCAAAGGTTGCGTTGGTGTCGGTCAGGTCGGTTGCCCCTCCTACCCAGATCACGATGTAATAAGTGGTGCCGGCGTTGAGGTTGGTGGCCATTCCCGCCCGGTTGTTCAGTCCGCCCGCATCGTCGTTACAGGCTTTTTCCACGAACGGCCCGGCGCATCCGTTGGCCGAAGTGTAGATGGCCATGACCGGATCCAGGAGAGTAGTGGCCGTATCGATGCTCGTCGAAAACGTGTAAAGGGCGTTCGACCCGGGAGTGAAGCTATACCAGACCCCGCGGGTCGCATCGATCGCGCAGTTGGTGGAGGGCGAGGGATCCCCCGCAGCGGTGGCCAACCGCATGTCCGGAATCGTCGGTGTCAGGTAGGGAAACGGCCCGTTGGCCGGAATCAGGACCGCTCCGGCGCAAGAGTCGTTGGCCGGGGGGGAGGCGCCGGGGGCTGGCCAGACGTTGAACACGAGAAGAAAAACCGCGAGCAAAATGCATCGGGTCCGAGCGGATTTGGCCGGATTGGGTTGCATCGAGATTCGTTCTGATTGCTTCCGATTGTACTACATCTGCGTGCGAGAACGGGTGATGTCGGCCTGATCTATACACCATGCCCGAACCGGATGCGAGCGTTTATCTTGGCTTTCTCCAGCAAGGGGCGCAGGACAGGATTCTTCTGCGCGACCGCGAGCGGCAGACAATCGTGCGGGGGCGCCACGTGGGAGCTGGTGAGCTTGACGGCGGACGACCTGTTGAGCTCAGAGCTCCAGCGACCCACCCAGGAGTTGGACCACGGATGGACACATTTCAATGATGTCTTTTCGTGGAACACCGACCATTTCGCCTGCTGAATCTTTGCGGCTTGGCGTCTCAGCGACTTTCGACTTTCCTTTCAGTCTTCCCTCGGTACGCTGGCGCCCGCATTTGGCATATGGCCGTCAAATTCTTCAACACCCTCTCGCGTTCCCTCGAGGAATTCGTGCCGCTCGATCCGAAAGGCCAGGCGGTCCGGATGTACTGCTGCGGGCCGACCGTGTATGACTTCGGTCACATTGGGAACTTTCGCTCCTTCGTCTTTTCCGACCTGGTCCGGCGCTATCTCCAGTTCCGTGGTTACCAGGTGACGCAAGTGATGAATATCACCGACGTGGAGGACAAGATCATCAAGCGCGTCCGCGAAGCGGGCGTGACGCTGCGCGAATTCGTCTCGCCCTACGAGACGGCGTTTCTCGAAGACCTGCAAACATTGGGCTGCCTGCGTCCGCATCACCTGCCGCGCGCGACGGAGCACATTGCCGAGATGATTCGATTGATCGAGGCGCTGATGAAACGGGGCATCGCTTATCAGGCGGCGGATGGCTCGGTCTATTTCAGCATCGAAAAGTACCAGGCCTGCGGTGGCCGCTACGGCCAGTTGGTCAACCTGAACTTCGACCAGATGCGCCTGGGGGAACGGGTGGCCAACGACGAATACACCAAGGATTCGCTGGCCGACTTCGCGCTTTGGAAGGCGCGCGTGCCCGAGGACGGCGCGGTCTTCTGGCCCAGTCCCTGGGGCGAGGGCCGCCCGGGTTGGCACATCGAGTGTTCGGCCATGAGCATGAAGCTGCTCGGACCGAGTTTCGATCTGCATCTGGGCGGCGAAGACCTCGCCTTCCCTCATCACGAGGACGAAATCGCGCAGAGTGAAGGGGCGGGCGTGCAGCCGCCGGGCCAGCGGTTCGTGAAGTACTGGCTGCACGGCGCGCACTTGCTGGTCGAAGGCAGAAAAATGAGCAAGTCCCTGGAAAACTTTTTCACCCTGCGGGACCTGCTGGCCAAAGGCTACGGCGGGCGGGAGATTCGCTACCTGATGATCTCCGCGCATTACCGCGAGACCTTCAACTTTACACTCTCGAGCCTGGAGGCGAGGAGAGCCTCGCTCGAACGCCTCGACGAGTGCCTGGGCAAGCTGCAGGAACTGGCTGGAACAAACACCGCCCCGGCGGAGGCAAAACTGGTCGGCGCGTTCACGGCGGCGCTTGACGACGACCTCAATGTGTCGGCCGCGTGGGGGACGGTCTTCGAGTGGGTGCACGAAATCAACCGGCGGCTGGCGGCCAACAAGCTGTCGGCCGGACAGGCCGCCGGCGCGCTGGCGGCCTGGGAACAGGTGGATTCCGTTCTCGGCCTGGGTCGCCGAGGCGACGTGGCGCCTCCGCCGGAAATCCTGGCCGTCCTTGAGGAACGTCAGGCCGCGCGCAAGGCGAAAGATTTCAAGCGCGCCGACCTCCTCCGTGACGAGCTTAAGGCCGAAGGTTGGGTGATCGAGGACACCCCCGCCGGCGCCCGGTTGAAGCGGATGTGAATCGGGTGGAGCCGGGCCTCACTACCGTCGAATTAAGGACCCCTTCCCCCCAATGACCAATGACCAAAGGCCACGGAGAGAACGACAGGCTTAATTCAACGGCAGTGGGGCCGGGCCTGGACTCGATTTGGGCCGTTCGCCTCCTCTTGTTCCACATTTTTCCTCGTCAACCCGGCGCACCTGAGCTAGGTTGCGGGCCGATTTGTATGAAAGCATCTGAAGGCAGGAAGGTTCACCACCGCTTCGCCAGTCTGGCCGGCCTGTTGGTGGCGCTGCCGGTGGCGGCTCAGACCAGGCTTCCCCCACTTCCCCCACCCATCCCGCAACGGATCAGCCCGCACCAGACCAATATCGCCGCTTCGCCCCGGGTGAGTACGCCGGTGGTGACGGCTCCAGCGGCATCGGCACCGCTCGCGCCGCCGTCACCGCTCGCGCCGATCGTCGTTCCGCCCCCCCGGGCACCTTCTCCAGGGGTGGTGTCGCTCGCGCCGCCGGCGACGTTGACCGATCCGAACGCGCTCAAATGGGATGCCGAGACAAAGGAATACAGCGCCCAAGAAGGCGAGAGAGAGGCCAGGTTCAGCTTTTGGCTGACGAATGTTTCGAGCTCGGAGGTGTTGATCAATTATGTCCGGACCTCCTGTGGATGCACCGTGGCCAAACTGCCCTCCCAGCCATGGCACGTCGCGCCCGGGGCGGGTGGTCCGATCGAAGTCACGGTGAACCTGCTCGGGAAGCGTGGCCAGATTGCCAAGGGCATAACCGTCGAGTCCAGCTCCGGCGTCAAACAACTCACCGTCAAGGTGGCCATTCCGGAAGGAGCCGGTGGTGCCCTGGTTGGGCCGGCCGCCGGGGCCATGGGTGACGCGGACCGGTTGAAGAACATGCAATTGGCCTTGGCCGATCGACAGGTGGTGTTTAAGAACCAGGAGTGCGCCAAGTGCCACGCGGAGCCGGCGAAAGGTCTGACCGATGGCCGGTTGGTCTACGCCGCGGTGTGTGCGACGTGCCACAATTCGCCTCTGCGCGCCGCGATGGTGCCGGACCTGCGAGGGCTGAATCATCCGACCGACGCGGAACACTGGCGCAAGTGGATCACCTACGGGCGTCCCGGCTCGATGATGCCGGCATTTGCGCAGGGCGAGGGTGGCCCGCTGAACGCGGCGCAGCTCGATGCCCTGGTTGCTTTCATGGTCAAGGCTTTCCCGAGCCGTCCCTTGCCGGCGACGCCGGTGCACTCTGCCGCGCCGGGGAACGCGACCGCCTTGGACCATGCCAGTGTGGTTCCCGCCGCCACCGCGCGTTGACGGCCTGTCGGCAAAGGCTGGTGCCGGGCTCTGATTCCTGATTGAGTCGGACTCGTGAATGGAATCTTCATCACGTTCGAAGGCACGGAAGGCGGAGGCAAATCGACTCAAATTCAGCTCCTGGCCGATCGATTGCGCGCGCTGGGGCGCGTGGTACGGGTCCTGCGCGAGCCGGGTGGCACGCCGATCGGCGAAGAGATTCGTCACACCCTCAAGCACAGTGAGGCCAACCATGCGATGACGCCGGAGGCGGAGTTGCTGTTGATGAACGCCAGTCGCGCCCAGTTGGTCCGGGAGGTGATTCGACCCGCCCTGGCCGCGGGCGAGATCGTTCTCTGCGATCGCTTCTACGACTCGACCACCGCCTATCAGGGTTACGGGCGCCAGTTGGATTTGGCGATGGTCCAAGCGATGATCGATTTTGCCGTCGGCCACACGCGGCCCCAGTTGACGCTGCTCCTGCAAGTGCCCCTCGAAGTCAGCGAAGCGCGGCGGCACTCGCGGCAGGCGGGACGGCTCGATGGTTCGCCGGATCCCGATCCCCGGGGTGGTCATTTGCAACGGCCCTTCGGCAAACCGCTCCGCGACCGGATGGAGGAGGCCGATCGGGCCTTCTTCGAACGTGTGCAGCGCGGGTTTCGTTCCATCGCCAGCGCCGAGCCAAAACGGGTTCGGATCATCGACGCCACTCAGGACATTGAGACGGTCCGCGCGAGTATCTGGGCGTTCGTCGGCCCCGTGGTCGCTCAGGGCTAAGGCCGGCTGGACCGAAGGGTTCCTCGAGAGAAGGCTCGCCTCCCATTTGACTTTGGCACGCTCGACTGGAACATTCGCGGTTAGAATCCACGGCCGCATGGTTCGCTGATGGTTGTTTCGCGATCCAATTCCAGTCGGCCCTCTTTGATTTGGGCGATACGTGTCTTTCGAGAGATGAAGCTCATTGAAAACGTCAGAACGGCCAAGTTGTCAGGAACGTAAACTGAGTAGGGGTGGGCGGTGAGGTTTCTGCTCAAGTTATTGCTTTTGCCCGTCGTTTTGCTGGCCATCGACGCCGTGTCGGCCGGCGGCGTCGAGGAGCCGGCGCTCCCACCGCGGGTCGGCAATGATACCCTGCGCTTGCCCGAGCGGATTCCGCTCGTCGGCTACGGGCTGGTGAATGCATTTCCCGGCGTCACCTTCGAGCAACCTGTCGCCCTGGCTGCTCCGCCCGAGGATACCAACCGCCTCTTCGTCGTGGAACGGACCGGGAAGATTTATGTCGTCACTAATCTGGCCCAGCCCACCAAAACGCTGTTTCTCGATCTGTCGCCGCGGGTGGAATCCCGTTACCTGGAAACCGGCCTGTTGGGTCTGACATTTCATCCTGGTTTTTCGAGCAATCGGTTCTGCTTCGTCTTCCGGACCATGTACACATCGACGCCCGGAGCGCAGAACCGTCTGCATGAAGTTGTTTCCCGATTCGAGGCCTCCACGACTAATCCGGAGCTGGCGTTGACAAATTCCGAGGTGACAATTCTCGCCCAGCTGGATGACAGCGACCAACACAACGGCGGCGATCTCAAGTTCGGGCCGGACGGCTACCTCTATGTCTCGATGGGAGAACGGGTCCACCGCGATATCCACGGGCCGGACCAGACTCCCGTGGACCGTGACCTGCAAGGAGCCATCCTGCGCCTGGACGTCGACGGGCGTCCGGGGAACCTCCCGCCCAATCCGCACCCGGCGAGCACGGATCACTATTGGATCCCGGCGGACAACCCGTTCGTTGGCGTGACTCAACACCACGGATTGGCCGTCAACCCTTCGGAGGTGCGCACCGAATTGTACGCGATTGGGCTTCGCAATCCCTGGCGCATGGCCTTCGACCAGGTCACCGGTGATCTTTACGTCGGCGACGTTGGCGAAGGGGCGCAGGAGGAAGTCGACCTGGTCGTTCCGGGTGGCGACTATGGCTGGCCTTATTTCGAAGGACTGGTGGCTTCAGGCTTTGCTCGGCCGCCACGGTTCAATCCGCTGCCGCCGCTCCACACTTATGGACACGGCTGGAGCGGCGGTACGAACGGGGATTGTGTCGTCGGAGGAGTCGTCTACGGTGGCAATGCCATCCCATCGTTGCGGGGGAGCTTTCTGTTCGCTGACTTCAACAGCGGCTATCTCTGGTCGCTGGAACGCCACGGGCCCACCCCCACGGTGGAGCGCCTGCTCGGGACCAGCCCCGGACTGGCGGCCTTTGCCATCGATCCGCGCGATGGCGAGGTGCTCGCCGCGCATCTCTTCGATGGAACAATCCTTCGCCTGGTTTACATGCCGCCGGAGGCAGTCACCAATCTGCCGCCGACCCTGGAAGAGACGGGAATTTTCGAGGATTTGGCCGCGCTCAAACCGAATGGGGGCATCGTACCGTATGAAGTGAATCTGCCTTTCTGGTCCGATCAGGCGGAGAAGCAGCGCTGGTTCAGTCTTCCGGATACGAACCAGACGATCGGGTTCAATCCCACCGGCCTCTGGACATTTCCCACCGGGGCGGTGTGGGTCAAACATTTCGAACTGGCACTGACCAATGGTCAAGCGGCATCGCGGCGGCGCCTGGAGACTCGCGTGCTGGTGAACGGGGCGGACGGTTTTTACGGTCTGACTTACCGCTGGGGCGACTCGACGACCAATGCCTGGCTGGTGCCCGAGCAGGGAGAGACTGAGCGCTTCACCATCCGCGATGCGAGTGGAGCCATCTTGCGCGAGCAGGAGTGGCGATACCCTTCACGGGCGGAGTGCATGAATTGCCACACCCGAATCTCGGGCCGCGTCCTGGGATTCAACACCGCCCAACTCAACCGCGCGGCGCTGGTTGGCACGGTGACCACCAACCAACTCCTGGCCCTGGCCGCCGCCGGCTACCTGGACCCGGCACCGCCGGTCGCGGCCGAATGGCCGGCCCTGGCGACCGCCAGCGATCCGGACGCGCCCGTGGAATTTCGCGTGCGTTCGTATTTCCAGGCCAATTGTTCTTTTTGTCACGCCCCTGGCGCAGACACTCTGGCAGCGTGGGACGCCCGGATCACCACACCGCTGGCGCAGGCTGGCATTGTTTCCAGCGGGGGAGTGGTCCAGCCGGGGAGACCGCAGGATTCCCGGTTGTATCAGCATCTGTTGGGCTTTCCGTTTCTCATGCCCCCGATTGCAACCACGGTTCACAACACCGATGCCGTTGCGCTCGTGGCTAATTGGATCACCAGTTTGCCGCCCGCGCCCTGGTCGTACGGAACCATCGGTGATGTGCTTCAGGACGGCGGGAGCACATGCTCCAATGGCGTCTACCGCGTCAGTGGCACTGGCCTTGGCCTGCAAAGCACCCAGGACGGCTTCCAATTCATGCGCCGGCCATTCGATCAGCCGGCGGCCCAATTCATCGCGCGGTTGATTTCGCAAAGCGCTTCGGCTGATTCCGCCTTCGCTGGTTTGATGGTGCGGGAAGGCGCGGGCCCGTCCGACCGGTTTGTGATGGCGGCCTGCCGCGCCGATGGGATGGCGTTGAGCCTCCGGCGTGCCGAAACAAACACCGCGACCGTATCGGATCTGGCGGCCCCGGCAGCGACGCCTCAATGGCTGCGCCTGGTCCGCCTCGGAAACGACTTGAGCGCCTTCCGGTCAGAGGACGGGACCAATTGGGTCGCCTTGGGGGTGGTGAACTGGGAGGTCTCCGGCGCGCTCCAGGTCGGCTTTGCGGTGAATTCGGGCAGCCGCACCGCGTTCAACAACGCCACGTTTGATGACGCGAGCTATCTTTCCATCGCGCTGAGCAACTCGACCAGCGCTCCCCTGGCACAACCGGCCAACGTGACTCTGCAAAGCTCGGTGGAGCGCTCCGGTCGGGAGTTGGCCCGAATCGAGTTTTACGACAACGACGAAAAAATCGGCCAAGCCACGTCCGCCCCCTATGCCATGACCTTGAGCAATCTCTGGTCAGGCGATCACGAGTTCCGCGCGCGTGCGGTGGACGAGACCGGCACGGTCGTGGTGTCGCAGCCGATCCACGTCCAAGTGCAACCGCGTGCGAGTTTGGTGGCGATGACTTCCGAAGAAGAGATCGACGGAGGAGACTGGCATGGACACTATGGCGCCGCCGGTTACTCGATCGCGAGCTATGAGATGAACCTTCCGGCGTTCGCCGACGTGGCGCTGACGGGGGCGACGACGGAAATTTGGGCCGATGACACGGAGGATGAACGAGGCCTGGTGAAAGACGGAACCGGACGCCGCATCGCGGCCACCTGGGAAGCGGCCGATTCCTTCACGGTGTCGGTCAAGGTCCGGGATGGCCAGTTGCACCGGCTCAGCCTGTATTTTGTCGATTGGGACACGACCGATGCGCGAGTCCAACTGGTGGAATTCATCGACCCGGCGACCGGCAGCGTTTTGCTGTCGCGCACCCTGTCCGACTTCAGCCGCGGTGTTTACCTCGTGTCAACGATCCGCGGCAACGTGGAGGTGCGCTTACGTCACGTGGCCGGTCCGAGTGTGGTCCTGAGCGCGGTGTTCCTCGAGGAGGCCATGAGAGCGAGTTTCGACGTGGCTGTGGCCAGTCCCGTGGAAGGCCAGTCCATGGCGTTGCCGACGGACCTCGTCCTGGCGATCGATCTCTCTGCCCTCGATCATGGAATCGAGCGCGTCGAGTATTACCTGGATGATGAGCTGGCGGGCGTGGCGGAACAGAGCCCGTTCCGCGTTACCTTGACGAATCTTCTGGCCGGCGCCCATGTCGCGGTCGCCCGGGCCTTCGATTCCCTGGGAGAATTTGGCGACTCCATCCCGGTAACATTTCAGGGCGTCTTGCCGCAGGCCAAGGCTGTCTTCGTGCGTGAAGATGGCACGACCCGCGGTAATTGGTCGCAGAGATATGGAACCGAAGGGTTCCTTCTCCTGCCCCTGACCAATTGGTGGCCGACGAGGAACCTTTACGACGTGGGCGGTGCCAGCACGTGGGTGCAGGAGTTCGGCGCCAACGCCAACTACCTCGAACTGCCCAACCAGATCGCGCGGGCGTTCTCCTTCCTCTACAGCTATTCGGACATCATCTACGACTTGGATCTGGCGGACGGTCGCCCCGGCAAGGTCGCCTTGTACTTCTTCGACGATGCCATTTATCCGCAGCGGGTATCGGCCCTCGATTCCGCCACCGGCCAGACCCTCGACACGCGCACGGTGACCAACGGTTTGGGAGGACGCTATCTGGTCTGGAATATTCAGGGACACGTGCGGCTGCGAGTCAGCAACCCGACCGTCGGAGATCAAGCGCGGGTCAACGGGCTGTTCCTGGATCCGTTCACCAACGCTCCGCCGGAAGTCACCCTGCTCCAGCCGGCCGGCGACCTGGAGGTCATGACCCCGGCGAAAGTAAGGTTGGCGGCAACGGCAACGGCCCCGGACGGCGTGGGCCGCGTCGAGTTTCACACTGCCACGGCCAAGCTGGGCGAAGTGCTTTCGCCTCCATACGAATTCCTCTGGGAATACCCGGCGGCCGGCAGCCACCAGGTTTTCGCCCGGGCCGTCAGCGTCGATGGCGCCGCCACTGATTCCCAGGAAGCAACCATCCTGGTCAGCTTCGCCACTCCCGCTGAGGCGCGTTTCGTGCGATCCGATCCCGAGACCGGCGGTGACTGGAAAGGAGTCTACGGAACCGAAGGCTACTGGCTGCCGAGCAGTATTAATTACAGCAACCTGCCTCCCACGATGAGCATTACCAACCGCCAGACATGGACCGATTATGGCAACGGGAGCGAGTCGCGCGCGCTGGCGCGTCCCGACGCCCTCACGCGAATCCTTTCCTTCTGGACCGGCCCGGACCATTGGCAATTGCCACTGCGCCTGAACGACGGGCGTGCTCATCGCGTCTCATTCTATAATTATGCGCCGGGCCGGGCCGACCCTCTCACGATCACCATCCGGCCGGCCGGATCCGAAACGGTGTTGGACGTTCGCGAAATTCCGCGCCAGGACTCGGGCACCTACTTGACCTGGCGTCTCCAGGGAGATTTGACCATCCAACTGTCGGCTCCTGCCTCCTCGGCGTTCCTGAACGGCATTTTTGTCGACCCGGCCCCGAGCGCTTACGACGAATGGGAGCAGGCCCACTTCACGCCGGCGGAGCAGGCGAATTCCGGGATCAGTGGCGAAATGGCCGACCCGGACGCGGACGCTTACAGCAACTGGGCGGAATATCTCCTGGGACGCGATCCCCGCGCGCTTGATCCAGAAGCGCCCCTGTGGTTCACGCGTGAAGCCGGCGGGGTGTTCCTGCACGTGCTCGTGGGCGAAACGGCCACGGACGACGATGTGCGCGTGCAAGCTTCCGCGGATCTTCAGACCTGGAATGAGGCGAGGGACATTCAGCCGAAAGAAGCGCGCGACCGCGGAGAGCGGATCGAGCGCCTCTATCAAGTGCTGCCTGACCGGGAGGAAGGGCTCTTTTTCCGACTGTGGATTCGACCGCCGTGAGGTCGCTGGTCGGCAGACCGTCCGGGCCAGGGAACGGCCGCCAAGGGGCAATCAGCCGAAGAAAAACCTGTTTCCGGACGGCGTTTCCACCGAAGGTTTGGCCAGCCGGCCGCCCATCGCGGAGAAAGCGGCCAGCCGGCGGTGGCGACGCATGAAGCTGGATCTGAACTGCGACCTGGGTGAAAGCGAGCCGCGCGCGTGCACGCGCGCGCTCATGCGTTGGATCACTTCGGCCAACGTGGCCTGCGGCGGGCACGCCGGAGATTTGGCCACCATGGAGAGTTGCGTGCGGCTGGCCAACCGATTTGGAGTCAGGTTGGGCGCACACCCCGGGATCCCGAGCCGCGGTGATTTTGGGCGCGGCGCGGCCAGGATTTGCGCGGATGAGCTGGAGTTGCTGCTGCTCCACCAGGTCGGCGCGCTGGAACGCCTCGCCCGCGCGGCCGGGATGCGGCTTCATCATATCAAGCTGCACGGAGCCCTTTACCATGCCAGTGAGGCCAGTGAAGTGTTGGCCCGCTGTTACCTGGGCAGCGTCTGCCGCTGGTGGCCGCGGACGATCCTCTACGTGCGGGCCGGCGGGACGGTGGCGAAGTTCGCGCGGCGCGCGGGCGTGCGCGTGTGGGAAGAAGTTTTCGCCGATCGGGCCTATGGCGACGATGGTTCGCTGGTGACGCGCGGCGAGCCGGGCGCGCTGCTCAGCGAGGAGCGGGTTGTCCTGCGCCGGGTGGATTTACTCCGCGAGAGTGGCGAGATCGAAACGATCGCCGGCCGGCGGCTCCGGGTGACTGCGCAAACGATTTGTCTCCATTCGGACACACCCCGGTCGGCGACCCTCGCGCGCATTCTGGCGGCGGCGCTGCGCGGGTGAGGATCCGACGTCCTGGGGAGCTCGCGTCTGTGTCCAGAGGCCACTAATCCTCATTGCTCATTGCTCATTGCTCATTGCTCATTGCTCATTGCTCATTGCTCATTTGGGTCTGCTTCAACCCCCTCAACCTCCACAAGCGAACAATGAAAAATGAGCAATGTGCAATGAGCAATGTGCAATCCTCAGCCGTGGTTGTTAAGCGAAGAAGCCGCGGTTCGGTCAACGAGGCTAAACGGGTACCGCCCGCCGCGTCACCCCAGAGGGAACCGAACGCGGCATGCTGCCCAGCATTCGGTTTGCGCGAACCGGATCTTGTTGGCCGGTGGCGGTTTGGTGGGGGAAAGTCGCGGCGTCCTCTGAGGAACCGTCGTGGAAGAAGGGAGCTTCGTTGGGGCCGCGAGTAAGAGGCTCAGCCCAACCAAGCCCAGAAGAATCAGCGGGACCCGTTCTGCCACCGACCAACTTTGGATCTGTTTTCCGTTCATGCGCGCTGGTGGTTTGACACCGCTCAAGCCGAAGAGTTGCGCGGAGTTTCCGCTTTGTCGTTTTTCTCGTTTCACGGCTCGAGGTGATTGGCGGGTTGGGCGCGGGGCGCCTCCCCTTACTGGCCTGGTCCCGGCGCGAAGTAGACCGAAGTCGAAACCGGGGAATCTCCGCGCCGCAAATAAGTCTGGACGGCGACTTTCTTGCGGAAGCCGGCCGGATCCAGGCTGCCTTTGGCGAAAGCATCCACCTCAGACTTTTTCACGCGCAGGGTCATTACGGTCTCGCTGTGACGGGGGTCGGACCGGTTGCCGGCAGTGGAGCGGTAAGTGTTGCCGGCGCGGCCGGCGGGTTTGTCGGCGCGCGCCGTCTCGGCTCCTTGGATCACCACGGTGACGTAGTCGTCGGGCTTCAACGCGCGGATATGGGTGGCGTTTTTCAGAGCGTCCAATAAGGCGCTCTTCAATTCCTCGACTTTGTCGGCGTCGTATTCCTCGGCCGCGGCCCGGGCCGTGCCCTTCCAGACCCGCTCGAAGCGCTCGAATTCCTGGTCGAAGCCGCCTCGTCCTTCGTTGAGATACTCCTCGCGAGCCTGCGCCCAGTCGCTGCTGGTGGTCTCCTTGGTCTTCGCCTCCTCCGGTTTATCGGGTGGCGCGACGAGTGGAAAACGAACGCCGAGCAGGAACAACGCGCCATAGCCCTCCAGGTAAATGTTGCGCGCGCCACTGGACGAACCAAAGACCGTCGAGTCGACTTCGATGCCCAGGGCCATGCGCTTATCCTCGCCGCGTGGACCGCCGGTGGCTTTTCGAAGAATGAGGGCCATGACACTCAAATCCTCCTCGGCGTTGGCGATGGCCGAGGGGTCAGGATCCGTGGAAAAAGCCACCAGGGTGCGCCCGGTTCTGGTGGAGCGCGGCAACAGTGCATCGAGGTTCACTGCTCGGCCACTCCGCACGACCGTCACCTCAGGTCCGTCCCCGCCGACTTTGGCGCTGCTGGACCCCTCGCTGTTTTGGGTGCCGACTTGCCCCACGACGGAGCGGACGGTGGGTGGCTTGGCTTCATTGCGCTTGTTGCGTGGCGTGGGCCGGGGGGAGACAGCGGTCTGACCTACCGTCGCAGGCGGAGCAACCTGCGCGTCGATTGGGGGCACCGGCGCTGGCGGTGGAGCAGGTTCTGCCACTGCGGGCGGGATCGTTTGCGCCTGGGCGACCGCATGCAAAACGGCGAAGCCGAAGATGAAGGGGAGAGTCTTGTTCATAATGCTCGGGGTTGAGGGTGGGCGTGAGTCAATGATCGGTGGGCCGGGCGACGGTGGCCAGTTCCATGAGTTGTTCGTGGGCCTGGGAAAGGCCGTCATCGGCGTTTACGGCCACGGTGTCCAGCGCCGTGCGGAGCGTCGCGTAATCGGTCAAGCGCTGTTCCTCGATTTGCTTGAGCGCGGCCACGTAAGCCTCGTGATCGGCTTCGCGACGCTGGTCGAGCGCATTGGCAAACTTGCTCAAGGCTTGCTGAGTTTCCTCGCTCGCGGCCTCGATGGCTGCGGCGTGAATCGTTTGCGCCAGTTCCGCCTGGTGGAGTTGCAGGTCCTGGATCAACTGGTCGCGCGCGCCGGCCAACTTTGACTCCATCTCGCTGCGCAGGGCGGCCACGGCCCTGCGCGCGTCAGCGGAGGAGGACGCCGTGAGGCGGCCGACGGCAATCCCCACCGCCAGCAAGACGGCGGCGGCGGCAGCGGCGGCGGCAGGCCAGCGCGGCCGGGACGGGGAGGTGGCGTGGCGGGACGGCGCGGGCAGGACCGACCATGCGTCCAGGGCGGCCATGCTGCCGCGCCAGGTTTGCCACTGTTGCTGGCACTCGGGGCAATCGCGCAGATGAGCGCGGCATTCGGCCTGGCGCGTCGCGGAATCTTCGCCGTAGAGGAAGGACATCCATTCTTCAGGGGTTGGATGGTTTTTCATATGAGCAGACTTTCGTTTGGACGTTGCGTCGGGTTGGGCGGATCGAAAATGACCGGGTTGAGCATCCGGCTGAGCTGGGCCAACGCCTCGGACATGCGAGATTTCACGGTGCCTTCAGGGATGCCGAGGACGTCGCCGATTTCCCGGAATTTGAGGCCCTCATAATGGCGCAGAACAACGACCACACGATAGGGTTCCGCAAGTTGGAGGAGCGCGTGGCGAACGGCTTGGGCCCGCTCGTTCTCGACCAACTGGGAATCGGGGGCGGGGCCGTCGGCTGCGAGGTCGAAAGGGCCGCCCTCGTCGTCGTGCTGGTCGAGGGAGAATTCGCCGCGCCGTTTGAGTTTACGCAATTCGTCATAGCAGATGTTTAACGCCATTCGCCAGAGGAAGGTCGAGAACTTGCCGGTCGGCGCGTATTGGCTGCGCCGGGCGAAGAGGCGGGCGAATGTCTCCTGCGCCAAATCCTCGCCGCGATGCGTGTCGCCGGTCATGCGCGTGCAGAGGCTTTGAATGGGCCGCTGCCAGCGCCCGACCAATTGGGCAAACGCCTGCGGGTCGTCATCGGTCCGGACCCGCCACATCGCCTGCTCGTCCGTGGACGAAAAGAGCGACGGCCAAGTAAATAGTTTGCCTGACATCAGGGTTGTCCGTGTCGTCGCATCGTCTCGTTTGACGGAAAGGTCTCTTGCGAGCTTCCGGGGGGTTGAACGTCGCGCCGGCAGGATTGGTTCGAATAAATTTGTGCGCCATCGGGCTGGAGAAGGCGAGTCCAGAATCACGCGCGGACGAACGGACGCGGCGACACTCGCGCTGCAACCGACGGTGAGAAGACAATGCGCCTGCCCGCCTTACGCGGGCGCCAAACTCGCTTCATCGTGGAGGGATACCAGAAAGCAGCCGCAGGTTGAGCAAAGCGCAGCGAGCGATATCCCCGGCCAGCTTCTCTTGTCGCGTTTCAGCCGTTGCAAATTAGATCCTGATCCGCATTTGACCCTGGAATGGCCGTGTGCTAGCGATTTGGCATCACCTCCAAATCACAAGCCTATGGAAGCGAAAAGACTCCTGCTGACCGCTACGCTCTTCGCCTTAGGGGCTATCCCCGCCAAAGCGCAGGCCGTCTACTCCGTCAACATCGTCGGCTACATCAACAAGACCCTCAATCCCGGGTTGACTCTGCTGGCGAATCAGCTCAACACGTTGCCCAACAATTCCGTCCAAACGCTCTTTGGCACTCCGCCCGGCCCCATCACCATAGACAAATTCAATCCGTCGGCGGGCAACTTTGACCAGGCCGCCTATGACCCTGAGGGGGGCTGGAGTGACCCGACAAGCATGGTGCTCAATCCCGGTCAGGGTGCGTTCGTGGATAATGCCGGGCCGGCCTTGACCCTCACCTTGGTGGGCGAGGTCCAACTGAACTCGGTTGTCACGATTCATCCGGGTATCGATATTTATAGTTCGGTGCTCCCCGTGGCGGGTTCCCTCCCGGACATCCTTGGCTTTCCGGTGCCGCTTGGCTCAGTTACCGTCTGCCGCTTCAACGGGTCCGGCTTTGACTGCTACGCCTACGACCTCGACATTAATGATTGGATTCCAACCCGTCCATCGGTGGAGGTCGCCGAAGCGTTTTTCATCGACAATGCCGGCGGAATCCTCGCGTGGACCCGGAACTTCACTGTGGGTCCGTAGGCGAATGCTGTGACTCGAAGGGGCTCCGACTGGACCTTGGTCCAGGAGAAATCGAGCTCGGGCCGATGTCCGGCGTCAAGTTCGGCTTAAACGAACTCGTGTTCCTTCTCGCGCACCGTCAGGACGGGGCACGGGGCGTGGCGCACGACGCGTTCGGCGGTGCTTCCCATCAGAACGTGTTTCAACCCCGTGTAACCGTGGGTGGTGATAATGATTAAATCGACCTTCAAGGTGCGCGCCGCCTCGGTGATTTCCACGAAGGGGGTGCCGTAGCGGACGACGATCCCCTCCAGCAGGCGGGCCGGCAGGCGAAATTGACGGCTGAGTTTGTCCAAATTCTCCTTCGCGGCTTTCTTGATCTTATCAGTTTCCAGCATGAGAGGATGGTAGCCAAAGTCCGGCGTGGCGATCGGTTCCACGACGTTGAGGAGGGTGATTTTCGAGCCGAACTGTTCGGCCATGCGCGCGGCGTAGTGCAGCGCCTTTTTCGAGGCCTCGGAAAAGTCGATCGGGACGAGGATCGATTTGAGGTTCAACAAAGCCGGGACGAGGTCGATCACTTCGCCCGTCCTGGCGCGGGCGGCGCCCTGGGCTCGGGCCGTCGCCTTGCGCGGGTTCAAGGAAGCGCGGGGCTTGGTTTTGGCGGTAGTGGCTTTCATAGTATTACGTTTGGCAGTGTCTCGAGATCAGTCTCGCGGCGCGGCGGCCAGCCAACTCCACGGGCCTTGCTCAAGGCTGGACATTTTTTGTGTGGTCCAGGCAAGGAAAAAGGGGCGCAATCGCCGTCGGGGGGCGCAAGACAAAATTCTTCGGCTGGCCGCGAGTGGGAGCCGTCTTTGCGAGGGGCATGGCGAAACGCTTGGACTTAACCGCGGTGGAAAAGTTGAACGCCAGAGCCACTTAACCGCGGATGGACGCAGATGGACGCAGATACGAAGCGGAGTCGCCTGCCGGCCCCAGGCCGACGGGCAGCTCCCTTTGCACTTCATCTGCAAAGTGGCGGCCTGGCCGCCGCAAACCATCTGCGTCCATCCGTCCATCTGCGGTCAGGCCCCTGTTCTGAGCCGTCTGTAGATGTGTCTCCTCTCTACCTATGGCTGAAAATTTCCCGAATTCTCGGCTCGTGAAGGTTCTCGTCCTGCACCCGCGCTGGACCCCCCCGCGGCTTCTCCTTGCCATTGGTCGATCGGCGCCTAAACTGCGCGCCCGATGTTGGACCTCGCTTCGCTCAACCCGCAACAACGCCAGGCCGTGGAGACGCTGCACGGGCCGGTGCTGCTGCTGGCGGGCGCCGGCACGGGCAAGACGCGGGTCATTACCTTTCGGATCGCGCACCTGGTGGAGCGGGGCATCGCGCCGGCGAACATCCTGGCCGTGACCTTCACCAACAAGGCCGCCCGGGAGATGAAGGAGCGCGTGGCCCGGTTGGTCCCGCGCCTGAAGAAAAAGGAGCGCAGCAAAGGCCATGGACCGACCATCTCGACGTTTCATTCCCTCTGCGCCCGCATTCTGCGCGAGCACATCGAGTCCCTGGGCTACAAGAAGAACTTCGTCATTTATGACGAATCGGAGCAATTGGCCGCCATCAAGAAGATTCTCGGCCACATTTCCGCCAAAGGCGAGCAGACCGATCCGAAAGTCATTCTCAGCCTGATCAGCCGTTATAAAAACGGCGGCTCCGCCGCGGGCGCCTTCGGCGAGCCTTCCGCCAGGGCGATGGCCGAGCACGTCTTGCGGCGTTACGAGAGCGCGTTGCGCGCCTGCAACGCGATCGACTTCGACGATTTGCTGCTGCTCACCCTCAAGCTTTTCACCGAGCATCCCGGGGTCCTGGCCGCCTGCCGCGAGAAGTTTCGTTACGTGATGGTGGACGAATACCAGGACACCAACGCGGCCCAGTTCCAGCTCGTCCACCTGCTCTGCCGGGAACATCGCAACCTCTGCGTCGTGGGCGACGATGATCAGAGCATCTACGGCTGGCGCGGCGCGGAGATCGCCAACCTGCTCGACCTGGAGAAATATTACGGCGAGGTCAAGGTCATCAAGCTCGAGCAGAACTATCGCTCGACCAATATCATTCTCCAGGCGGCCAATGCGCTCATCCGGCACAACCCCCGCCGGCGCGGCAAACAACTCTGGTCGCAGAATGGTCCGGGGCAGAAGATTTTGCTGCAGGAATTCGCGTCGGACGAGGAAGAAGCGCGCACGCTCGTTGAAGGGATCGAGTGGGCGCGGCACCGGCGGCGGATTCCCTGGGGGCAGCAGGCGATTCTGTTCCGCACCAACATCCAGGCGCGTCCGCTCGAGATGGCCCTGCGCCAGGCCGGCGTCCGCTATCGTTTGATTGGCGGACAAAGCTACTTTGATCGACGTGAAGTGCGGGATTTCCTCGCCTACTTGAAGGTATTCGTCAATCCGCACGACGACACCAGCCTGCTGCGCATCGCCAATGTGCCGGCGCGGGGCCTGAGCGACGTGACCATGACCCACCTGCTGGGCGCCAGCCAGGAACGGCATTGCTCGGTCTACACCGCCATGCAACACACCGATCTGCAGGCCAGCTTTGCCGCGCGCGCGCAGGAAAGCATCCGGACGTTTGTGGCCTTCGTCGAGCGCACGCGGGGGTTCCTTGCCGCCGAGGGCGACTTTCCACTGCCAGGATGGGCCGAACGATTCCTCAACGAAATCGGGTACATCGACGAACTGCGCCGATCGGAGAAGAACGCGGAGACCGCCGAGAACCGGGTGCGAAACCTGAAAGAGCTGGTCTCGGATCTCGAGGCCGATCCCGCGCTGCCGCCGGCGCAGCGCCTGCAATCGTTCCTCGAAGAACTCACCCTGGACAGCGACCGCGAGGAAGAAACGGAAGTGGCGGCCGACACCGTGACTTTGATCACCATGCACAGTTGCAAGGGACTGGAGTTCCCGCATGTCCACGTCGTCGGGCTGGAAGACGGGTTGCTCCCGCACGCGCGATCCAAGGTGGAAGGAACGCTCGACGAGGAACGTCGCCTGTTTTACGTAGCGATGACGCGGGCGATGCAAACCCTGAGCTTGAGCTACTGCCTGGGCCGCAAAAAATACGGGCAGACGGTGCCGTGCCACCCCTCGCCCTTTCTCAAGGAACTTCCGCCCGAACTGATCGAGGACGCCGATGAACAGTCCCGCCAGCCCGTGCCGGTCGATTCCGGCCGGAGCATGTTCGCGGCGATGCGCGGGGCGCTGGAGTGACGCGCGGGCGCAGGGCGGCGCAGGTTTCGATGAATGCGCGGGGGTTTTAACCTTGCTTGTGTTTAGGCGGAAGGATAGGATGCAGCGTAGCTTCCAATGAACCGACTTGTCACTGGTAACTTGTCACTGGTAAGTGGCGATTTGCAGAGGTCCAACCCGCGGGTCAGCCAATCCTCAATTACTAGTTACCAGTTACCAGCGACTAGTCTAAACCATTCCTGGTCCCAATGCGCGGTCAATAAACCGTGGAGGTTTCCCAGGAATCGATTCGACTTGCCGCCGGGTTTGGGAGCGCGCCAGTCCTCTGGCGCGTTTGCCCGGCTGGAGCTACTTGCTATCCTTGGGGCGTTGGCCCTCCTCGCCGCCTTGGCCCTGCCGGTTTTGGCCCAGGGCAAACCGCGCTCCCAACAGGCCGTCTGCCTCAACAATCTGCGCTTGATCTCTGGGATACGGAGCATGGGCAAACCGATCCGTGGCGCATTCCTCATACCAGCGAGAATCCACTCACAGGGGTCGAGAACAATTCCTGGTTCCAGTTTGTGTCCTTTTCGAATGAATTGCAGACGCCGAAAATCCTGGCCTGTCCGAGTGACTTCAAAAGGCCCGCCAAGGACTTTTCGTTTTCCGCGGACGGCGGCTTTCTCAATCCCAACTATCGGAACAGATCGGTCAGCTATTTCCTCGGACTCGACTCGGTGTTGACCTGGTCGCAATCGTTGCTCTCCGGCGACAGGAATGTTCGGATGGAAGGCTTCAGCGGATGTAGCAGTGGACTGAATCCTGTGCCGTTTTTTTCCAATTTCGGATTTTCGAGGACAAGTTGGACCAACGCACTGCATGGGATGACAGGCAATCTGCTTCTTCACGACGGTCATGTGGAGCAAAGCTCCAGCCAGGGGCTTAACCGCCTTGTTCTGGACTCCAGGGATGATAATGGGCACTCGCACTTGCTGATCCCATTTTGACGAACGGATGAGGCAGACACCTTTTTCTACTGGCGTTCTGGAGATCGTTGCCGTAACGGCCGCGCTATGGGTGGTTCCGTGGCGACTGGTTGCCGCGCCGCTTCAGGCAGTGTCGCTCCCGGCACGCACTTCGATCACCGCCGCCGGCAACTCGCTCAATCCTGTCTTGAGCGCGGATGGTCGCAAGGTCACATTCGTGAGCCTCGCAAACAATCTTGTCACCAACGACGACCTGGGGCTCTGGCTCGACGTGTTTGTCCGTGACCTGGGCAATGGAACCACCGTGCTGGTGAGCGTGAACACCAACGGCCTGGGCGGTGGTGATGACAACTCGTCCGCCCCCACCATTTCTTCCAACGGCCAGTACGTGGCTTTCGAGAGTGCGGCATCGAACCTGGTGGAGTGTGACACGAATGGCTTGAGCGACGTGTTCGTCCGGGACCTGGCCAGCGGCATCACTCGATTGGTCAGTGTTTCCGCCGATGACACGCCCAGCGCCAATGGTCCCTCCGGCGCGCCTCTTATCTCCGGTGACGGACGATGGGTCTTTTTTGAGAGCACGGCTTCGAATTTGATCGAGATGGATTTCAACGGTGCCCAGGACATCTTCGCGCGAGACCTCCTCGCGCAGACGACTCTCCTGGTCAGCGCGGACGCGACCGCCGCCGGGACGAATGCCGGCGCCGCGCACTCTGCAGCGATCACGCCCGACGGGCGCGTTGTGGCCTTCGTGAAGAGCGCAACCAATGTGGTCAACGCTGAGTTTCTTTTGTCCTACGGCGAAGTTTACGTGCGCGACCTGCAGCTCGGAACAACCACGTGGGCCAGCGCCGAGGTCGCCAATTTCTTCGGCACGAGCAGCGCCTATTCCTGCTTCGGCCCGGCCTTGAGCGAGGATGGACGGTTCGTGGTCTTCGAGGCGGCTTCTGCTGGCGGTGGACCGGTGCTACTCTTTCGTCACGACCGGCAAGTTGGCCGCACGGAACCGATTGACACCGGTGGCGTCACCCAACGCTGGGCCCAAGTGAGTGCGGACGGTCGATTCGTGGCTTACGACGCTGCCGGTGGGGTCTACGTCTGGGATGGCCAGGCAGGCAGCAACCTGCTCGTGTGCGCGAACAGCGCCGGGGATTCCGCGCGCGGGTGTACTCTGGCCGCGTTGGCGACGGCCAGCACGCGCGTGGCGTTTGTCCTGACCAGCAACAACGTCGCCGCCATCTATGCATCCGACTGGACCAGTGGCAGCAATTGGCTCGTGAGCGTGAGCACAAACGGACTCCCGGCCTCAGCCAGCGACGTGGCCGCGCCAGTGATCTCTGCCGACGGACGGCTGGTGCTCTTCGAATCGATTGACTCAACCTTGGTGCTGGACGACTGGAACCGGGCGTACGACATCTTCCTGCGTGACCTCGACGCGGGGAGAAGCGAGCTCGTGTCGCAACGACATCCCGGACGGCCGAATCTCCTGCCTTCAGGCATCAGCAGCGCGCCCCCCTTTTCCTTGAGCGCCGATGGACGCGTTGCTTCCGTTCTGAGTTTTGACAGCAACTTGAGCGTCTTTGACACGAATGGTTATCCGGACGCATTTGTGCGGGACCTGAGTGGCGACGCGGAGTATTTCCTCGGCCATTCCACCAACGGCACACGCGATCCTGTGCTCAACGGCGACGGTCGTTTCGTGGTCTACTCGACCTCGGCGACGTTCTATTTTAATTTTTTTCCGACGGGCAGGGAGTTGGTTTATCGGCGGGATCTGGTGACGGGCGAGGAAGATCTCGTGACCGATCGGGGCTACCGCGCTACCTATATGCTGTTGAGCAGTCCGCCCGTTGCCCTCAGCAGTGATGGCAAACTCGTGGCGTTCCAAAGCACCGCCGCCGCCAACGAGATCGCTCCGGGACCCTATGGCGAAGGGAACTCTCTTGGCGCAGACGTGTTCGTCCGAAATATCAGCGCCGGGACAAACCAACTCATCAGCATCAACGCCAGGGGCACCGCCTCCGGTAATGGCCCCTCCACTGAGCCCATGTTCAGCCCGGACGACCGCTGGCTCCTCTTCCGCAGCGCGGCAAACGATCTCAGTTCCAGCTCGGGGGCTGGTTTATTCGCCAGGGATTTGATGGCGAACACGACCGTGCAGGTCAACGCTAACTTCGCTTCCGCGGGTTATCGGCCGGTCCTCGCAGTGAGTGCCGACTCACACTTTGTGGCCAGCGTGACCCTCGGCAAGACGATCGAGATCTTTGATCTGCTTGCGAGAACTTCCAGCCAGGTCTGCACTTCTTGCCGGAATCCCTCGCTGAGCGCAGAGGGGCGCTGGTTCGCCTGCGAGGAAGATGTCGTCCCGGTCTCCGGCGGCTTGCCACGGAAACAAATCATGGTGCGGGATCGCCTCAGCGGAACCACCAACCTCGTCAGCCATAGCTTCTCCAGTTTGTCGGGAGGAAATGGCGACTCGACGATGCCGTCGCTCAGCCAGGATGGGCGCTATGTTGTCTTCTCCAGTCGGGCCAGCGACCTGGTTTCTGGCGACAATAACGGGGCGGCGGACGTTTTCGTGCACGATCAGTTTCGTCAGATCACTTATCTGGTGAGCCTGAATCGTGCAGGCACTGCGTCAGGCAATGGTCCTTCCCTGATGCCAACGCTGGCCGCCGATGGGCGCACCGTCTTGTTCCAGAGCTTTGCCAGTGACCTGGTCGAAGGCGATTTCAACGATACGGGCGACGTCTTTGTTCTGCGCCTGGGTGGACCGGACCGGGACGGCGACGGCATGGACGACGACTGGGAACTGGCCTACTTCACCACGCTGGCGCGCGATGGTTCAGGAGACTTTGACGGTGACGGGACAAGCGATCTCGCCGAGTTTCGCGCGGGGACGGACCCGACCAACGTGGGCTCGGTGCTGCAAGTGCTGACCCTGAGCGGATCGAGTGGCGGGACCACGAAAGTGTTGTGGAGCGCCATCCCCGGGCGTGCCTATCGCGTGCAGTTCACCGACTCGGTCGCCGAACCGCAGTGGAAGGATGCGGCGGAGTTGGTGACGGCCGGCGGCACCACGGCGACCTGGTTGGACCGCAGTGCGGTCACGGCCGGTCAGCGCTTCTATCGAGTCGTGCTGGCGCCGTGATCAAAGCCGAGAGTCCCCGGGCGCAGCCCAAGTTTTGGCCGGCCTGATCGAGACGAAGAATCAAGCTGCGGAGCAGCGCCAGAAAGTAGCCCACGGCGCAAGCCGTGGGGCACTGGCGCCGCAGAGCCAGAGCCGCGGAGCGGCGAAAGAAACCCGAGATGCGGCGGTTCTTTCGCCGCTCCGCGGCTCTGGCTCTTTAACGCCTGATTCCCACGGCTTACGCCGTGGGCTACTTTCTGGCGCTGCTTCGCAGCTAGAACCGGCCTTGGCCAATCTTCGTCAGGAAAACTTCTCTATTGGCAAGTGCGCCCGGACTTTCGATAGTCACCGCTCAAGAACGACCTATGGCAGACAAAAAACCGGCGGACGCGAAGAAGCACGTTTACGACGAGAGCAAGATCAAGACGCTCTCCTCGCTCGAACACATCCGGCTGCGCACCGGCATGTACATCGGGCGCATTGGCGACGGATCGCATTACGACGACGGCGGCTACATCCTCCTCAAGGAAGTCATCGACAATGCGGTCGACGAATACATCATGGGCCACGGCAAGGAGGTGCAGATCGCGATCGAGGAGAACGCGGTGACCGTGCGCGATTTCGGCCGCGGCATTCCCCTGGGCAAAGTCATCGATTGCGTCTCCAAGATTAACACCGGCGCCAAATACAACGACGACGTCTTCCAGTTCAGCGTCGGCCTCAACGGGGTCGGGACCAAGGCCGTCAACGCTCTTTCCCGGGAATTCCTCGTGCGCAGCTATCGCGACGGCGAATTCGTCGAAGGCCGCTTCAAACAAGGCCAGCTCAAGGGGGAGAAAAAGGGCAAGACTGACGAACCGAACGGCACCTGGATCCGTTTCGTGCCCGACCCCGAGATCTTCCAGAGGATCCAGTTCCAGCCCGAGCTGATCGAGCGGCGGCTGCGCCACTACAGCTACCTCAACACGGGCCTCAAGCTGATCTTCAACGGGCGGACCTTCCAGTCGCGCCACGGCTTGCTCGACCTGGTCATGGAGGATTTGCAGTCGGACCAGAGTGAGCCGATTTATCCGCCGCTCCATTATGTCTCCCGGACGCTGGAATTTTGTTTCACGCACACCAATAGCCGTTATGGGGAGACCTTTTATTCCTTCGTCAACGGCCAGTACACCAGCGACGGTGGCACCCACCTGAGCGCTTTCCGGGAAGGGCTGCTCAAGGCGGTCAACGAATACGCCAAGGGCGGCTACGACGGCGACGACGTGCGCGAATGCATGGTGGGCGCGGTCGCCCTCCGCCTGAAGGATCCGGTCTTCGAATCGCAGACGAAAAACAAACTCGGCAACACGGAAATCCGCTCCGAGCTGGTCAACAAGGTTCGCGAGGAACTGCTCCACTTCTTCAATCGGAACAAGGAAGTCGCCGAGAAAATCATGACGAAAGTCGAGGAAACGAAGCAGCTGCGCAAGGAACTCCAGGAAGTGAAGAAGCTGGCGCGGGAGCGCGCCAAGGCCATCACGCTGCGCATCCCCCAGCTCAAAGATTGCAAGGTCCATTTCGACAAGGCCCGCGGCAAGGGCAGGGGATCGCTGGTCTTTCTCACCGAGGGCCAATCCGCCGCCGGCTCCATCGTGAGCTGCCGCGACGTGACGACGCAGGCCATCTTCGTCCTCAAGGGCAAGCCGCTCAACGTTTGGGATCTGAAGCGGGACATCGTCTACAGGAACGACGAGATGTACAACCTGATGTGCGCCCTCGACATCGAGGACAACATCGAACGATTGCGCTACGAGAAGGTCATCCTGGCCACCGACGCCGACGTCGACGGACTGCACATTCGCAACTTGATGATCACTTACTTTTTCAAGTTCTTCGATCAGCTCATCCACGACGGGCATCTCTTCGTGCTCGAGACGCCCCTTTTCCGGGTGCGGAACAAAGAGAAGACGGTTTACTGCTACAGCGAAAGCGAGCGCGACGAAGCGGCGAAGCAGTTGGGCAAGAGCGCGGAAATCACCCGCTTCAAAGGCCTGGGAGAAATCTCGCCGGCTGAGTTCAAGCAATTCATCGGCCCGGACATGCGCCTGAGCCGGGTGGAATATGCGCCCAAGCCGGAAGCCTCGAACATCCTGGGCTTCTATATGGGCAAGAACACCCCGGAGCGCAAAGACTACATCATGGAAAACCTGGTCGTCCCGGTGGAAGAATGATTCCTCTTCTTTTTCGGCCGGGCCCAGGCAAGATGGCCACGCGGCGGCGGGCGGAACGGTCAGCGTCCGGACCCGGGGCCGCCGGATTCTTGGGTGCCTGAGACCATGAGCGCATCGAACGCAAACGGAGATCACGCTGAACCGGAGCCCCCGTCGCCGGGGCCGCGCCGGAAACGAGCCGCCCCGACCCGGGAGGGTGGCAACGGGGAATCGCACGTGCAGGCCGAGGCCGTGCCGACCGTCCCGCATCATCCCTTCGCGCCGGGCAAGATCGAAATTCCGTTGCACCGGCGGGTCGACACGAGTTTCCTGCAATACGCCTCCTATGTCATCCGCGATCGGGCGATTCCCAACCTGGACGACGGCCTCAAACCAGTGCAGCGCCGCATCCTCTGGTCGTTGCACGAGAAGGACGACGGGCGGTTCATCAAAGTGGCGACGATCTCGGGGCATTGCGCGCAGTACCATCCGCATGGCGAAGCGGCCATTGGCGACGCGCTGGTCGTGCTGACCAACAAGCGTTATCTCATCGAAGGGCAGGGGAACTTCGGCAACCTCTACACCGGCGACCCCGCGGCCGCGCCGCGTTACATCGAGTGCCGGCTCACCGAACTGGCGCGCCAGGAACTCTTCAACGACGAGTTGACCGAATTCGTGCCCAGCTACGACGGGCGCAACAACGAACCAGTGGCGCTGCCCTGCAAGCTGCCCCTGCTCCTCATGCTCGGCACCGAAGGCATCGCCGTGGGCATGGCGTGCCGCATCTTCCCGCATAATTTTCCGGAGCTGATCGAGGCCCAGATTGCCATCCTCAAGAAACAGGCGTTCAAGCTGCTGCCCGATTTTCCCACCGGCGGCTTGATCGACGCCCGCGAGTACGCCGACGGCAAGGGCACGGTCAAGGTTCGCGCCCGGATCAAGGCCAAGGACGAGTCCACCGTCCTGATCCACGAGATTCCCCCCACCACGACGACCGACTCGCTCATCGCTTCCATTGAGGACGCGGCCCGCAAGGGGAAGATCAAGGTGAAGTCGATCAACGATTTCACCGCCGAAAACGTCGAGATCGAGGTCAAGGCGCCCAACGGCGTCAGCGCGGAGCAGTTGGTCGATGCGCTCTATGCCTTTACCGGCTGCGAGCTGAGCCTGGCCAGCCGGATTGTCACCATCCGCGACCGCCGGCCGGTGGAGTTGACGGTGAGCGAGGTGTTGCGGGCGAACACCGCCCAATTGCTGCAGATCCTCAAGCGCGAGCTGGAACTCAAGGAACGGAAACTGCAGGATGAACTGCACTTCCGCACGCTGGAACGCATCTTCATCGAGGAACGGATCTACAAGAAGATCGAATCGTGCCGGACAAACGACGCCGTGCTCCGCGCGGTGTCCGACGGGTTCAGGCCGTTCCGCAGGCAACTGGTGCGCGATATTTCCCCCGAGGATGTCGAGCGTCTCCTCCAGGTGCGCATCCGGCGCATTTCCCTGTTCGACATCCACCAGCATCGGGAGGCCTTGGAGAAAGTGAAGGCCGACCTGAAGGAAACGCGCGGCCATCTGCAGAAGCTGACCTGCTACGTCATCGACCATCTGGAGAACTTGCTGGCGAAGTACCGCCCGATTTACCCGCGCCGGACCAGGAGCCGCCGCTTCGACGAGGTGGACGCGCGCGAAGTGGCCTTCAAAGCCTTCAAAGTCGCTTATGACCGCCAGAGCGGCTACCTCGGTCACAAGGTGTCGGGCGAGGAGTTTCGCACCGAGTGCACCCGGTTCGACAAACTCCTGCTCCTGTTCAAGGACGGGCATTACAAAGTCGTCGAACTGCCCGAAAAAATGTTCGTCGGGCCGGACCTGGTTTATGGCGGTCTGCCCGAACGGGACCGCGTCTTCACCCTCGCTTACACCAACCGCGACGCGACCTATCTGAAGCGGTTCACCTTTGGGGGCACGATCCTCAACAAGGAATACTTCTGCATTCCGGAGAAGTCGAAGATCCTGTTTTTCGAACCCGGCACGCCGGAAGAACTCTACATCCGCTATAAACCGGCGCCGCACCAGAAGATCAATCAGCAGACGTGCCGCCCCTCGGAAGTGGAAGTCAAGGGGGCCAAGACCCGCGGGCGCCAGATCTCGATCAAGGACGTCGCTTCCATTACGAGCAAACCGACCCGCGGCTGGGATCCGGACGTGACGACGCGGTTGCAATTCGCATAGTGGACCCGTCTGATACCACCACGATGGACCCCGGGCGCAGGTCGGCGGCGCAACCAGGAGCGAGCGGCTTGAGGCATCGGGCGCTCCTGGCTTTCGCTCTGGGGCTCTGGCTGGCGGCGGCCGGTTGTTGCGCTCCGCCGGCCACGCCGCCTCCGCAACCGTTCGTCCCGCCGGTCCGCGGAGAAATGAACCGGCCAACTCCGGGAACGTTTTCCGGGGTCGGTGTTGCCCCCGTCACTTGAAGCGCCCTGCGAATGTCTGAGAAAACAAAACGCGCGGGCGATGACGGATCCACGTCGCCCGGCTTGCTCTACGCGATCCGGTTTCTCACGCTGGTGGCCATGGCCATGTCGGCTTACCTGGCCTGGGTGACGTTGAGCGGCGGGGCGGTGGCGGGCTGCGGGCCGGATTCCGGCTGTGACAAGGTGCTGCACAGCCGGTGGGCCTACTGGTTGGGAGTGCCGGTGAGTCTTGGGGCGCTGGCGGTTTATGCGTTGATCCTGCGCCTGAGTGTTCGCCTGGGCCGGGGCACGACGCCGGTCGTGCAACGCAAGGCGTGGAGCCGGCTGGTGCCGTGCGCGCTGCTTGTGGCCGGCGCGGCGATCTGGTTCGTCGGCTTGCAGGTGTTCGTGGTCCAGGCGGTCTGCCCCTACTGCATGGTGGCACACATCAGCGGGTCGCTGGCTGCGCTTCTCCTGTTGCTGGGCGCTCCCTTGCGCCCGGCTCCGGAAAAACCATGGGAGCTGGATGAACAGATCTTTCTCACGACCCGCGTGTTCAAGCGCGTGGCGCTGATCGCCCTGGCCGGCCTGGCAGGGCTGGTGTTCGGGCAACTGGCGCATCAGCCCAGGACCTACCGGGTGAAGTCGCTCGACGTCAACTCGAGCGCGACGAACTCGGCGCACTCCAGCGCGGCGGCCGCGGAGCCGACGCAAGAATTGGCTCGAGTTCAGCCGCCCACGAACGTGGCGGTTCACCCCGGCTCCAAACCCGGGCCCGGGATGGAACCGCCGGCGCCGGCCGCGCGACGGTTGCCCATCTATGGCGGAAGGTTCCAACTCGACCTGGAGAAAACTCCCGTGATTGGCCCGCCAACCAACCGGTGGGTCGCGGTGAGCCTGTTCGACTACACCTGTCACCATTGCCGCGCGATGCATGCGCTGCTGGTGGAGGTGCAGCGAATGTACAGCAATGATCTGGCGATCGTCAGCCTGCCAATGCCCCTGGATCCGGGCTGTAATCCCACCGTCACGCGGGCGCACCCGATGCATACCAACGCCTGCGAGTACGCGCGGCTCGGCCTGGCCGTCTGGCGCGCGGCCCGCGAGAAGCACCCTGCCTTCGATCTCTGGCTCTTCGACGGGGAGAAACCGCCGCCGTTGCCGGCGACCCGCGATTACGCCGCGCAACTGGTCGGCACCAATCTCCTCAACCAGGCGCTCCAGGACCGGTGGGTGGAACAGCAATTGAAACTGGATGTCGCCATCTACGAATTGGCTTACCGTTCCGGCCAGGGGCAGATGCCGCAGTTGATTCTCGGGGACAAAGTCGCCGTCGGCAGTTATCTGCGGGATGATTTGATCAAAATGCTCGTCGAACACCTTGGATTGAAAGGGGGACCCAATTGATGACGCCACCAATGCACTCACCACTTGGCCGGACCTGGCTCACGGCCGTTTTCAGCTGCGTGGTTCTGGCTCGCGCCCTGCCCGCGGCCGGCCCTGGTCAGAGCCTGCAGGCTCGTGTGAAGGCTGAATATCCCTCGCTGGAGAAGCTCTATCAGGAGTTCCATAGGCACCCGGAGTTGTCGTTCCAGGAAGAGCGAACCGCCGCGCGCCTCGCCTCGGAACTGAAGAGTCTCGGCGTCGACGTGGCCACCGCGGTCGGGGGCCACGGGGTCGTCGGGGTGCTGCGGAATGGCCCGGGGAAGACGATCCTGGTTCGCACCGATCTCGATGCGCTGCCTGTGAAGGAGCAAACCGGCCTGCCTTACGCCAGTCGGGCCCGGATGACCAATGACCTCGGCGTGGAAGTCGACGTGATGCACGCTTGCGGGCACGATCTCCACCTCACTGCGCTCATTGGCACCGCCCGGCTGCTCGTTGGTTTGAAGAACGCCTGGAGCGGGACGGTCGTGTTCCTCGGCCAACCGGCGGAAGAACGCGGCGCCGGCGCCCGAAAAATGTTGGCCGACGGCTTGTTCACGCGATTCCCCAAGCCGGACTTATGTCTGGCCCTGCACGTAAATTCAGAACTTCCGGCCGGCACGATCGGATTGGTGGAAGGCTTTGCCATGGCCAATGTGGATACGCTCGACATCACCATCCGCGGCGTCGGCGGCCATGGGGCCTGGCCGCACAAGACGAAAGACACCATCGTCCTGGCCGCCCAGACGGTGATGGCCCTGCAAACGATTGTCAGCCGCGAGACCGACCCGCTGGAATCGGCCGTGGTAACGGTCGGCTCCATCCATGGCGGCACGAAACACAATATCATTCCTGACGAAGTAAAACTGCAACTGACGGTGCGCTCGTTTACCGACGAGGTGCGCGCGAAAACCCTGGAGGCCATCGGTCGCATCGCGCGCGGTCAAGCGGCCTCGGCCGGCATCCCGGAGGATCGGATGCCCGTGATCCGAACGACGCCGGAGGAATTCACTCCGGCGACTTACAACGACCCCGGGCTGGTTCGGCGCCTGGACGCAATCTTCCGCGAAACACTGGGTGAGAAGAACGTTCTCTCCCGCAAGCCCGCCATGGGCGGCGAGGATTTCAGTCAATACGGTCGCACCGCGGACAAAATTCCCATCTGCATGTTTTGGCTTGGCTCGGTGGAAGCGGAGCGCGTGGCGGAGAGCGAGCGCACGGGCCAGCCACTGCCGGCGCTGCATTCCAGTCTTTACCGGCCCTCCCCGGAACCGACCATCCAGACCGGCGTGACCGCGATGACCGCGGCGGTATTGAGCCTGGCGGGGAAAAAGGGACCCTGATTGCGGATTGCGGATTGCGGATTGCGGATTGCGGATTGCGGATAGTGGCGTGTGCAGAACAGATTGCTCATTTGGCATTGGCGTCAGTTCCACAGCCAGTTTGTGGAGAATCGATACGGTTCCTTGACGGCGCACCGCAACCATGACCCATGGCGCAGCACCCAATCCGCAATCCGCAATCCGCAATCCGCAATCCGCAATCCGCAATCGGGAGGCCACGCTTTCCTTGCGCTGATTGGCGGCGCCACCGGGATTGGATTTGCGCCAGTGCTGGTGCGCTTGAGCCAGACCGGCCCCACGGCGACAGCGTTTTACCGGCTGCTGTTCGCATTGCCGTTTCTTTGGTGGTGGGCCGCAAGAGACCGGAACAATGCTTCGTCATTTCGCCAGCCTTGCAGCCGGCGCGATTTCGGTCTGCTGGCCGTGGCGGGCCTGTTTTTTACCGGTGACCTTTCCATTTGGCATTGGTCGCTGCAGTTCACCACGGTGGCCAATGCCACGTTGCTCACGAATCTGGCGCCCATTTTTGTTACGGTCGGGGCGCGGCTGGTCTTTGGCGACCGGATCATGCCCGGGTTTATACTGGGGATGATCCTGGCCGTGGGAGGGGCGGTCCTGCTGGTGGGATCCAGTTACACGCTCAGCGCCAGACATCTCCTGGGCGACGGGTTGTCCGTGCTGGCCGCGGCCTTCTATGCCGGTTATCTGCTCGCGGTGAAACACCTGAGGCAATCCTTCTCCACGGCGACGATCATGGCGTGGTCCGGGCTGGTCAGTTGTTCGGGGTTCGGCCTGATCGCCTGGGTATCCGGGGACAAGCTGCGGGCGGCGACCACGGGGGGGTGGGTGGTGCTCTGGGGGCTGGCGCTCGTCAGCCACGTCGGCGGGCAGACCTTGATCGCCTATGGATTCGGGCATTTGCCGGCGTCGTTCTCCTCGGTGAGCCTGCTTTGGCAGCCCGTGGTGGCCGCGGTCGTGGCTTGGGGAATATTGGGCGAACCGCTGCGCGTGGTGCAGGTCGTCGGAGCGATTGTTGAGCCCTCTTCACCTTGAGCGCCTGCGTGTGCAATGATCAATGCCCAATGCCCAATCACCAATGACCGAGAATGACGAAGCTCCAATGCCCAAGGCTCGGCTCGTGCAGTTGAACAGGCTGGCGCGTGCTGCCTGGTCACTGGGCCTGGGGCCTGGGGCATGAAGTTTGGAAAATGGTCTTCCGTCGCTCCGGACCCTGGCCGGTCCCGATCCATGTTCCGTACGGAACATGGAAAAGGGCACTGCCCATTGGCGGGTTGAGGGAGCGCTTCCGGCCTTGCCACTCAATTTCAAACACGCACGAAGGGGAACAAGTCCCGTCCGGGCAAAGGGGACCAAACCGGGAAAGGGCTTCAAGGCGAAAGGTCGCGCCTGAAAAAGATCTTTTTCACGGCAGGGAGGTTGCTTAAGTTTGTCTCCGTTCAATTGGCTTTACCCGAACGATGAACGCGAAGTTCAAGCTTGCATTCTACGCGGGGTTAATCGGCTGCATGGTGGCGCTGGCCTCTGGTTTCTACGCGACTTATCATGCGCCGGGTATTCCGACGCCGCGGGCCGTTGCGCCGACCAACGTCATGGTCCTGAGCAACCAGGCGCCAGCCACCAATCCTGCCGCGGTCCTGACGAACCCGCCCGCGGCCCGCGTCGTGGAGGCGGCGGAGGACATCACGGCCCGCCAGAGTTCGCCGCGGATGGGTCGTCTGGTGGCGTATGGTTTGGGCATGTTCTTTACGCTGGTGGGACTGGCCTTGCTCCTGGGCAATGATGTCTCGCGTTTTCTGGCGAACCGGATGGAGGATTTCGTTTTCAACGATGACCTCGAAGGGGTGAAGGATCCGGAGTATGAAGAAGCCGAACGGGTCTGGGCCAGCGGCCAGCACCTGGAAGCCATCCAGCTGATGCGGGATTATCTCAAGCGACATCCGCGCGAACAGTATGTGGCGCTGCGCATCGCCGAGGTTTATGAAACCGACCTGCATAATTATCTGGCCGCGGCCCTCGAGTACGAAGAAGTGCTCAGGAAAAGGCTTCCCCCCGAACGCTGGGGTTGGGCGGCGATCCACCTGGCCAACCTTTACTCCGGCAAACTCAACAAGACGGAGCAGGCCACCGCCTTGCTCCGGCGCATCGTCGACGAATACGGCCAGACGGCTGCGGCCAAAAAGGCCCGCGAACGGCTCGGCATTCCCGAGCCGGTCGAGGCCCCTTTGCCTGCGCCCGAACCCGAGCCGCAACCGGAAAAGTCGGTGCCGCCACCGAGTAATCTCCCGCCGGGCTTCCGACCGAAGTAGCGGGACGACCCACCCACCATTGGAGTGAAACCAGCATGCCCATTTTAGAGATTAAACCGCCTGGCGACGGCGCTTACGACCTGCTCGCCCTGGGCGAGATCATGCTTCGCCTGGATCCCGGCGAAGGCCGAGTCCGCACCGCCCGCGAGTTCAAGGTCTGGGAAGGCGGCGGCGAATACAATGTGGCGCGGGGGCTGCGTCGATGCTTTGGCTTGAAGACCGCCGTCTGCACCGCGTTTGCGGAAAACGATGTCGGCCGGTTGTTGGAGGACTTTATTTTGCAAGGGGGCGTCGGGACCGAGTTCATCAAGTGGCGACCCGATGACGGGGTTGGGCGCACGGTGCGAAACGGGCTCAACTTCACCGAGCGCGGCTTCGGCCTGCGTGGGGCGGTGGGCATTCCCGACCGTGGCCACACCGCCGCCAGCCAGCTCAAGCCTGGAGACTTCGATTGGGACCACATTTTCGGAAAGCTGGGGGTGCGCTGGCTGCACACCGGGGGCATTTTCGCGGCCCTGAGCGACACGACACCGAAGCTGGTGATCGAGGCAGTGCAGAAGGCCAAGCAGCACGGGACGATCGTCTCCTACGACCTGAACTATCGGCCCAGCCTGTGGAAATCCATTGGGGGCCAGAAACGGGCGCAGGAGGTGAACCGGGAGATCGCCCGCTACGTGGACGTGATGATCGGCAATGAAGAGGACTTTACCGCTTGTCTCGGATTCGAGGTGGAGGGTGTGGACGAGAACCTCAGCCATATCGATGTCACGGCGTTCAAGCGGATGATCGAAAAGGCCGTGGCGGTCTTCCCGAACTTCAAAGTGACGGCGACGACGCTTCGCGCGGTCCGCTCGGCGACCCGCAACGACTGGGGAGCCATTTGCTGGGCGGGCGGCAAGTTTTATGAAGCGACCAACCGGCCTGGCCTGGAAATCCTGGACCGCGTCGGCGGCGGCGACAGTTTTGCTTCCGGACTCATTTACGGCTTCATGGCGTTTGGCGACGCGCAGGTGGCGGTGGAATACGGGGCGGCGCACGGCGCGCTGGCCATGACCACTCCCGGCGACACCTCGATGGCGGCGCTTTCCGAGGTGGAAAAGCTCGTCAAGGGCGGCGGCGCGCGAGTGCAACGCTGAGAGGGATGGGGATTTGCGATTTGCGATTTGCGATTTGTGAGCGTTTGGGCGGCATTTGGGTCACTCGCAAATCAAAGCCATCCCGCCGGAGCGTTGACAGAATTAACAGAAATAACAGAATTTTCAAGGAAAGCGGGTGAATCCGGTTCTGTTCATTGTGTTCATTCTGTCAAAAATCCTTAACGCCATTCCTCGGACAGAGGGTGGCTTTGCCAGCAAACTTATGCCATTCGAAGGACTGGGGCGCCGCGACGGGACGGCTCTGATCCCAAATCGCAAATCGCAAATCGCAAATTAAATGCTATTTCCTTCCCAAAGTCCGACTGGCGAGATGCCTCGGGTGGTGATCACGGGCGCCGGAGTGGTGACGGGGCTCGGCCTGGATTGGAAGAGCAACGCCGAAGGTTTTCGGACGGGCCGGACCGCCTTCCGCCCGGTCACGCTGTTTGATGTCTCCAAGCAACGGGCAAAACAGGCGGCCGAAGTGGATTTACCGGCGGATTTGCCGCCGACCCGGCTGAGCCAGCGGGAATCGTTGCGATTGGATCGGGCGGCCAGGTTGCTGTTGCTGGCGGCGCACCGAGCCTGGGAGCAATCCGGTTGGGAGCCGTCGGAGAATCTGCCGGTCGTGCTGGGCACGACCAGCGGGGGCATGAGGATGGGGGAGGCGTATTATCGACAAGCGATCCAACAGCCCACCCGGCAGCGTGGACAAGCCACCCGGGTCATCGAATACCAGGCGCAGCGCCAGGGATTGCAGTTGGCGGAGGCGTTCGGTTTTCGAGGGCCCCTCACCATCATCGCCAACGCCTGCGCTTCGGGCGCCAATGCGATTGGCCACGCCTGGCATTTGCTGCGCCACGGCCAGGCGGAGCGCGTGTTGGCCGGGGGCTATGACGGGTTGAGTCAACTGGTCTTTGCCGGCTTTGATTCGTTGCAGGCCCTGTCCCCGACCTGCTGCCGTCCCTTCGATGCGCGTCGGGATGGCCTGGCTCTGGGCGAAGGGGCGGCGTTGTTCACGCTGGAGACGCTGGAGAGTGCCCGCCGTCGCGGGGCGCGCATTCTTGGAGAAATCTGCGGCTACGGGGCGGCGACGGATGGGCATCACCTCACGCAGCCGCACCCGCAAGGCCTGGCGGCACTCGCGGCGATGAGCGCGGCGTGCGCGGCCGCCGGGGTGCAACCCGGGCAGATCGGCTATGTCAATGCCCACGGCACTGGCACACCGCTGAACGACAGCGCGGAAGCGGCGGCGATCCACGCCTGGGCCGGCGCGCGCGCCGCGACGCTGCCGGTCAGTTCCACCAAGGCCAGCATCGGGCACCTGCTCGGCGCCGCCGGCGCGGTGGAAGCAGCGGTCTGCTTGATGGCGTTAATGGAGCAGTGGCTGCCACCCACCGCGACGCTCGAGAAAACGGATCCGACTTGCGCTTTCCCCGTCGTGACCCGGCCCGTCGAGGCTTCGCTGGAGTATGCGTTGACCAACTCGTTCGGTTTCGGCGGCGCCAACGCGTCGTTGGTCCTGCGGCGATGGAGGCCATGAATCTCCAATTCGAAATTTCAAATTCGAAATCAGCGGCCGATGGCATTCGGGTGCGGGGCGTGGGGGCGGTTTCGCCGGCGGGATGGGGGATGGAATCATTGCGCCTGGCGCTGGACAAAGCGGAGGCGCTTGCCATGCGGGAATTGGCGAGGCCGGGTTGGAGTCGACCGTTGCGCGTGCGGCGTGTGCCGTCGCCGGCCCATCGACCGGAATGCTTCGGGCATCCGCGTCTGCGCCGGAGCAGTCCGATCAGTCAGTACGCCGTGGCGGCCGCGTTGGAGGCGCTGGGGGACGACGCGCCCAAAGTGAGCGGGGGAAGCATGCGGTTGGGGATTGTTTTTTGCGTGATGTCGGGGTGCGTGAATTACTCGCGACGTTTCTACGATGAGGCGTGGCGGGATCCGGCCACGGCCAGTCCGCTGATTTTCGCGGAGACGGTGTTCAATGCGCCGAGCAGCCATCTGGCGTCGCTGCTGGGGACGACGGCCATCAACTACACGCTGGTGGGTGACCCTGGGACGTTCCTGCAAGGACTGGCGTTGGCCGCGGAGTGGTTCTCGGCTGGGCTGGTGGATGGCTGTTTGGTGGTCGGGTCCGAGGAAATGGATTGGCTGACGGCCGATGCGTTCCGGCTGTTCACGCGTCGCCTGGTGATGAGCGAGGGGGCCGGGGCGCTGTATTTGCGGCGCGAATCCGGAAGGCAGCCCGGGGTGAAACTGGCCGCGGTGACGGACGCGCATCTTTTTACGAATCGTCCGGGCCGCGAGCGAGCGGCGTGTCTGGCCGCGGCGCAATTAGGATCGACCGGGTCGGCCGACCTGCTGTGCGACGGGCTGCTCGGGATTCCGATATTGGATCGCGCGGAGACGGCAGCCTGGAACGACTGGAAAGGGTCCCGGGTTTCTCCGAAAAGAATTCTGGGTGAAGGTCTGATGGCGGCGTCGGCCTGGCAATGCGTGGTGGCGATCGACCTGCTGGCCCGGAAGAGATGCCAGGCAGGCCTGGTGAGCGTGGCCGGTTGCAACCAGCAAGCGATCGGCGCGCGATTTGAGGCGGGTTGATCCCGCTGGGCCAGGTCATGACCGGAGTCTGGAATTGGAACTCGAGCAGGAGCCATCGGTCATCGGCCAATGGCCAGGCGCGATCGGCGGTATGAGCAAACGGATTATTTTAATCACGGGCGGCAACGGTGGCCTGGGCCAGGCGATGGCGCGAGCGTTTCTGCGGGAATCGGAGGAGAACATGGTCTGGCTCGGGGTGCGCGCCAATCGAGCCCGGGCGCAGGCATTGGTCAAGGAGGCCGGCGATCGCTGCCGGGTCCTCGCCCTGGAAGTGACGCAGCCGGAGGATTGGCAAAGGGCGGTGTCGACGGTGGTGGCCGAATCGGGACGACTCGACGTGCTGGTGAACAATGCGGGAGGTCATCAGGACGGATTATTGGCGACCCTGCCACGGGCGGCCTGGGACCAGGTGTTGGCGACGAACCTCGACGGGGTGTTCCATGGTTGCCAGGCGGTGTTACCGACGATGATCGGGCAGAGGCATGGTCGCATCGTGAACCTGGCCTCGCTCAGCGCTCTGCTGGCGCCGATGGGCCAGACCAATTACGCCGCGGCCAAAGCGGGCGTGGTCGCGCTGACCCAGGCCCTGGCCAAGGAAGTGGCCCGCATTGGCATCACCGTGAACGTGGTCTGCCCGGGCTATGTTGAGACCGAGGCCTTGGCGGCGATGAGCCCCGAAGAACGCAAGGCGGCCCAGAGCGCCATCCCCATGCGGCGGTTCGGTCGCCCGGAGGAAGTCGCCGTCGCCGTCCGATTTCTGGCTTGTGCCGAGTCCAGTTACATTACAGGCTCGGTCATAAAAGTGGATGGGGGCATTTTCTAAGTGCCCACCGTTTCGGAGCCCCGCCTTCAGGCGGCACAGCCGCAGCCAGCCGCCTGAAGGCGGAATTGCAAGCAGGACGGCGGGGACGGAAGGACGGTCAACCGGACGCGAATTCTGGCATGCAAAACCTGGATGAACTGAAGCAGAGAATTAAGAGCATGATGGTCGAGAACCTCATGCTGCAGGTCAGCGCCACCGAGATCGCCGACGAGCAGGCGCTGTTCGGCCCTGGCAGCCTTGGCCTGGATTCGGTGGATGCATTGCAACTGGTGGTGGCGTTGGACAAGAACTTCGGTCTGAAAGTCCCCGATCCGGGCACGGCCAAGGAGATTTTGCAAAACGTCAATACGATCGCATTGGCGGTTGAGCGGCATCAGGGGATGCAGTCAATCGCGTAGCGGTCGCTATCGGGCGCGGCAGCCGCCTGAAGGCGGGACGACGAACGGGACGACGAACGGGCTACGGTTGGCGCGGGAACACGACTCGATAGAACCGGTTGCTGGCAAAGCCGGCGTCGGGGAAAGACTCGGCGTGGTTGGTTGTGCGCGCCACGATGTCCCCGAGCTTTCTCCACAGGCCGGAGGAGAGCGCATCGGTGTATTGCACGGTGTAGGTGCGGTTGGAGATCGCGCCCACTCGGACGATGGCGGTGCCGGGCAGGGTGGTTAAGTCGACCCGCAAATGGCTCATGGCGTTGGTGGGATCGGTGCCCGCAAAGTATTCGGCCCAATTGCTCATGCCATCCCCATCCGAATCGATATCCCGGTCTGCATCACTGGTGGGACTGAAGCCGAAGGCCGTCTCCCAGTCGTCTGGAATGCCATCGCCGTCGCTGTCGGGCAGGGCGGCCACGCTGAATTGGGCCAGGGTGCCCGGGGCCGGGTTGGCGTCATTGAAAATGACCAGGCGCCAATTGCGAGCCAACAGGTTGGTCACGGGGCTGAAGGTGAAGTAATTGGTCATCGCGCTGGTGATGTTGGTCGCCCGCGCGTTGGAGATTTCCCTCCATTCATACCGGAAGGGAGGGGGATTGCCTCGGATGACGACGCTGGCGGTGAAGCTTCCATTAGAGACCACGGTCTGGTTGAGGGGCGGCTGCAAGACAACCGGGGTGATCAACACGGCCAATCGGGCCGGCTGGCTCATGGCGGAGCTGATATCGTCGGCGATCATCACGTCGTAGAGTCCGTCGTTGGCGAGGCCGACAGGGTCGATCGTCAGGGTGACGTTGGTTTGGCCGGCCAGGGGGTCGCCATTGAACCGCCATTGATAGCGGATGGGCGTGGGCCGCACGGTGACGGCGAGGACGGCGAAGGTGGCCTTATTGGTGGTGAACCCGTAATCGAGGTCATTGGTGGAGCCGCGCAGGCTGACGTTTTGGGGCTGCTGGGAGATGGCCACGGGGAGGAGGACCGTGAGGGTGGCGTTGCTGCTGAGCACGGCTCCGGACGGATTCCAGACCACGCAGTGATAGGCCCCGGCCTGGCCGGGTTGCACGTTGGACAGGAGCAGCGTGGCACTGGTGGCACCGGGGAGGACGTTGCCGTTGAAGCGCCACTGGTAATTGACGGGGCCTGGATCGCTGACCGCGACGCTGAACATGGCGGCGTGGGTGGCAAAGACGGTGAGGGCGACCGGTTGGGTCGTGACGGTGGGAGAGGTGCCGCCGCCGAAGCCAGCGCCTGGCGTCCTGGCCGCCGCCGTCCAGTTGGTCGGGTCGTTTCCGTAGGCGGCCGGGACGATGCGTTGCAGCGTGGGCCCGAGACCATCGGCGGCCACCGGCCAGGGAGGGAGATCCTCATACTTCACTTTGTCGGCCAGGAGGTAGGGCACAAAGCCGGCATCCAGCACCGGCGGCATTTGCGGCACGTCGGGACGGACCAATTCAACGCTGTCCTCGGCGTTGTCCAGGTGGCCTTGAAACGGGCCATAGAGTGGCACCGCGACCGGCACGTTGTTGCGGGCACGGAAGGCCGCGGCCGCGGCCGTGTCCGATGGATCAATCGGAACCACCAGCACGTAAGCACCGGCGGCGATGCTCACGCCTTGCGGGAAGGTGTAATCGACCGCGTCGCGCAAGCGCCAGGTGTTGGTGGGAAAGAGCGGATCGTAAAGCGGCGCGCTGGTGCCGGAGATGTTTTGCAATTCGATGTATTCGTCCCGCTCGTTGTTATTCAAGGTGCCCCGAACTCCTGCCAGGTCGGGGGGGTGATAACTGATTTCGGTGATGACCACCGGGCCGACTTTGGGGCCGGAGTTGGCCGAGCCCAGGGTCGGGGTGACTTGCGTCACAAAATGGTCGTTGCCCGAGCTGATGAGGTAGCGACCGAAGGTCACGCCATTGGCCTGTGCCCCGAAATCGAAGCCGTGCACATAACCGGAGAGGTTGCTGCTGGAGTTGCCGGAGAAGAGGTAGAGTTGGTCCCCCTTGGAACTCAGAGCGAAGGCGCCCGGGCCGACGCCGAACGAGTTGCTTTGATAGAACACCGAATATCCATTGGCCGGAATAGTGGTGCCGTTGGGAATGCGATACTTCCTGGGAGCGCCGAAATCGTCGGTGAGGAACCAGCCGCCGATGTTGACCGGGGCCGCCGTCGGGTTGTGGAGTTCGATGGCATCGCCGGGGGAAGGATCGGTGTGAGTCAAAGCCTCATTGACGTAGATCGGGGCGATGGTCGGCGCACTCGGGTCGGGGGCGCCTGGCGTGCCATTGACCACGCCACTGGGACGCCAACTGGACTTGAGGCCCCAACTGTCCAGGGCGGCGTTCTCGTCGATGATTTGCAGGGAGAATCCGGCGCCGTCAGTGATGGGGTACCAATCGTCCTTGTAATCGAAATCCAGGATGGGCTCGCGCAGGCCGCCTTCGAGTTTGATGTGGTCACCGCCATTTCCCAGGTTGTTGGTGTAGGCCCCGGCGATGAGGGATCCCGTCCCGTAGCGGGACTGGTAGGCGGCGATATTTTTCACGACGAGGACGTATTGGGCGGGGCCGAGGGAAAGGTTCGGGAAGTCAAATTGGATTCCCCCGCGCAACCGAAATCGATTCAGGTTGAGCGGAGTGGCGCCGATGTTTTTCAACTCGAGGTATTCGAAGTTATCCGCATCGTTGGTATTGCCGGGTGGAGGCGGGGGCGGGTGGTACATGATCTCGGTGATGCGCAGCGGGGGCGCTGCGACATAAAACGTGCCCACCGTGGGGCCTGACCACGGGCTGGAGATGGGCGGGTTGTTTGCGCCGGTGAGGTTGACATGGTTCGGGTTTCGGGAGCGGGCAAAGATCCGCACGTTGTTGGTGAGGACAATGGTGATCGGGCCGTTATTGACGAGGGCGGTGGGTGAGATGGCGCCACCGGGCAGGCGCGGATCGGAGCCATCGAGGGTGTAGATGACGGAGTTGCCCGCTCCGGCTCCCGGCAGGAGGGTCAAGGGGAAAGCAGGAGGCACCAGTCCAGCCGGGCTGCTCAAGAGCGGCGGCGGCAGAAATTGGTTGTCGATGAAATCGAGGCGATTGGAATACCAGACTTTCTTCCACATGACCTCCGATTGGTAGCCGAGGCCGGAGCCGAAGTTGTAGCTAAAGCCGCCGGCGGAGACGGACCCGGAGCGAGGCGCAACATTCCACCTGGCCAGCTCCCGCGGCTGGGCCGCGCGCAGCTCGTCGGCGAATCCATCGATGCGAGCAAAGATATTGTTGGTGGACAGCCCCCCTGTTCTCAATTCCTGGTAGCGATCGATCCAGCGTTGCCAGAAATCCGGGGAATTAAACAGGCGGGCCCACCACGGCGTAAAGTTGAAGAAGTCGGTGCCAAGATCCGGCACATTCGAACGCCATAAACGCGGGTTGAAATCGCGGGAATCGGTTGAGCCTTGGGTCCGGTCAAAATCCCAAACGGGGCCGTATTCGATTCTCTTGTTCCGGTTCTTGAAGAAATAGCCGCTGAGCCGGAGGGCATCGACGTTGAAGGTGACCACGTTGTGGATGTGGTGATCGATCCATGAATCAACGTCGATGTAGGCGGCGTAGCCCGTCGCGTTAGTCCAGTTGGTGCTGTTGAGTTGAGTGTTGAAGGTGTTGAAATAATCGCGGATATAGCTCAGCTGCGGCGCGCGAAACGCGTTGGTCATGTCAAAGCCATTGGGATAGATCCAGTTCATGCTCGCGCCGCCGGCGCTGAGGCCCGGCTGGCCGTTGCCACGGTCGATACTGAAAATGTATCCACCCGTGACCGCCGGAGCATTGGTGTCCTGCGGATCCAGCCGCTCGACGTCGACCCGGTTCTTGTCGCGTTTAATTTTCTCTTCGAGCACGTAAATGCCGTTGTAATCGGCCGAGGTCACCGGGCCGGCCGGGGCGGCGTCGTCTTTCAAGTAAACCTCGACGAAACGGGTTCGCGAGGCGTAGCGGCCGATATCCCGGCTCAGCTGATAGGCCAGCGGGTTGTGGAAGAGCGCCGGCTCGAAGTTATTCGGGGCGTACAGGACCCAGTCCGACTCTTCGGGCAGGCCCAGGAGGGACACGTTCTTGCCGTCGCGGAATTCATCCTGCACCTCCATGAAGAAGCTGCCCTTGGGATAACCGATCGTGCTCGAGCCGCGCAGGTGGAAGATGCCCCATTCCGCCAAATCGGGGGCGTTGGTCATGGAACTTCGGCCGAAGTCATTGCCAAACGTCTGGACGACGACGCGCTGATCGAAAGACGGCACGGTGCCGCCACCGAAGTTGTGCAGGATCATGATCGGCAGGTCCGAGTTGAAATTCACCACGTTGGTTTGGTTGGCCAGCGCGATGTAAAACTTCGTGGTAATAGGTCCCGGCAACAGGCCCGGCACGATGGCCCTGGTTCGAACCACCGTGCTGTTGGTGATGCGAATGGGGTTGGTGTAAACCAGCGAATTGGTTCCAGGCACGTTGGTGACGCTCACTGGATTGATCCCCAGAACGTAGTAAATCGTGGCATTGGGCACGGGCGTCCTCAGGGTGAGGAAGAAAGGCGCATTGGTCACGAAGGTGCCACTGGACCGCGAGAAGCTGACCTCCGGAGCGAACCCGGCGCCCGTGGTCGAGTTGGGGCCGCCCGGGGTGGGCGTGGTGAAATAACCCACCTGATCCGGACTGAGCCGGTCGCGTCCGTAGGACACGTCGTCGACCTGCTTGGGATAATTCGGAACGAAGGCCGAAACCACGTTGGTCTGGGGATCGACCAGCGCCAGGTATTCCCCATCGGAATTGAGCTGGAAATTGCTGTGCAGGCGCGCTGAATTATTCGTCCTGTTTTTGTTCGAGGCGAAGACCACCAGGTACTGGCCGGCACCGAGCGGGGTGTTCGGGAAACGCCATTTGGTCAGATCGAATCGATCATCGGTCAGATACCAGCCCTGAAGATTTCCGGGAACACTGGCCGGGTTGAGAATTTCGATCCAGTCCGACAGGTCACCGTCCTCGTCCCGCAGGCCGGTTTTGTTCGCCGCGAGGAATTCGTTGATCACAAAGATGGGCGGCACGGCGTTCGGATCAAGGAGGTAGGTCCATCCACCACCCGCGAATGGATTGGGCGTGGGCTCCAGATCCGTGATGCCGTGATTCGGGGCCCAAGCGATCTGAACTGTTCCGGTGGCCGGCTCCGCAAAATCGAAAGTAAACTGGCCCGGCACGCCGAAGGTCAGGCCGGTGGCCGGAACGCCGTTGATCAACAAGTCGGAGGCATCGACCCCTTGCACCGGCTCGCTGAAGAGCACCTCGATCTGGCTCAATTGCTGCACGGTGGCTCCCGCGGGCGGGAGGAGCCGGTCGATGATCGGGGGAGTGGTATCGGCCGCGCGGCAGTTGAGGACGGACAGAGTTGTGGCCGCGAGAATACAGCAAGAACAGAGAAGTCGCTTACGCATAAAGGAGGAGCGCTCGGTCGTCAGGTTCGGTGGACGCGGGCTTTTTAACACAATGTTACGCCAATGTCACAACTAATTTGGTTCCTCGGGCGTCGTGGCGTGTTTCGAGGGCAAACTGTTCTCTCTTGGATCACGAGCGCGCACATTGCACATTGCTCATTTGTGCTGGGTTGAAAGGGACGGAAGGGACGGAAGGGACGGAATGAGCAATGAGCAATGCCGAGCGGCCTATGGCTGGCGCGGCAGGACGACGCGATAGAAGCGGTTGCTCGTATAGCCCGGGTCCGGCAAGGACTCGGTGTGGTTGGTCAGCCGCGCGACGATATCGCCCAGCTTCAACCAGACGCCGGAGCCGAGCGAATCGCTGTATTGAACGGAATAAGTATGGTTGGAAAGGGCGCCCACTTGGACGAGAGCACTCCCAGGCAAGGTGGTTAAGTCCACGCGTAGATTGCTGAGTTTGTTGGTAGGATCTGTGCCCGCGATATATTCGGCCCAATTGCTCATCCCGTCGCCATCCGAATCGGTGTTGCGATCCGCGTTGCTGGCCGGGTTGAAGCCAAAGGCCGTCTCCCAATCGTCCGGGATGCCATCGCCGTCGCTATCGGCCAAGGCGGTGACGTTAAACGGGGCCAGGGCGCCCGGGGCCAGGTTGGCGTCGTTAAAAATCACCAAGCGCCAGGTGCGAGCGGCCAGGTTGGTCACGGGGCCGTAGGAGAAGTAATTGGTTGTTTCGCTGGTGAGATTGGTCCCGCGGACGTTGGAGACTTCCCGCCATTCATAACGGAAAGGCGGCGGATTGCCACGGATGACGACGCTGGCAGCGAAGCTGCCGTTGGAGACGACGGTCTGGTTGAGCGGTGGCTCCAGGAAGACAGGAGAGAGCAGAACGGTCAGTCGCGCGGCACTGCTCGTGATCGGGGCGACGTCATCGGTGATGACCACGTCGTAATTCCCGTCGTTGGTCAAGCCGACGTTGGGCACGACCAGGGTGGCGGCTGTGCCATTGGGGATATTGGTGCCATTGAAGCGCCACTGGTAGCGGAGCGTGCCGGTGCCGGTGGCCGTGACGTTAAAGGTGGCGTTGTTGGTGGCGAAACCATAGTCGGCGACGTTGGTCGAGCCGCGCATCCGGACGTCCGCCGGCTGTTGCACAATGCGCGCGACCATGCGGACGGTCAGAGCGGCGTTGCTGCTCAAAAGCACGCCGGCCGAATTGTAGACATAGCAGGCGTAAGTGCCGGCTTGATTGAGCCGCAGACCGTGCAACGTCAGCACCGGGTTGACCCCGCCCGGGATGGGCTTGTCGTTAAAAAGCCATTGATATCCCAGGGGCGCAGAGCCAGTGGCCGTGAGACTGAGCATGGCGTCGTAGGTTTCGATGCCGACGGTATTGGCCGGTTGAACCGAGATGACCGGAGGCGTTCCGCCCGCGGGCAACGGGGCCCCTGGGGTCTTGGGTGAGGTGCGCCAATTGGCCGGGTCATTGCCGTAGCCGGCGGGATTGACGCGAGTGATCGAACCTCCGAACCCGTCCGCCAGACCGGTCGGCCACGGCTCGGAATCCTGATATTCCACCTTATCGGCCAGGATGTAGGCGACGAATCCGGCCGAGGAGGTTCCCGGTGGATCCGGCAGGTCGGGTCGGGCCAGTTCGATGCTGTCTGCGGAATTGTCAAGCTTACCGTCCCAGGGGCCATAGATCGGGGTGCCCGGCGCCACACCGTTGTTGGCGCGGAAGGCATCGAGGATGGGCCCGTTGGTCGGGGTGAAGCCGACCACGAGCAGGAAGCCACCGGCCGGAATGACGACGTTGGTCGGAAACTTGTAATCGACCGCGTGGCGCAGGAGCCAGGTGTTGGCCGGGTTCAGCGTGTCGTAGAGCGGGACCGGCGAACTGCTGATGTTCTGCAATTCGATGTATTCATCAACCTGGTTGTCCACCGATTTCCTGGGGAAGATAAAGTCCGGGGGATGATAATTGATTTCGGAGATGACGATCGGACCGACCTTCGGTCCGGCATTGGTTGCGCCCAGGGTCGGCGAGATCTGCGTCACAAACTGGTCCTCGCCCGTGCTGATGACATGGCGACCGAAGGTCGCGCCGAGGGCTTGCGCGCCGAAATGGAACCCATGGAACCACCCGGTGAGGTTACCGGCGCCGTCGCCCGAGAAGAGATAGAGTTCGTCGCCGTGAGCGCCAAGCCCAAAGGAGTCGGGTCCGACGCCGAACGAGTTACTCTGATAGAAAACGATATAGCCGTTGGCGGGAATGTTCCTGCCGTTGGGAATGCGGTATTTCTTTGGCGTGCCGAAATCATCCGTGAGGTACCAGCCGCTGAGATTTACCGAAGCGGCGGTTGGGTTGTAGAGCTCGATGGCGTCATCCGGCAAAGGCTCCGTATGAGTCAAGGCTTCGTTGACGTAGATGGTGGGCAGGGTCGTCGTTCCGGGATCGGCGGCGCCGGGCGTGCCGTTGACCACGCCACTGGGACGCCAGCTTTCCTTGAGACCCCAGGAGTCGGTCGGGGCATTTTCGTTGACGATCTGGAGCGAGAAACCCGGGCCGTCGGTGATCGGATACCATTGGTCGTCGTAACTGAAATCGAGGATTGGCTCGCGGAAACCGCCTTCGAGTTTGAGGTGATCGCCGTCGTTGCCCAGGTTGTTGGTGTAACTGCCCAGGATGAGCGGCCCGCCGGGGTAACGGGAGACGAAGGCAGCCTGGTTCTTGACGATGACCGCGGCCTGGCCAGCCGCCAGCACCATATTGGGAAAGTCGAAATCGACGCCGCCACGCAGCCGGAATCGGTTCACGTTGAGGGGTGAGGAGCTGATATTTTTCACTTCGAGATATTCAAAGTTGTCCTCGTCGTTGGTGTTGCCGGCCGGCGGCTTGGCGGGATGGTACATGATTTCCGTGATGCGCAACGGCGGCACGGCGGTGAAGTAAGTGGCGGCGGCCGGTCCGGACCAGAAGCTGTTAATGGGCGGATTGCCCACCAGGGTGGCGTTGGTCAGGTTGGCGTGGTTGGGGTTGTAGCAGCGGACGAAGAGCCGCACGTTGTTGCTGATGGTCAGAGTGAAATTGCCTGGACTGGTTAGGGCGGTCGGGGAGATCGCGCCGCCGGACAGGCGGGGATCGGTGCCGTCGAGCGTGTAGTAGAGGACAGTGTTTGGCTTGGCCGCCGCCTGGACGGTGACGACCGTTCCGTTGGTGACCATACTGGTGCCCAGGCTCAACACCGGCATGGCCAGGAAATTGGTATCGAGGAAGTCCAGGCGGTCCAGCAGCCATTTTTTCTGGAAATTCACTTCGTTGGTGAAGTAACCAACTTTCATGGAAGAGGAGGCGGGGTTGGTCGGACCAAAATCGGCGGTGTAGCTGCTGGAGAAGCCACCGGCCGACGTGGTCACAGTTTGCACGCCTGCGCGCGGCCAGGTGAAGGCCTGGCGGCCCAGCGGGGGCGGGGCCCAGCGAGCCTGCTCCCGCACCTGCGCTTCCTTGATCTCATTGTAGAAGCCGTCCACCATGGCCAGGACGGCGTTGGTCGAATACTCATTGGTGCGCAGGGCCTGGTAACGATCAATCCATCGCTGCCAGAAGTTCGGATCGCGGAACAGTGGATCCCACCAACTCACACCCACGACCGATCGTCCGAAAAAGTCCGTGCCCTGATCGCTGTTGACGTCGGTGGTATAGGTGCGCCAAATCCGCGGATTGAAAGGGCGATTATCGCCTTGAGGAGTATTAACGGATCCGCCGGTGCCCAGGCAACGGTCGCAATCCCACGGCGGCCCTTGTTCGATCCGTTTGTTTCGGTCCTTAAAGAAGTAGCCGCTGAGCCGATAGCCATCGACGTTGAAACAAATGATGTTGGCGATGTGGTTTTCCACCCACGAATCAACGTCGATGTATTGGACATAGCCGTTAACCGGATCGGTGTAGGTGGCGCTGGCCAGGTTGGTGATGAAATTCAGGATGTAATTCTGGATGTAGTTGATTTGGATGAGCCGCCTGGGATCCGTCGTCGTCGGAGTCACGTTCGGGTGAAGAATTTCGATCTGGATCGGGGTCGTTCGGATGGTGCCGATCTGGGGCGGCTGGAAAGTCCGCTCGTCCGGATCCGAGCGATCGATCTTGAGCAGGTAACCTCCCGTGACGGACGGGGCGTTGGTGTTCTCGAGTTGCAGCGTCTCGATATCGACCCGGTGCTTGTCGCGTTTGGGTTTTTCCTCCACCAGGTAGAGTCCCCAATAATCGTTGGTGGTGACCGGCCCGTTGTCGACCTTGCGGAAGACTTCGACGTAACGGGTGCGCGAGGAGTAGCGGCCGAGTTGGCGGCCGAACCAGTAGAAAATGGCGTTGTGCATGAGGCTCGGATCGAAGCCGTCGATGCCGTAGAACACCCAGTCGGACTGCGCTGGCATGTCGAGAAATGGCCGGTCCGTGTCCTGGTTGAATTCGTCCCAAAACTCGAGCGCGAGGTTGTTCTTGGGCTGGTTGGCCGTGCTGGCCCCGCGGTCATTCAGTCCGATGCGGGACAAGGTGTCGGGCCGGTTGGTGAGCGAAGTCCGATCCAACGCGTTGTCGAAAATCATGCAGTAAGCGGTTCCGTCGCCGCTGGATTGGATGCTGCCACTGCCGAAGGTGGTGAGCAGGACCAGCGGCAAGTCGGAACTGAAGTTGACCAGGTTGGGGCTGATCTGGATGTAGGTCACGCTGATTGGCGTGCTGGGCAGCTTGCCGGGCTCGAAAGCGCGCGCGCGGATCTGGCTGGTCCGATCGATCGCGATGGGGCCGCTGTAAATGGGGGAGTTGGTCGAGGGCACGTTGGTGATCGTCGCGAGGGCCTGCGCGGAATTCGTGATCAGCACGTAGCGGATGACGGCGTTGGCCGAGACGGTGGAGAGCACGAGGTTGAAGGGACTGATGAACGTACCGCCCGGCTGGGAGAACTGGACGTCCGGAGCGAAGTCGGTTCCGGTGAGGGCGTTGCTCACCGAATTGAACGCGCCCGGCGTCGGCCGGGAGTAGTAGCCGAGGACACTCGGGTCCAACGGATCACGCCCGTAGGAAACGTCCGGGCGCTGCGGCGGGTAGGTGGGGTCGAACGCGGAGATCACATTCGTCAGTGGTCCGAGGAACGCCAGGTATTCGCCATCGGGGTCGAGCTTGAAATTCGTGTGCAGCGGCGCGAGGGCATTGGTCCGATCCTTGCCCGAAGCCCAGACGATCAAATAACTGTTGGGGGCCAGCCGCGTGGCGGGAAAGCGCCAGGTATCGAGCTTGAGTTTGGTGTCGGTCAGGAAACAACCATCGAGATTCACTTCGATGGTGCTGGCGTTGAATAACTCGATCCAATCCTGGTAAGTCCCATCCTCATCCCGGATGCCCGTCTGGTTGTCCGCGAGAAATTCATTAATCCGGACGTCGTGCAAAGCGAGCGCGGGATTGAGCGTATAGGTCCACGAACCCCCGGCGAACGGATTGGCCGGCACGGCCAGGTCGGTGATGCCGTGAGTCGAGGCCCAAGCCACTTGAACGGTGCCCGTCGGCGGCTGCGGGAAAGTGAACCGATACTGACTGGCAGAGACCTGGTTGAGGTCTGTCGCCACCACGCCATTGATCAGCAAGTCAGCCGGATCGACGCCTAGCACATCCTCGCTGAAAAACACCTCGAGTTCTTTCAACTGGACCACCGAAGAACCCGCGGCGGGCAGGAGGCGGGTGACCGTGGGCGGGGTTGTATCCGCGGCGAATCCCGATCGGAGAGTCAGGGCGAGGATGGGCAGCAGGAGAGGAAACAACAAACTTCGATTACGCATAAAGCAGGCGTCAGGTTGCTGGGCTCGGAGAACGTGAGTTTTGTAGCACAATGTTACGGGAAAGTCACAACAAATTCTGTAACTATTCAGGTCGGAGGTTACTCTCGCCCTCACCCCGGCCCTCTCCCCCGGGGAGAGGGCCGGGGTGAGGGCGGGCGTCCGTCACTCCTGAACAGTTACCAAATTCTTTGGGCTTCCACAGGCGGTGGAAGGCCTTCGGATTTCGGATTTCGGATTTCGGATTTCGGATTTCGCTCCTGCGTCGGCCAAGGGCAGTCGTGGACGAAACCCTTCTAAGGCCGCTGGGGCGTCAGCAGGCGGTAGAAACGGTTGGTCCGCCAGTCAGGATCGATCAGGGTCTCCAGCCGGTTGTTGGTGCGGTTGAGGACGTCGGCCAGCTTCAGCCACGGGCCCTCAGGCAGCCGGTCCGAGTATTGAAGACTGTAGGTACGGTTGGAGATCGCCTGGAATTGGAGCGTGGCCGACCCGGACTCGATCTGCAGGCCGACCCGGAGGAAGCTCAGGGCATTGGTCGGGTCGGTGCCGGCCAGGTATTCCTCCCAATTGCTGGCGCCATCCTGATCGCTATCGAGGTTTCGGTCGGAAGCATCGGCGGGGTTGAAGCCGAAGGCCGATTCCCAGGCATCGGGGATCCCATCAACGTCGCTGTCGACCAGGGTGGTGACCAGGAACTGGCTGACGGCGGGGGTGCCGGTCGTGGCCTGGTTGCGCACGACCACGCGCCACACTTGATTGGAGACCAGGTTGGTGGGGGCGTGGAAAGTGGCAAAGTTCACGGTCGAATTAGCGACGTTGCTGGCCAGCGAGATGGAGAGTTGGCGCCACTCGTAGCCAAAAGGCAGGGGATTGCCGCTGGCGGAAACGCTGACGGTAAAATTCGCCCCGGTCACCACCGACACATTCATGGGCGGGAAAACAATCACGGGACTGATCAAGACGGTTAAGTGGGCCGAGGCCATCGCGGTTGCCGCCGAATTCGAGATGAACACTTCGTAGTCCCCGTCATCGGCCAATTGCACGTTGGTGCGCAACAAGGTGGCATTGGTCTGGCCGGGCAGAACGGCGCCATTGAGCCGCCACTGATAGAGCAGCGGCATGGAACCTCGGGCGAGCACACTGAAAACCACGTTGCTGCCCAGCCGGCTGCTCAAGCTGACGGGCGGAATCAGGACCACCGGGCGAGCGACGACGTGCAAGTGAGCGGCCGCGCTGACGGCCGCCCCGGCTGGATTGCTCACCAGGCAGTCGTAGTTGCCCTCATCTTCGAGCACGACATAGTCCATCACCAGCGTGGCGTTGGTCGCGTCGGGCACCGGCGTGCCGTTGAAACGCCACTGGTAGCCCAAGGGCCCGGCGCCGCTGGCTTCGACCCAAAGACTCGACGCGTCGCCTTCGAATACCGACTGGTTCTGCGGTGAAATCGTAATGGCCGGCGACGGCACGATGCCCGCGCCGTTGGCCGCGCCGGGCGTCGGCAGGGAGGCCACCCAGTTCAGCGGTTCATTGCCGTAGAGCGCCCCGCTCTTGCGTTGCAAGGACAACCCACCGCCATCGACTGCGCCCGCCGGCCACGGGGCGGAGTCGCGGTATTCGATCTTGTCCACCACCACCGCGGGGACGAAGCCGGCGTCCGGCGCCCCTGGCGGAGACGGAGCATCCGGCCTGGTCAGCGCGACGCTCTCGCCGCCGTTGTCGAGCTTGCCGCGATACGGCCCGTAAATTGCCACTCCCGGGGGCACGCTGTACTTGCTGAGAAACGAAGCCAGGGCCGCCGCGTTGGCCGGGTCAAAGGGCACGACCAGCAGAAAACCGTCCGCCGCCAGCGTGAGGTTCATCGGGAACACGAACTCGACACCACCGCTCAATCGCCAGGTATTGGTCGGGTGAGCCAGGTCGGAGAGCGCGACGGGCGCGGCCGTGAGGTTGTGCAACTCGATGTATTCGTCGTCTCCCGTGGTGATCGGCCCTTCCGCCGGGTGATACATCAATTCGTTGATCACGACAGGGCCAACGAGGGGCGCGGCATTGGGCAGCCCCGTGCCGGAGCGAAACAGCTCCAGGGAGGCCGGAGTGTCCACGCCGAACGTGTGCTGGCTCATGGCCGCATAATCGACTCCCACGGATGTGACCACACGACCGAACGAAACGCGGTCGGCGGCGGCGCCGAATGTTGCCTTCGTGCGATAACCGGTGAGGTTGCCGCTCGCGTCGGCCTGGGAGAGCCAGAGTTCGTTGCCGTGCGCGGCGCTCAGCGCGAGGCTGGCGGGCGAACCATCATCGAACTGGTTCTGGTAAAAAACCGCAAATCCACCGGGGGAAATGGTTGTCCCTTGGGCAATGCGGTACTTCTGGAAGTCACGGGGAGTGTCGCTGAGGTACCAGCCGCCCAGGGCGACCGAATTCGGGCCGGCATTGTGCAGTTCCACGCAGTCTTCCAGCGGCGTCTGGGCGTGGGTGAGCACTTCGTTGATGACCACGTCCGGCAGCGGCAGGTAATTGCTCTCACCCGGCGTGGCGGCACCGGGGAATTCGACCACCGTGGCCTGGCCGTCGGGCAACCGGCCTTCCGACACGTTCAGCGCTTGCGCGGAGAAGGTGATGGAATCGATCAGGACGAAGTTTGTCCCGTTGGTGCTGGAGAGCCGCAAGGACTCGCCTTGTGCGTCGAGGCTGAAGTTGACGTGATTGCGGCCCTGCCCGGCGTCGCCATCGGCCACCCATTTCACAAAACCGTTCGCCGCGATGAAACTCAGGGGCGCGACGCGGAACTGGCTTTGACCGGCGCCGGAAGGATCGTCGCTGAGGATGAGCCCGGCCAGGTTGACCGGTTGGCTTGCCGGGTTGTAAATCTCGAACCAATCGGCTCCGCTCAGAGGATGGGCCATCCACTCGTTGAGGCGCAGGGCGCTGCTATTGGCCAGGGTGGCCGCGCTGCTGTTGGCCGTGCCGGGCGTGGCAGTCGCCAGCAGTTGCCACTGGCCGCCAACCAGCCCGATCGACCGATCCGCGACCTGGAAACCGTACTCGACCGAATTCACCAACTGGCCGGAGCCATTGAAAAGATAAACCCCGCCGCTTTCGCCCTCGAGGGAGTGGCCGGTGTTGAAGTTGCCGGCGAGCGTCGAAGCCGGCCTCGACCCGTCGCACCAGATCACGAGATAGCCGCCGGCCGGCAGGAGCGTGTTCGCCGGGAAAATCCATTGGCCGGGATCCGCCTTGTCCACGCTCAAGGTCATCCCGCCCAGGTTGAAATCGGCGGCGCCGGGATTGAACAGTTCGACAAAGTCCTGCATGCGGCCGGCGTTGGTCACGGCCGACTGGTTGCGCGCGAGCACTTCGTTGAGGATCGGGCCGGCGTAGGAGTTGACGTAATTGCTCGCCCCGGGGCTGGCCGTGCCGGGGAAATTGACGAAGTTGGGGCTGGCGTCGGGGAGGCGTCCGCGCGCGACGCCCTCGGGCATGCCTGCGTAGGAAACGCGATCGAGTTCGGTCGCGGTCGGGTCGTAGAGCACGATCGTCCCGCCTGTGGCCGGGAGTTTGAAGTCCAGGTGATCGGGGCCCACGGCTTCATCGGCGAACAATTGCACGAATCCGGCCGGGGGCACGAAGGAAAGGGAAGTGATCTGGTGCACGGTCGAGGTGTTGGACAGGTACATTCCGCGCAAGGCCACGGGCAGGCTCGCGGTGTTGTGGAGTTCGATCCAATCGCTCTGGCCCGCCGCGGAGTTGGCCAGCCACTCGTTGATCAGCAAGCTGGCCGGGGCCGCCACCATCGCATTGGCGTTGGCCTGGTTGGGCGTCGGGGTCGTCAATTGCCACTCTCCACCGACGCGGCCGACCGAATAGTTGGTCAATTGCAGACCGAGCGACACGGCATCGACGCGGTTGGTGCCGGCGTCGAACAGGTAAACCTGGTCGCCGCTTCGGCTCAAGGCAAAGCCGGTGTGCAAGCCGGGGGAGGTGTTGGTGGTGTCGTCGCACCAGAGGACGAGGTAGCTGTCGGCCGCGAGGGTCGTTCCTGGCGGGATTACAAATTTCCGTGGATGGCCGTCGTCACTCAGGCTCCACCCGGCGAGGTTCACCGAGCTGGCGCCGGCGTTGTATAGCTCCACCCAATCCGGATAGGTTCCGCCATTGCTCACGAGTCCCAGGTTTTCCGCCATCACTTCGTTCAGGCGCACGCTGGGCGGCGGCGGGGGCGGGGCGGTCATGCCGGGCGAGCCGCCCGGCTGGGCGCTCGCCCGCCAGTTGGCCGGGTCGTCCGGGTCGCCGTGGGCATCGATGATTTCGAGGGAATAACCGGCGCCGTCCGCCGCGGCGGGCCAGCCGCCGGCATCTTTGTAATCCACCGACAGGATGAGGTTGCCACGGGGATCCTTGATGGAAATGCGTTCACCGCCGTTGTTCAGGCCGCCCGCGTAATAGCCGGCGACCGCCACGCCGGGATAACGCGCCGCAAAGGTCGCGGGATCGAGACTGGTGGCCAGCACGATCGTCGCGCCCGGAGCGAGCGACGATCCATTGGGGAAAGAAAAGGTGATGCCGTCGAAATTGATTCCGCTCAAATCCACCGGGATGGTTCCGACGTTCTGGAGTTCGAGAAACTCCAGGGCGGGATTGGTCGGGTTGTACATGAGTTCGGTGATGCGCAGCGGGATGCCCAGGGTGGCGACCTGGAAGTAAGCCTCGGCCACCGCGCTCCAGTTGGTGCCGTTGAGGGTGCGGGCCTTGATCAGCACACTTTGATTGAGAGAGATCGGGCCGGAGTAGAGCACGGCGTTGCTGGAAATCGCGCCGGTGAACATGACGCGCGGGTCGCGGCCGTCCGTCGCGTAGTAGATCGAGCCGCCGATATTGGTGGCCGTCATCGTCAGGTTGAAGGCGGGCGGGACGAGGCCGCCGTGCTGGTTGAAAAACGGCGCGTTGGAGGAAGCGGCCAGCCCGAACTGGTTGAAGTATCCGAAGAGGATGGGGCGCCGCTGCGGCACCCAGGTCGAAAGGATGTCGGTGAGCATGCTTGGGATGACGCCGAGCAGTTCGGTCCGCATCTGGCCGAAGCGATTGGTGATATTGGCGTCGGTCAGCGCGCCGCCGTTGAAGAAATGTTTGTGAATGCGATCCGCCCAAAGCAGCCGGTATTCCGGGCTGGCCCGCAGTCGCTGGTAAATCTGGGCGATTTCGGAGTTGGCCGTGCTGTTCAGGCCGGAGTTGTCCGGCCCCGGTCCGCTTTCCGTGAAGGTGTTGATCGAAACGGATCGGCCGTAGATGCCCATGGCCCATTCGCCGTCCCACACGACATAGCGCCAGAGTCCATTGGTGCTGCGATCCTTGCCGGCGCGGAAATTGTTGGCCGGCCAATCGCCCATGGCGCAATAGGCGTTGAGCAGGCAGTAATCGGTGAAGTTCACCAGGTCAAGCCGCCGGCCGATTTGCTGATAGACCGAGGGGCTGGTGGCCGGTTGGGAGTTGATGTAATTCAGCATCGCATTGAAGTTGGCCCGGTCGCCGTCCACGATGCCGTTGGCGCCCGCGGTCTGGGAGAAGGTGGGCTCGATCACATCCCAATCCTCTCCGCCGCCAAGGTAGGACTGCATGAACTCCTCATGCACTCGCTCGCAGGGGTTGTAGTAGGGCGAGTTGGTGTAGTACTTGCCATTGAGGAACACAATGGCGAAGGTGCCGTGGGAGGCGACTTCTCCCTGGTCGTGCGAAAGGCGGCGGGTCAGTTCGTCGCGAATGAACGGGTTCCCATTTTCATTGAAGCCGGCGCGGAGCACAACTTGATCGAAGTCATGCGCCTGGCTCAGCGGGAAAAGCGGGTAATTCAAGCGGCCTGGTCCATAGTCGCCGCGAAAATAGAGGCGAAAGGAGAACTTGCTGACGGGAGTGGTCCGGGGCCGCTGGTAATCGCTGCCCTGGATCCGGATGCCGGCATCGGCTTGAAATCCAGAGTTGTCCGCCGGCCGGATGAATTCCACCGAGACGGGTCGTTCCCAGGCCAGCCCGTGTTGGGAAGGATTATGGTAGCCGTTGGTGACCCCGTTGATCACCTGGGGGAGGTAGGTGCCGTCGGCTTGCAGGACGACGTTGCTGATGCCGATCACGCCCCGCGGCCCGGTCAGGTTGTTCTGGTCGGTGACGATGGAGACCGTCGGCAACGAACGGATTGAAGCAGGCAAGTTGAAGAAATAACTATGGGTGGCGACGCGCGAGGGCAACAGGTTGGTGCGGAACGCGGCCGCCCGGAGCAGGGTGGTGTTGGTCACGTGCAACGGCCCGAAGTAAATCTGGCTGGCACTTTCCGTCGGCTCGCGGCCATTGGTCGTGTAGCGAATGATCGCCCCGGGAGTGGGACACGACAACCCCAGGTCGAACGGTTGCGTGAAATGACCGCGGGGCGTGCTGAAGTGAACCGGTTCCACCACGCCGATAATGCTGCTGTTGCCGTTGGCCGCGCCCGGCGTGGCGGTGTTGAAAAAACGAAGATTCCCCTGGGTGTCGTAGCCGTAAGATTTGTCGTTGCGCTGCTCCGGATACTGCGGCGAAAAACCGCTCACCAGGACGCGAGGCGAATCGGGGGAGTAGAGTCCGAGGAACTCGCCGTTTTTGCTCAGCTTGAAGTTGGTGTGAAACCGGTTCGTGCCGGTGACCGACCTGATGTTCAGGCCCGAAGCAAACACGACCAGGTATTCGCCGGGCCGGATCAACTTTGCCGGAAAGACCCATTGGCCCGGCTCGCCGGGGTCGTCGCTCAAGGCCCAACCGGCCAAATCGATGGTGTTGGTGTCGCGATTGTAGATTTCGATCCAGGGCAATGGATCGGGATCCTCGGGCGTGGCGATCGGATCCTTCAGGCCGATGGTATTGGCGACGAGGATTTCGTTGATGACCAGATCGCCCGCGGTGCCCTGTGGGTTGAGCTGATAAGTCCAGGAGTTGGCGACGAACAAGTTCGGCGGCAACGCCAGGTCGGTGATGTTATGTCCGGCCGCCCACCCGACTTGCACGGTCCCGGCCGAAGGTTGGGGGAATTCGAAAATGTAGAGCGCCCCCGGTTGGGCGAGGAGGTTGGTGGCTGGCCGGCCGTTGACGAGCAGGTCGGCGGCGTCGACCCCGATCACGTCTTCGCTGAAGGTCACTTCAATGCGGCTCAAGCTGCGGACGGTGGCGCCCCCTTTTGGAAACAGATTATCGACCGCCGGCGCCACGGCGTCGATCAAAGTGTATTGCCAGTTGGCCCCGGGGGCAGTGGCATCAAACGGATTGGGCGGGTTGGCCAGGTCGGTGATGCCATGGGCCTGGGCCCAGGTGACGGTCACCCCTCCGTAGGGCGGCAGTAAAAAGGTGAAAGTGTAGACCGCGTTGCTGCCCGTCAGGCCCGTGGCGGCGACGCCGTTGATGATCAAATCATCCGCGGTGACGCCGGTGACCGGTTCGCTGAACGTGACGGTGATTCGAGTCAGGTTGGTCTGGCTGGTCCCGGGCGGGGGGCTGACGGCCGTAACCGTCGGCGGGGTGGGATCGGCGTGCACGGCCACCGCGGTCAGGGACGCGAGCAGGGAGATTAAGCAACGGCTATAGCGAGTAGGATTCATAGGGCCAATGACCGATGACCAAATACAAATGAGCGCGATTTTTTTAAGCCAGTATGCACTCAGGAAAAGTCTCAGAGCACCACCCGTTCAGTTCGTCACGCTCCGAATAATGAGTCACGTACCGCTCGTAGATCGTACATCGTACATCGTACATCGCTCTTCAGCCCACTGGTCGGTTTGAGGTCACTGACCAGCGCTGGCTACCGCAGGGCCGGAGTCACGACATTATAGAAACGCGGGTTGGCCGGGTTCGGGACAGTCAGGGTTTCCACTCGGTTGCTGGTGCGGGCGGGGAAACTGGCCAGCTTGGACCACGGGCCAACGTCCAGCGTGTCGGTGTATCGAATGCTGTAGGTGCGGTTGGAAATGGCGCCGAATCGCAGGATGGCGGAGCCGGGGATGAGGCTTTGCTCGATCTTGAGGTAACTCTGGTTGTCCATTGGATCGGTCCCGGCGATATATTCGGCGAGGTTGCTCATCCCGTCACCATCGCTATCCAGCATGGCGTCGGTCCCGTCAGAGGGGTTCAAGTCCTCGCCATCCGGGATGCCGTCGTGATCGCTGTCAGGCAGCGCGGTGACGTTGAATTGGGCGAGGGCACCCGGGGCGAGGTTGGCCTCGTTCAGGACGACCAGCCGCCATTGCCGCGAGCTCAGGTTGGTCACCGGGCCGTAGGAAAAGTAATTAGTGGTTTCGCTCGTGATATTGGTCGCGCGACCGCTGGAGATTTCCCGCCATTCGTAACGGAAGGGCGGCGGATTTCCCCGGATGACCGCGCTGACGGAGAAGCTGCCGTTGGAGACCACGTTCTGGGCGAGCGGCACCTGCAGGTAAACCGGCGAGATCAACACGGTCAGGCGGGCGGGATTGCTGGTGGCGGAGCTGATGTCGTCCGACGCGACCACGTCGTAGAGCCCATCGTTGACCAGGCCGACGTTGGGGATGGTCAAGGTGGAACTGGTGGCGCCGGGAATTTCAACGGAGTTGTAGCGCCATTGATAGCGGGTCGGGCGCAGGCTGGACACGGCCACGGTGAAAGTGGCGCTGTTCGTCGTGAAGCCGTAATCGGCGGTGTTGGTCGATCCGCGCAATCTCACGTCCGCCGGGTGCTGGCTGATGGACACGGGGATGAGCACGGTCAGCGCGGCACTCGAGCTTTCCCGGCTGCCGGCGGAATTGAACACGATGACGCTGTAGTTACCCGCCTGGCTGGTTTGCACGTTTGGCAGAGTCAACGTCGAGTCGTTGGCGCCGTAAAGGTTGATGCCATTAAAGCGCCACTGGAAGAAGAACGGAGACGTCCCGCTCACGCTGACGCTGAAGGTGGTCGGCCGCCCGGCGACGGCCGTGGTGTTGGTGGGTTGGCTGATGAAAGTCGGTGGTGTGCCGCCCGGGACATAAGGGCCACCCGCGGACGGGCCGACGGCAGTCCAGTTGGTCGGGTCGTTGCCATAAGCGGATTCGATCAGGCGTTGCAGCGACGGCCCGATGCCATCGGCCGCGGCCGGCCAGGGGAGTTGATTGGCGTAATCCACCTGGTCCACCAGGATATAGGGCACCGTGTTCGTCTCCGGCGTGTCTGGCCGGTAGAGACGGATACTTTCGCCCGTGTTGTCGAGGTGGCCGCTGAAGGGGCCGAGCACTGGGACGCCATCGGGCACGCTGAATCGGCCCCGGAACGAGGCCGCGGCGCCGGTGTCCGCCGGGTCGAAACTGACGATGACGGCATGGCCGTGGGCCGGGAGCGTGACATTGGTCGGGAAGTCGAAGTCGACGCCGCTGCGCAACCGCCAGGTGTTGGCCGGCTGGTTCGTATCGAAGAGCGGCAGGGGCGCGGCGGTGATGTTGGCGATCTCGACGTATTCGTCGATCGCGTTGTCAAGCCCGGGCCGTGGCTCGACCGGGCGATAATTAATTTCACTAATCACCGCCGGCCCGACTTTGGGCGCGGCGTTCGGGCCCCCGAGGGTCAGCGCGCTCTGGGCCACGAAGTGCACATTGGTCTGACTGTTCGTGTAACGACCGAAGGAAATGCCGTTCTGGGCCGCGCCGAATTCGTAGCCTTGCAGGTAGCCGGTCAGGTTCGTGCCGTCGCCCGAGAAGAGATAGGCTTCATCCCCTTTGGAACTGAAGGCGAACCGATTTGGGCCGACTCCGAAGGAGTTGCTCTCATAGAATGCCAGGTAAGCCCCGGCGGGGAGGAGGGTCCCGTTGGGCACGCGAAACTTTTTGGGATTGGCGAAGTCGTCGGTCAGGAACCATCCGCTGATGTCAGCCTGGACGCCGTTCGGGTTGAGGAGTTCGATCGCGTCGACCTGGGGGAGATCGGTGTGGGTGAGCAGCTCGTTGATGATGACGGGCAACACGGGGGTGGGAGCCGGGTCGGGGCTGGCGGGCGAGCCGAAATCGTGCGCGCTGGGCCGCCAGCTTTCCTTCACGTTCCAGGTTCGCCAGTCGGCGTTCTCGTTGACAATGACCAGCGAGGCGCCCGGGCCGTCGGTGATCGGATACCATTTGTTGTCGTAGCCGAAGTCGAGGATCTTCTCGCCCACCGCATCATCGACGCGGAGATTTTCGCCGCCGTTGTCGAGGATGCCGACGTATTGGCCGGCGATGTTGAAGTTGGCCCCGTAGCGGGAGGTGAAGGCGGCGATGTTGCGCGCGACCAGCACATAGGCGCCGGGCGCCAGCGTGCTGGCGGGGAAGGCGAACTCCACGCCGTTGGTGAAATGGACGCCGGCCAGGTTGAGGTCCGTCGGGCCGATGTTCTTAAACTCGATATACTCGAAGTCTTCCGCTTCGTAGCCGCTGCCAAGCGGGGCGAACGGCGGGTGATACATGATTTCCGTAATGCGCAGGGATTGCTGCGGTCCGCTTGGATTGCCGACGTAAGTGTTCGTTTGCACGATGCGCCCGGTCTTGTCGGAAAGGATGATGGTTTCGCCGCGGGCCGAGAGCTGGCCCTTGTAGGGGCCCTCGATGTAAAGGCCCATGCCGCCTTTTGGCGCAGTGGCCCGATGCCGGAAGCCGTTCTTGTCGGCCACGACGTAGAGCAGGTTGCTCGAGCCGGTTCGCGGAATCACCACCCCGCCCTGGAAGGTATGTTGCACCGCGCCGGAAAGAGTCCAACCGGAGATGTCGACGGCGATGTTGTTGGGGTTGATCAGTTGGATGTATTCTTCCGCCTGGTTGCCCGACGAGGGATTGTAATCGATGGCGCCGATGTTGATGATCACGTTGGTGGGTTGGGCGTCCGGGAACTCCGTCGGGATGCCCATCTTCTGATCGAAAACAAACTTCCGGCGATTCACCATGTAATTGGTCTTGGTCTCCGCGATGGACTGCGGCAGGGTTCTCCAATACTGGTTGGTGGGGTTGAAAATGCCTGTGGTCCCGCCGCCCCACGTGCCCCACTTCACCAGGTCCAGGGCCGCGTCCGGAGCCAGCAGGGGCACCATGTCGTCGATGATCTTTTCGTAATGGAGTTGGTCAGCGGGGGTGCCGTTGGTCTGTTGCAATTCGTCCATGAGCGTGCGCACGCGGCGCAAATACATCTGCCGCGTCGCATCGATGCCCGAGCCCAGCGGCATATTCAAGACCGCTTGAAAGCAGCTGTTGTTGTCCCAATTCCCCCAAATCCGGTTTTGTGGATAGACCCGATCATCCCAGTAGCTTTCCGTGCCCGACCAGTTACGGCCGAAGGCGAGGTCGACATCCCACGGCAACGCCTCCCACTCCCCGGTTCCGTCGGAATCGCGATAGAAATAGTAGTTCTTGTGGCAGCAGTCCCAATCGCTCGTGACCGAGCGAGCCGCGAGCATGTTCAATATTTCGGCGATGTTGATGTTGTCATACATGTAGCGGATTCGATCCGCGAGGGGGGCGTGCACGCCATTATAGAGGGCGAGCAGGTCCGCGTTGCCTTCGTTCCTGCGCGTCTTCTTTTCGGCCGCGTTCAGCCCGATCGTGGTGTCCCCTGGCGCCGTGAATGTGTTGTACATCTTGTAGAGGGCGCCGTTGGGATCGCGGCCGATGCGTTTCAGATAATTTTCATCGCCGTTTTCCACGATGTGCCAATCACCGAAGAACCCGCCGTTGGTCTGCACGCGGACCGGAACTACGTAATGGTAGGGCGACCCTGCATCGCGATAGGTTCCGTAGGAGAGTACGTTGCGGATGTGCCCCTTGTCCGGATAAGTCGTCAGCAGGTTGATGTCATCGACCCGCTTTTCGTTTGGATCCCAGAGGAAGTGGTGATCGGCGTTGAAATCGATGTCGTAACTCTTCTTCGGGAAGCCGGTGCTGGATTGGCCGTGGCGGTTGATGCCGAGGTTGTCGTAGAACTCGCCCAGGTAGTAGATGGAGCAGGGATAGCGCGCCAGGTCATTGTTATTGGCCGAAGTCAGGTTGGCGTCCGTGATGAACAAGTGCAGTACCGGCAGCGGATTGGTTAATGACGGGTTTTGCACCACCGCCCCGAAATACTGCGCCGAGAAGGTCGGGTTCGGGAAGGGCGGTTGACGGCTCAGGTTGGCCTGTGTGTCGGCGGCCGTGACATAGTAGCGGACCATCTGGCCGATCGTGGAGACCGTGTTGGGGATGACCGCGCCATAAGTGTTGTCTCCCGCCGCGCCGTCGTGGTGCAGGCCGTCGTCGAGCATGACGATATTCGATTCGCTCCCAAACATGACCCGATAGTAGAGGCGAACCGTGCCGACGGGCCGCAGCGTGGGGGATACCCGGGCGGTCACATAGAGGTCCTCGCTGTCAGCCGGGTCGTGCGGCGTATGATCCACTTTGCTGACGAGCGGGCCGAGGTTGGGCGAACTGGCCCCGTTGACCGAGCCGGGAGTCGGCCCGGTGAAATAGCCTTGCTGCGCCGGATTGACGATCGCGAACGTCGCCTGGAGTTCGGCGGCAATGAGGAAATCGGGATCCGTCGGGCTGCTGTTCAAGCCCTGGATCGCCAGCACATTATTGCCATCCTGGAGAAGGTCCCTGACTCGGGTCAGGTTGATTTCCTCGAACTGGATGGCGTCGGTATCGTTCCGCGAACTGGCGGCGGTGGCATTCCAATTGGTCGCCCCCGAAAGGTTGCGGGTCGCGATGCCAGAACCGTTGAGGTAAGCCACGAACCCGTCGTCATACTTCAGCCGCAGCGTCAGCGTGTTCACCGCCGCGGCGTTGTTGAGGGTGAACGGAATGCGCAGGTAGCCGCTGGCGTTGATGTTCGTCATCAACTGGCCCACGTCCGAGCGGAACTGGTTGGACAAGGTCGTGACGCCGTAAATCGTGGCGTTGAGCAGGCAGAGGTCCCCGACAATGTCCGCTCCTGGCTCGACGGTGAAATCAATCAGGTCGCCCGCCTGGACGTTGAAGGTGGTCGTGGTTTTGTTGGTGCCGAAGAAATCGCCGGCGGCGGCGACGATGCTATCGCGTTGCGTGCCGTTTTGGAAAATTTTCGCGGTGGCCCCGGCGCCAGTCAAATCTCGCTTGGAAAAATGCCAGTCGATGAAAACGGGTCCGGTGATTTCGCTGACCCAGCGACGAATGACCCAGTGCTCAAGGCCGTTGGTCGTGCCAGTCGGGTAGATATTCGGCTGGCAAAGCGTCTGGCCAATCCGGTCAAACGGCGGATCGCCATCGAACCATTGCCACTGCTCACCGGTCCAGAAATTGCCGGAGCTGTGCGGCCCGGTGCCGCCGGGGAACGGGGTGAAGCGGCTCGTCGCATACACCACGCTCGAGTTGGTCTTCAGAAAATAGCCGTAGGTCCATCCCCGGTAACCCTGCACTCCGCTGTCGGACCAATCCGCGATCGTATCAGCCACGATGCCGGCATCCCCCACCGCGCGGATGTTCGCGGTGAACACCGCGTTGGTATCGCATCGATCATCGTTGGCGGAGCCTGGATCCAGGGCGAAGTCGATGATCGAGCCGAGGTTGGCGTTGACGATGAAGGAATATCCCAGACTCTTCCCGAAGACCGCCCGAGTGAAGACTTCGGTGCCATCCACATAGACGTGTCCAACCACCCCATCCCCGCAGCTGCCGGGAATATTTGCACTCAGGGAGTTTGTCCCGACGCTGGCCAGGGTGCCGCTGAGGCGCAACGGGCCGTTGGTTTCACTCACGTAGCGACGGATGACCCAATGCACCGGATTGGCTGGGTTGCCGTTGTCGCCCGCCGGATATCCGCCGGTGCTGGTCAGCTCAGTCGACGGACCAGCCGCCGGCCAATCCCATTTCGTCCCGTTCCAATAATTGGTGTCGGAGAGCGTGGTGCTGGCGCCCCGCGGGAAGGGAGTGAAATCGCCCGGCTGGTAGACTCCGTCGGCGTCGGTCTTCTTGTCCCAATACCCGTACGACCAGCCGTTGGAACCCTGGTTCCCGCTGAACTCGCTGACCGAATCGGCGATCAGGGTCGATGCCGCTACTCCCGCTGCGCCCGCTTCGAACCCGACGCCGTTGTTCACGCTGAGCCAGGAGGCATCGTTGAATCCGGCAAAGGTCCAACTCGAACCCAACGCGTCGTTGAGCGGCACGGTGAATTTAGCCGCTGCCCCGTTGGAGACGAGCAGGGTGGTGTTAAGCACCACCGGGATGCCATACGACACATCGGGCACCTGGATTGGATAGGCGGGCGCATAAGCCGACTGCACAGTCGCGCCATCCGGTTTGACCAGGCCCAGGTAATCGCCCGCGTCGTTCAATTTGAAACTGGTGTGCAACGGTCGACCGGGAATCCGGCGATCTTTGCCCGAAGCAAAGACCACCAGATAACTGTGGACCGCCAGGTTGGTGGCGGGAAACCGCCATTTCGTCAAATTGGCCGCGGAGTCGGTCAGATACCAGCCGTTGAGGTTCACCCCGTTGGTGCCGGCGTTATAGATCTCGATCCAGTCGGAAAAGTCGCCATCTTCGTCCGCCAGGGTGTTGTCATTCTTGGCCATCAACTCGGTGATCAGCAGGTCGTCGACGGCGCGCACTGGAAACGCCAGAGCGCCGAACAGGCTCACGAGCAGGAGCGAGGACAGAAGAGTACGCACTGAATTCATAAGGGTAACCTTCCTGTAACATTTGCTGCGGGACCAAAACACAACATGCCGCGTTTTCGTTGATCATCCCGGCGACCAGACGGGCGCAAGAAAGCAGGACCGATCGCCACGGATTCGCTGGATTACGGGCAAGTATGCCCACTTCAGGGAAAATCTCAACCTGAAATTTCCAGGCGGAACTGAGGCGGGCACAGGACAGGATTCTTCTGCTCGACCGCGAGCGGCACACAGTCGTTCGGGGGCGCCACGTGGGAGCGGGTGAGTTTCACGGCGGACGACCTGTTGAGCTCAGAGCCTCAGCGACCCACCCAGGAGTCGGACCACAGATGGACGCATTTCAATGATGTTTTTTCATGGAACAGCGACCATTTGGCCATCTAGTTATCCGTGAAATCCGTGCCATCCGTGGTCTGCTCTGCTCATTTATTAAGAGGTTAACCACGGATGGCACAGAGCGGCAGAGCCGCAACCAAAAAGGAACTGACCACGGATTACTCGGATGACACGGATAAAAAAAGCAAATCCGCGTCCCTGAAAATCTTCGCGGAAATGAAAGATTTCTTCCTATAGTGGTACAGATACCACGGAGGGAAGTGCCCGCGCAGGTTGGAGGGAGCTTTGAGCCCTGACTTGCAGGGAGGCCGGTCCTTCCCACCAAAGACTTCTCGCATCCGAGTCATCCCACATCCGCGGTCCCCGCCGCCGGATGCAGGTTTGACTCCCGGTCCGAACGGCGGGACTACGAACGGGAGTTGGCCAGCCACTGGGGAAGAAACTGAACTACTTCGGCTTTGTCCTGCATTTCCCGGATTTGGTCGGGTGGGGTGCAGAGGGCAAACCCGGCGCCGTAGGCCCGGCCGTTGAGCACACAGGCGTCGCTCTGGTTGGCTTTGAGCTGGGCCCAGGCTTTGGCCAGGGCTTCCTTCCGGGTGCCGGCCAACTCATACTTCCAACCGAGCAGGATTGCCCGAGGAAACAACGCGCGCAGTTCGCGGATGACTTTCTTCGCCGGCTCCAGGTGCAGAATCAGCTCTTCGGACCGGCTGTCGATCTTGGGAGAATCATATTTCCGGCCTTGCGCGTCTTCGGCGCGTTTGATCTTGAAATCGCACAACGCGGCGACGTGGAAGACGGCGCCGATGTCATGCGCGCGGCTGAGACGGCTCAGGTGCTCCAACAAATCATCGTTCGTGGTGAAGGGCAAATGTTGGCACATCTCGAGCGAGCCCGGATAGGTCGCGCCGACGCCTTTGAGACAGAAGACTTCAAAACCAGCGCGCGCCAGTTCCCGGGACAGCCGGACACCCAGTTCGCCGGTCGAGGAATTGGTCAAGCGGCGGACTTCGTCAATCGGCTCATAGCTGGGGCCGGCGGTGACGACGACTTTCATGCCAGGGCATGCTTGGTGGCGGAGGCGGGCCCAGGCGAGCGCAGGACGTGCGATTGAAGTTGCGCGGCGAGCTGCTTGCGGCAAGCCGGGCCGGACTCCAGTTGGGTGAAGGAAATCCGCGCGCCGATTCGTTCCCGGGAGAGCACGTCGATCAGCGGCGGAGCCAGAGCCGGGTCGTTGGCGGCACCAGCGACCTCACTTTCTCTCCCGCCCGGGAGCGAGTAGCGGATGAAGGCCACGGACAACGGGTGCTGCCAGCGGATCGCCGGTTCGAGCAGCGAGGACTCGAAGGGCAGGACGCGGCGTCCATCGGAACCGGTCTCTTCGGGGAAAGACACGATCAAGCCTCCCGCGTCGAGGACGTTGCCGACTTCCCGATTGATTCGGGCGAGGTCCACCCGGCGGGCGCGCGGCGCGAAGATGGAGCCGGCCAATTGGGCAAACCAGCCGAAGATGAGCCAGCGCTTGACTTCACTCTTGGAAATGAACACCGCCGGGGTGATCGTGCCGATGACCAGGACATCGAGGTAGCTGAGCTGCGGGCTGACGAGCAATCCGCGCAGAGGAATCTGGCCCTGCGTCTGGAACTCGACGCCGAGCACCCGCAGGATGCGTCGGCAGGCTTGCTGCAGCCATTGCGCGCGCGCGCGCAGCAAAGGAATCTTCGGCCGGAAAATGACGTTGACCACGAAATCCAGCAGGGCCAGCAAAATCTCGCCTGCCAGCCAGAGCAGGCGGACGCAGACGCGCACCGGGTGTTTGCAGAAGCCGTTCATCGATCAGAAGCGTTTCGCCGGGATTATGACGTGACGACCGCCGCGGATCAACGCTTAGTTTCCGCCAGGGCAAAGGACGAAGGGTTCGCGCGAACCACCGGGCTAACCGTTTAGCGCCATCGACCAGAGCGCGCCTTCTTCGCCTGGGGATTGCTCAGCGCACATTAGGGGTATTTACCTCACTCAAACGTCCCCAATCGGCAGCATGCGCTGCCTCGCACTTCAGGCGGTCAGCCCAGCAAAGCACACGGATTGTGGACGACGGATGCCACGGATATTTTTTGAGCCGACCGCCATGTCGAAAGGAACGCGTCGCGGTGGGATGAGCCGTCCCTCAGTATCCGTGAAATCCGTGCCATCCGTGGTCTTCTCCGGTTTTTCTTCCCGAGGTTAACCACGGATTACTCGGATGCCACGGATGATCCTCGCTCAGACCAGCCTCTGGACGACTATCTCACCGAGTTGATCTTCCAGTTCCATCGGCCCAAGTCTGCTTCGGGCAGAAAGGTCCTCTCTCGGCTGGTCGAGCAAGCGGTCTGAATCGAGCCAGCACCCTTTGCTTCGCGGACCCCGACCACCATCGGTCGAGGACTGTTGAGTCAGGTAAATAGCCCTATTGCACATTGCTCATTGCTCCTTGGTGTCAGTTGCAGCAAGGGGAAGGAATGTACATTGAGAAATGAGCAATGAGCAATGTGCAATCACGCCGCGCAAACGAGCGCGCGCGCGGACCAACGGCGTTATTCCACCTTCAGCGGCTCCGCATCCATCTGGGGTTGGCGGCCCGCCTGGATGGCCGCGATTTGTTCGCTGACTTTCTGCACGTCGTTCCGGTTGGTGTAAATGTTGAACTCGATGCTGAACTCCCGGCTCGCACCCGCCGCCAACTTCGGCACCCGCCCCGCCAATCGTTCCAGCCGCCGGTTGTAAGGAAATCCCGTGCCCGGCTCGACCCCGGTCACGTAGCCTTCTTCCCCGGCGTTGGTGTTTTTCCAGAGCGTCACGTAGGGAAGCTGGTCCGTGGAGAAGCCCAGGGAGACCGCCCGATCGCCGTTGGCGTTCCGCAGCAGGAAAATCGTGCGGTTTTTCCCGTCCGCCAGCGGATGCAGGCAATAGACCTGTTCAATGAATCCTTTGGTCGGGCCTTCGTAGGTGCCGTAACGATTGACGAACTTGGCGGCGTGGCCGTTGAACGGTGTCACCCGCTTGACCGGAGCGACCAACTGCGCCCCCTGCTCGAGCAAAGGCGCGCCGAAATTCGCGTGATAAATGATCTGGAATTCCTGGTCCAACGCCCCGGCGTTCCGCAAGGTGTCCGCAATGCGAAAGGCGTTGGACCCGGGTTCCGTCGAAATCTCTGTCCACAACTCGAGCTTCGGCCCGTAAAACATCCGCTCGTCCACCCGGCCGCGCACGCGGATACGGTAGGGCGGCAGGCGGTCGATGAGCACCTCCACTTCGGAGGCCGGCAGGTTGGCAATTTTGCCGTGCAACGTCAGGTCCATCTCGGCTTCCTCCCCGACGTTATTGAGGAACTTGTCTTTGCCCGGATGCCCGGCCCACTCCAGTCCGCAGCGCACCAGGCACTCGTTGAATCCTTCCAGCCAGCCCAGCCCGCCGCGAGTTTGCAGGTTGATGAACTTTGGATGGACGACTTCCTTGACCGGCGAGTTCCAACCCAGCCGCACTTGGCCCGCCTCGACCTGCCACAAGCCCATGCCCCGGGTGGGAATGACCGTGAGCTTGATCGCGCCATTGTCCACCGTGATGAGGTCCACGCCCTCCTGCTTGCCGCCGTGCAGCGTGATCTTCTTCACCGAGAACGGCGGCTTGCTCTTGCTCAGGATGTCGTAGTTGCTGACCTTCCATTCATCCATATGGAGGCCGAGCTCGGTGCTGGTGAGCTTTTCTCGATACGGCTCGGCGCCGTCGGCCGTGGAGTGCAGGAGAAGGAGAATCGAGACGAGGTGGAGGGGAGTTCGCCGCATAAATTTGTGCTGGTTCGTTGTGGCTACTTTCAGGCGCCTCGGTTTGATTTCAAAGTTCAAAGTTCAAAGTTCAAAGTTCAAAGTTCAAGGTTCAAGGTTCAAAGTTCAAAGTTGGGTTGGGCACGTCAAGCATCGTGGCAAGCCGAGTGGCGGCGGTGTGCGCGTACCTGCTTGCGCCTACTGCCAAGCTGCGCCTTCTTCGCTTAACAACCACTGCTGAGAATTGCACATTGCTCGTTCCGTCCGTTCCGATCCCTCTGAAACCTACCACAATTCAACAATTGAAAAATGAACCTTGAACCTTGAACCTTGAACTTTGAACTTTGAACTTCGAATACCCCTGCTGATCGGCGTTGGTTTGTCCGGATGGCTGGCGCCTTCGCGCGCCGCCGCCGCCGCCGGCCTCGAATCGATTCTGCGCCCCGCTAATTCTGCCCTGACGCGGATGGACTACGGCTCCCTGCTCACTTACACGGTCGGCCTGCCTTCGACGCCAGGGAAAACGAACGCGAATCTCGCCCTCAAGGGAGTCTGCATTCGCCTCGGCGGATCCAACGAGGCCGCGGTTTGTTTCGATGCGGACCTGCTCCGTTATTATGCCGGGTGGACCGGTGGATTTCTCGATCTTTCGAAAACACATCTCACCTCTTACAAGGGGAGCGAGTACGCGACGATCCAGGGGGAGGTGAAGTTCAGCACGAAGTTGGGGCCCGGTTGGGCGAAAGAGGATGACTTTGCCGATCCGCGCGCCCTGCCTGCCGGGCCATTGCCGCGCGAGCGGGGCCAGTTCAAGGGACTTTATCGCCACGGCCAACAGGTCATCCTCAACTATGTCGTCGCCGGCCAGGAGATCTTCGAACTGCCCGACGGCACGACGACCAACGGGCTCACTTTTTTCCGGCGCACCTTTCACGTCGACCGGACCGCCGTCCCATTGACCTTGCGGGTGTGTGATGTGGCAATGGAGGATGGCGGGGCGAAGGTTTTTAGCTCGGACAACGAGGCCATCGCGGGAGTGATCGGAAATCGGGCCACCTGGGTGCAGGTCGCAGGGGTGCAGGCAAAGCCGGAAATCGCGGCCGGCGGACGAATCCAGGTTCGGCTCCCCGCGCTGGCGGCTCCGGCGGATTTTCAAGTCGTGCTCTGGAGCGGCCCCGCCGGCCAGGCGACGAGAGAGGCTGGCCAGGCGCTCGCCGGCGGCCCGAAGCGCAACCCGAAAGAGCTTTGCCGCGGCGGCCCGTTGCGCTGGCCCCAGACGATCCTCACCAAAGGAAAGCTGGGCGCGGGCGGGCCTTACGTGGTCGATACCGTGACGATTCCCGACAAAAATCCGTGGAATGCCTGGATGCGCCTGACCGCCCTGGATTTCTTCTCCGACGGGCGGGTCGCGGTTTCGACCTGGAATGGCGACGTGTGGATCGTGTCCGGCCTGGACGGCACGCTGGAGCACGCCTCGTGGAAACGTTTTGCGGCCGGCTTGTTTGAGCCGTTGGGACTGAAAATTGTTGATGACGACGTCTACGTGCTTTGTCGCGACCAACTGATGCGTTTGCATGATTTGAACCGCGACGGCGAAGCGGACTTCTACGAGTGCTTCAACCACGACACCTGGGTCAGCCCGAGCTACCACGGGTTTGCCTTCGACTTGCAGACGGATCGCGCCGGGAATTTTTATTACACGCGTTGCGGGCAACGGGTGGATCCGGCGCTGCCTCTCAACGGCGGCATGGTCAAGGTCTCGAAGGACGGCACGCGCGCCGAGCTCATCGCCACCGGCCTGCGGGCGGCCAATGGCATGGCCATTGGCCCGAAGGACGAGATTGTTTGTGGCGACAATCAGGGGAACTGGATTCCTTCCAGTCGGATCAATTGGATCCAGCCGGGCCGTTTCTACGGCTATGTGCCGCACGCGCGGCGCGAGCCGGCGCCCGAAGATTACGAAAAACCGATCTGCTGGCTGCCGATGAAGATCGACAGCTCCAGCGGTGGCCAGGTCTGGGTGACGAGCGAGCACTGGGGACCGTTGCAGGGCCAACTGCTTCATACCTCCTACGGCAGAGCGACCTTGTTCCTCGTCCTGCTGGATGACGTGGACGGCACCAGGCAGGGCGGCGTTGTTCAATTCCCCCTCAAGTTTGACTCCGGCATCATGCGGGGGCGCTTCCACCCGCGCGACGGACAACTCTGGGTCTGCGGGTTGAAGGGCTGGGAAACCGCCGGGGCCCGCGACGGCGCCCTGCAGCGCGTGCGCTACGCCGGCGGGCCCGTCCGCCTGCCTTGCGCCTTTCACGTCGCGCGCCACGGAGTCACCATCACGTTTACTTCGCCCCTCGATCCAACTTCTGCGGCCGACGATCAGAACTATGCGTTGGAGCAATGGAACTACCAGTGGACGGAGCAATACGGTTCGCCCGAATTCTCGGTGGCCAACCCGGGTCGTCCTGGCCACGACCCTGTGTCAATTCGGTCGGCGAAACTGCTGCCGGACGGCAAAACTGTTTCTCTCGAGCTGCCGGATCTGAAGCCGGTCATGCAGCTGAAAATCCGTTTTCGCCTGCAGGCGGCGGATGGGGCGCCGGTGGAACACGAGGTCTACGCAACGATCAACCGCGTGCCCGAGTAGGGACCGCTGATCCGTGGGTGAAAGGTTAAATGGGTTAAATGGGTTAAATGGGTTAAATGGGTTAAATGGGTTAAATCACCCGGCGAGAAGAAGGCCACCCGATTTAACTTTTTTAACCCTTTTAACCTATTTAACCCTTTTCATTGGTGTTTGGTCGGCACGCCGATTACGGCGACCGTTGCTGGATGAGATTCTGCAGCTCGAGCAAGTCCGCGTGCATGGCGCGGGCGGCCTGGTATCGTTCCTCCGGCTGCGACGCGCAGGCCCGGAAGATCACCTGCTGCAGGTGCTGGATGAGGGCGCCGCTGCTCTGTTCCAGGACGGCGGTGGGCGCTTCGGGAAACAAGCGCCGATCCCGGCCCATGCTGGCTTCATAGAGCACCTTGCCCAGGGCGTAAACGTCCGCCCCCGCGCTCCCTGGCCCTTCGGGCGCGATGTAGCCTTCCGTGCCAAGCATGGAGACATTGCGTCCGTCGCCCCCGAGGTCGGTCACCAGGCCGATATCGGCGAACTTCGGCGCGCCGTTCACGTAAATGATGTTGGCCGGTTTGATATCGCGGTGGATCAGCTGTTGCTGGTGCAAGTGCTCCAGCGCCAGGGTCAGAGCCAGGCCGAGCTGCAAACATTCCTCCGGCGGCAAGGTTCCCCGTCGTTCCAGTTCGGAGGCCAATGTCTTCGGGACATACCGATCCGGATTGATGCTTTGCCCGGTCATTTCGTCGTCGCCCGCTTCCATGATGTAGAAGAAGAAGCCTTCCTCGTCATTTCGCCCGGCGTGCAGGACATGCACCAGCCCGGGGTGCGATCGGGAAATGGGCATGAACTTGCGGATGCCGCGAAACTCGCGTTCGTAGGGCGCGTCGGCGGGAAAGAAGCGGCGTTGCACAATCTTGACCGCGTGGTAAACGCCGATGGCATTGCGCGCCAGCCACACTTGGCCATAGGCCCCTTTGCCCACCATTCGCACCAGGGTGTGGTCCGGGATGCCCACGCCTTTTTTCTGGGCGGTGGCGGACTTGCTGGCTTCCATGAAGCGAGTCGTTTCCACCAGCGTCCGTTCGAGAACTTCCTTGTCGACCTTCAGTCGATGAAACTGTCCGCGGATCGACCACGCCAGGGCGCACGGTACTTGGGCGAAGGCCACCACCGTCCAGTTGAACCAGACATGATGTCTGGCGGCGGCCAAGGCGGCGCCCAGGCAGACGGCGGCCACCAGCACGGCCAGGCCACTGGCGGTCCACGGCCGAAGCAGGCTGAACGCGGCTCCCAGCACCAGGCCGCTGGCCAGCACGAGCCAGATCTGCTTCGACCATGGCCAAAGCCTCAGCCCGTCGTGGCGGAGCAGGTTCACAAAGGCCGTGGCTGTGATCTCGACCCCGGGCGTGAACTGGCCGGTCCACCGTGTGTAAGGAGTCGAGAAGGCATCCGCTTCTTCACGCGCCTTCAATGTCTTCGGCCGGGCGCCGACAAAGACGAACTTGTCGCGAAAATAACCGGCGGGCTGTCGGAAGACGTCACCGTAGCTCCAGTGAGGAAGCGTCAGAGCCGGCCCATAGTAATTCAACCAGGTCTCGGGTTCGCGCGCTCCCGGGCTTCTCGTCATTTCGGCCCCGGCCAGGGTGGCCGCCGCCCACGGCAAGCTCGGTTGAGTTTCCGTTCCGACGTAATACTGTCGCTCCACCCCTTTGTCGGGGGACATCACTTCGGTGATGCCCCATCCGGCCGCCGCCTCGAGGAATTCCGGTCGCGGCATGACGGAGGTTTTCATGTGAATCTGCGGGCGGAAAATCGGATCGAGGGCGGCGGCGAGCATGACGGTTCCCTGGCGTTGCATGGCGCGCGCCAGGTTCGTGTTCGCCGCCGGAGTGTTCGTCTCGGAAAAGACGATGTCGAACACGACCAGGCGGGCCTGGTCGGACGCGAGGCGGTCGAGCAATCGCGCGTGCAGGTTGCGGTCCCAGTTCGGCGCGCTGGTCTGTTGGAATTCCTGGAAGGCGCGTTCGTCCATGTAGACGATCACCACCTCGTTCAACTGAGAACCACCGCGAAACAGGAACAACAAATCGTAACCGAGCAGAACCAATTCGTGAAACCAGAGAAGGCTCAGCAGGCCCAGGCCGGTGCAAAGCGCGGCGCCGACGGACGCGCTGCGCCAATGCTCATTGAGTTTCTTTGGCCATTTCATCTGTCGGCAGGCGCCGGACCGCGACCGGTCCCCGGTCGCAGCGCGTGGCCCTCTTCCGCGGTCCCCGAAGAGCTCCCACACGCGACTCCCGGTCATGCCGCTGCGGACGGGGACCGTCCGCGCGCCCGGACCGCGACCGGTCTCCGGTCGCAGCGCGTGGCCCTCTTGGGCGGTCCCCGAAGAGTTCCCGCACGCGACTCCCGGTCATGCCGCTGCGGACGGGGACCGTCCGCGCGCCGGCCCTATTTCTTCGCCGGCTTTTCTTCGATGGACACGATGTGAACCGGGTCCACCGTGTTGACATAATCGTCTTGCCCGATCACAACCACGACACGGCGACCAACCGCCACGTATTCCGGATGCGCGACAGACAGCTTTCGAGCATCGGACAAGCGTAATGTGAATGGCCTGAAGCCATCCGCGATTCGTTGTTTGATCTGCTCAAGGTTCATCCGCGCGACCCTGGCCAGTGAACCGCATCTCTTCGTCGGCCGCAAGATCGCTTGTAACTATTCAGGTCTGAGGTTGCATTCGCCCTCACCCCGGCCCTGGGCTGGAGGACGCAGCCCCGTTGGGGCACAATGGCAGGGTGTTCCTTAATTCAACGGCAGTGGGGCCGGGGTGAGGGCGGGCGTCTATGACTCCTGAACAGTTACCTGACCCCTTCGGGACCATTGCGCATTGAGCGCCACGGTTCTTCGGTGGAGACGTCGACGATGGCGGGATCGGGCGCGTGGGCGGGAGAGAGGATCGCCAGAAAGACGAGGCGTTCGTTGAAGGGATTATACGTGCCATGGACTTCGCCTTTCGGGATCAACACCATTTCTCCCGGGCCAAGGACGCGATGTTCCCGGCCAATCCATTGCTCGGCGCGTCCGGACAGGACGTAGATGATCTCCTCGCGAGTGGGATGGGAATGGAACGGATGGGAACGGAGCGGTTCCATGTTGGCCCGTACCATGAGCAATTCCTGGTTCGGCACAACATCGGCACGGCAAAGCCACTCCTCGAGCGTCCACGGCGAGAGGAAATCCACTTTTTCAGCTGCGGTGACGAAACGGCGGCGGGAGATCTCAGAAGCTGATTTGTTCATGGGTTGCTCAGTTCAACATCGACAGATCGACAGCCGAGAACGACTGGCAAAGTTTCAACCAGCGCCAACGCCAGCGCCGGCGGTCGCCGTCGTCCCGGACACTCGGATCGAAGCCGAATTTTCCTCTCCGGGCAACTCTTGAGAACGTGTTTGAAAATTTCTCCCAGGGTATCACGGGCGACCCGGCCGTGCCGTCCGACGACCCGCCGGACGGAACGGGAGTGACGGCGCCAGCCAAGGAAGCCGGCCTTGGCAAAAGGTCAGCGCCTGGCTCGATAGAAGCGCGCAGGAGCGGTGTCCATCATGGCGGTGTAGGGCGACACGGCGTCGGACAGGCAGGTCCAGGGTCCGTCCAAGCTGGTGGCGTACTCGAGGCCGCCGCCGGCGTTCCAGGAGATAATGAAATTGCTTTCGGCGCGGCCGATGGTCAGGCGCGGCAACGGGGGAAGGGCCGCCGTGTTCACTTCGAGTTCATCGAGGTCGATTGCGCCATTTGAGACTTTGATGCGCAGGCCGGTCGCGTCGATCGGGTTGCCCTGCTGGGAGACGTCAAATCGATGGCGCAAGTGAGGATTGAAGTCCGGCGGAGCGGCCTGGCGATATTCGACGGTCCCAACGGTCACCCAGCCGGTCAGGGGATCGCCCGTGTCAGCGGTGTTGGCATCAGGGGCGGACACGGAAGTGATCTGTAACGTGTAAGTGCCCAGAGCCCGGTCGGTGCCGGTAAATTCAGAGTTATCGCCGTTGTCACGGCTCCAGGCGAGGTTCGTGAGGCCGACCGTGCCGTTGAAGTTGACCCCGACGAACGGATCGGGATCGGAGTTGCCGCCGACGCCATTGGCAGAAATCCAACTGTGCGAATTACCATAAAGGCCGTCGTTCAGATTGACCGCGAGGTGGTAGGGGATGCTGAGCAAAGGTCCAAGATCACTGCTGGTGAACGGGATGGTGCCGTTGCTGGCGAGGGCCAGGTTGTTCGACGGGCCGGCCCCGGCGTCCGGACGGCTGAATCCCCCGTTGTTGCCGTCCCACGCGATGGAAATTCCCGCCGCGGGAGTGATGACGACCCGGGAACTCGCGGCGCGGCTTGTCGTGGCGACGAAAGCAACGCAGCAGACGAGCAAGAGGGACCAGGCGACGGCATCGCCGCGCGGGCGCTGTGAGTTCGGGCAGTCGATTGGGTGGTGCTGGTGATGCATACGATTCACTTTCAGTTTCTTTCCGGATCCGGAGTGGGGGTTGGAGTGGTCTTGCTTCCAAAACATGGGCGAGCCGCCTCAAGGCTGTTGCGGAGTGACGAGGCGAAAAAATCTGCGGGGCGTGGACGCCGGCTGCGGCAGAGAGAGGACCACCAGGCCGTTCGTTGCCCGAGCGGCCACCTCCGCCACCTTCAACCAACTGGCCGCAGTCACGTCGTCGCGGGAAAGGACCGAGTAGCTCCGGCCCGCGGCGGCCAGGAAGCTCAAACGAATCAGGCCAACGTCTCCTGCCGCCTGGATGGCCAGAAAACTTTGGGCATCTTTCGGATCGGTTCCACTGAGAAATTCCTGGAGGTTGTTGACCCCGTCTCCGTCAAGGTCGCCATTGGCGTCGTTGGCGGCCGCGTTCAAGCCGTTGGCCAACTCCCACCAATCGGGCATGCCGTCGCCGTCGGTATCCGTGCCGCCGCCGGTCGAGGTGGTCGTCACGGTGATGCTTTGGGTCGCCAGGACGTTGGTGGCGCGGTCATAGGCGACGAAGGTGAGCAAATTCGTGCCGAACATCAGCGGCACAGTCGCCGACCAATTGGTGGGCGTGATCCACGTTACGGCCAGCGGACTGGCGCTGCCGGCGAGTTGGATGGCGCGGATGTCCAGCCAGCCGCTGCCGGTAATTCGCACGGTGGGAGTGTTGGTCAGAAAATCGCGTCCGCCATTGTTCGAGATGGCGAAGGGCAGCGGGGCGGGCAACTGGCGCAAAGCGAAACTACGGCGGCTTTGAATGTAGCTGGAGCCGGCGCTGTAATTCTGTCCGACCACACTGCCGTAATGGGCCAACCAGGGATTCACGTAAGCGGTGTTAAACGCCACCTGGCAAAGGTCGTTCACCTCGCCGAGGTAAAGCCGCAAGGTGTCCGGGTTGTTGATCAGTTTGTAAAGATTGCTCGACGGGGCGGGAAAGATGGAACTGGTGGGGGCAGCCAGAAAGACGAAGTCCATGTCCCACGGGAGAAAGTGGGCCGGACCACCAGCGACCGGCGTGAAAATGCGCACGTTGTGGGGCAGGTTGGCCACGGGACTGAAATAAATGTCTCCAATGCCGCAGAGCACAGTGAGGGCGGTGAGTCGCAGGGCTTCGGGCACGTCCAGGGCGGTGGAGATTTGAGCGTCGAACTGGGGCTGGGGCGACGCCATGGTCTGGCAGAGGCGGATGATGCCTGAGAAATCGTCCCGCCGTTCGCCATGGCGGATGTCGAAGGGGGCGCGGTATTGCTCCTGGTCATTTCCCAGGTCAACGAAGTCCGTCCAGAGCTGAGGCTGGAGCGGCACGGGAAGTTTAATCGATTCGAAGTTGTCATTGAGCGTCACGCTCGGCTCGTAAGTGCCGTCGTAGTTGAAGACCGAGCCGTCGACGCCGTACTGCTCTTCCACGAAGAGACCGCCATAGGCGGCCAGGAGCAGGATGGCGGTGCCGGTCTGGCTGGTTTTTGGGGCGATGAAATAGCAGAGGTCGCTGTATTGGCAAGGGATGCCCGCGCGGTGGAACAAGTGCATGATGTAGATCTCATCCTGGTGCCGCACGACGGGAGCGCGGCCGGAACGGTCGATGCCGACGCTGTCATGCACACCGCGAAAGAGGTGGGTCGCAGGAAAAGCGATGTCGTAGCTGATATAATCCTCGCCATCGCGCGCGCGGCCCGCCGCGGAACCATGCAGGCGGACGCCGGCGTCGTAGAACACCTCGGAACGATCGTAGATGACCGTGCCTCCCGTCCTGGCCTGGCTCATCACGTTGGTGGCGTTGAGCAGAAAATCACGGTCGGCGTCGAGTTGGATGAGGCGCAATTCATGCGCGGGCAGCGGCGTGCCTTGCGCGTCGGCCACCTGGTAGAGCGCGCGCGCATCAGGACCTTTGTCGGGAGCGCAGGCCGAGGCGCCGAGGCTGTCCTGGGCGCTGACATAGAAATGCACGATTTTTCCCGCCGCCTGGCCTGGGATATCGGCCGTCCAGGTGCCATCCGCCTGCAGCGCCATGAGAATGGAGGTAAAAGTGTTCCCGGGGTTGACGCGGTAATTGAGTGTTGCCGAGGCAACGCCGTCGGGGTCACTGGCCCGGACCGAGATAGTGACGGGTTGGTTGGTCTGGGGGACGACCGGCGTGTGTTTCAATTCGACGAAGGCTGGCCCCGCATTGGCCAAACGTCGCGAGTTCACGGCGCCGGGCGTGCCATGGCGGGAGGGGAGTGTCAGGGCGGTCGACCTGGCCAATTTCGCGAAATAGGCGCACGTCTGCACCTGGGGTGAACCGGCCAGCCAGCGAGCGCGGAAACTGACCTCATATTCCTGACCGTCCACGGGCGGGGTGTTGCCCACGAATGACGATTCGATGTGATTGTGACTCGTCCGCAGCGGGGCGCTTGCGCAAACTTTGAGCACATGATTGGCGCCATTGTCCGGGTCGGGAATGATCTGGCTGTGGCCGTGGTCACCCAGCATGCGCCAATGGGTATTGCCCGTGGTCATCTCGAAGTCGCCGTTCTGAATCAACTGCTGCCGGGCGCCGTCCGGGTCCCGCAGCACACTCACATCGTCCACCAGCACTTCGCCTGAATCGAGCAAGCCGAGCCGGAACTCGTTCCAGAAGGAGGAACCGAACTTCTGACCTGCGACCATGCGGTAGGTCACCGTCTGCCACGCGCTGCGATGGCTTTCGTCGCTGTCGACCCAAGCCGCGGCGTGGCGATTGTCGGCGCGGGGATCGGCCAACTCGAGGCTGGAACCGCCGCCGTCGCTCCAGCCGTTGGCGAAAATGCGAATGGTGTTGACCGGATTGCCCAGAGAATCTTTCAAGGCAATCATCTCCCCCGCGCCCAACCGGCCGGAGAAATCCCCGACGACCTTCGCCGCGATCTCCGGCCACTTGGCTTGCAGGGCGGCGGCGGCGTTCGCGACCACGAGGTAAGAGTCGGGAGTCAGGATCGTGCCGGCCGGGAAGAAGAAATGGATGTCGCCGTCGATTTGCCAGCCGGTGAGGTCGACGCGGTTGGTGCTGCGGTTATAGAGTTCGACCCATTCCTCGTTGGACTTGGTGAACGGGACGGCGGGCACCAGGGTGGTGGCGAGGGCTAATTCGGCGCCGAACGCGACATCGCCGGTCGAGTCCGGCGGGTTCACTTCAAGTTCGTCAATGGCCGTCCCGCTGGCGAGACCGGTGCCGGGCACGACCAAACGGAGGCCGGTGGCCTCCACGGGATCGAACGCGTAGCGGTGCCGGCGAGAGGGATGGGCGAAGAGTCCCAAGCCGGCGCCCTGATAATTCAACGTGCCGATGGTAGCCCAACCGGTGTCGGGATTGCCGGTGAACGTCGTCGCGGTGCCGGGGACAGCGACCCGGGTGTATTGCAGGGTGTAAAGACCGAGCGTGCGATCGTTGAACGTGCCGAGATTGTCCCGTCCGAAGGCAAAACTGCTGATGGTGAAAAGCCCGCCAAAACGAATCCCGGCATAGCCCGGGCTTCCGGAGTTGCCAATCCAACTGTTCGCATTGCCGTAGGTGCCGTCGTTCAGATGACTGAAGTCATGGATGGGATAGCCGGCAAGCGAATCGATGACGAAGGGCGCGGCGCCGGGCAGTCGCGCGAGGTTGGTCGGAGCCGATCCGCCAAAAGGACCTTCCTCCACGAGGGTCAAGCCGCCGCCGCTGAGGGTGAGGCCGCTGGAAGTGGTGGCGGGGGTGACCTGGTGCACTTCCACGGCGAGCAAATTCACACCTGGCACGAGGTTGCTCGCGACCAAGGTGACCGGCCCGGCGAAGTCCGCGTCGCCGATCGGGCTGGAGGCGGAAGTGGAGTAAACAATCGGACCCGGCGGCATGTTCTGTCGGTAGATTTCCGCGCCGTTGAGATAGAAGACCGCGCCGTCATCGACGATCGAGCGCAAGTTGAGCGTCAAGTTGCTCGTGGCGCCGCTGGAGTCGAAGCTCGCGCGAAAATAATAAGTCGTGCTCCCGGGCGCGAGAGCGGTGTTGGTGGGCGCGGGCAATGGGCCGGCATGGAACGACATCACGCCCAGCCCGGCCGGCCAAGCGCGGTCGTCGTAGGCCGGCGCCCGCCAGTCCGTGCCGAGATCCATTCCCGAATCATTCCAGCGCCAACGACCGTTGATGGGGATGACGGTGAAATTGCTCACGACCGCCGGGACTGGATCGAAGGGCCGGTGGTGATACATCACCTCGTTAATCACCAGTTCGTCGTGGAGGCGGAAGACGTTCGACGCGCCGGGCGTGGACAGGGCTGGATAAAGCCAATCGCCGCTGCCGTCCGGGTTGCGTCCGCGCGCTCTTGCTTTCACCGTCACCGCGTCGAGCAGTGCGAATCGTCCTGGGGTGTAGAGGGAGATTTTTTGGCCGTCGGCGGCGCTGAAGCCGAGTTGGGCCTGGGACAAGGTGACCATGCCGCCCGGAGCCAGGAGCTGGGAGCCGAACGTGTAGCCCGGCGAGCCGCTGGTGCTGCGCACGATTTGGACGCCGGCCAGGTCGACGGAGGCGTCCCCGTAGTTGATCACCTCGAGCCAGAAACCCGCGTTGGTCCCCGCGGCGAGTTCGTTGAACGCCAGCCTGGGAGGAGGCGCCAGCACGTCAGTCGCGGTCAGTTCCAGCCCGAACGCGGCGTCGAAGTTCGCCACGGCCGGCGGGTTGATTTCGATCTCGTCGAGGGTGTTGCTCGGGCCCGGCCGGAAACGGATGCCGGTGGCGAGGATGGGATTGCCGTTGGTCGAAGCAAAATCGAAGCGATGACGCAAGGCGGGGGTGAAACCGGGCTGCACGCTGAGGTACTGCACAGTCGCAATGGTGGACCAGCCATTGGAAGGATTGGCGGAATTGGCGACGAGGACGGCTGGATTGGTTGCCAGGGTGTATTGGAAAGTGTAGTTGCCCAGCGACCGGTCCGCGCAGGTACCCCCGCAAGCCGCCTCGGTCGCGTTCCCGTTGTCGCGGCTCCAGGCGATGCTGGAAATGGCCAGAGTCTGGTTGAATCGCAGGATGATGAGAGGTGCCACGTCGTTTGGGGCCGGACTCCACGAACTGCTGCTGCCATAGCGTCCGTCGTTCAGGTTGGCCGCGAGGTTGGTGTTGCTGGTGGTGAACGCCTCCACCCCCAGGGAAGCCAGGGCGGCGTTGGTGGGAGCCAGCGACGGGCTGGCCGGCGTGCCGAAATCACCTTCGCTGCCGTCCCAGCTGACACTGTAGCCGGTCACCGGGATGATGCGCAGGCCCGGGTTGACCGTGGCCGTCGTCTGGTGCAGCTCCACCGCGAGCAGGTTCTGGCCGGTGACCAGGTTGCTCGAAGCCAGGCGGAACGGTTCGCCCAAAGTGGCATTCGCCACGGCGGACGAGGCCATGGTGGAGTAATCCACTGCGCCCGACGGCATGTTCAGGCGGCCCACTTCCAGGCCATTGAGGTAAACAACCGCCCCGTCATCGACCAGGCCGCGGACGCTGAGCAGCGTCCTGGACGCGTCGCCGTTGAAGTCGAAGCTGGTGCGGAAATAATAGGTGTTGCGCCCTGGAGTCAACGGCGTGTTCTTGGGCGCGGGCAACACGGCGTCCTCGACAAAAAAAAGCGCCGGCCCGGACGCCCAGGCGCGGTCGTCGTATCCCGGCGCCCGCCACGACGTGCCGAGATCTGTCCCCGTGTCGTTGTAGCGCCAGGTGGCCGTGATCGCGACCAGGTTGGTTTTTGCTCCCGTCAGCGCCGCCGAAGTAAAGTTGGCCGTGCCCGGCGTGCCACCGATTTGCGGGCTCGCCGTCCAATTCTCCGCCGGCTTGCTCGCCAGGTTTGGGGCCCGCTTGACGAGCGAGACACCCGAGCCATCTGGACCGACCGGCCACTCGCCGTCCACGCCGTATTTCACCGAGTCCATCAATCGATCGTTGCTGTCCCGCAGTTCGACTTGTTCGCCCGAGTTGGAGAGCCGGCCGCTGAACGGGCCGAGGACGTTGGTGAGGCCGTTGAGCGCCCTCAACGATTCCGGAGAGATGGCCACGACCAGATAACCGCCGCCGTGCATGACCGTGTCGCTGGGGAACCGGAAATCGATCCCACCGGCCAGGCGCCAACCGGACAAATCGACGTCGACCGAGTTCTGGTCGTAGAGTTCCACCCACTCCAGGGCCGGCTCGTTCGTGGCGGGGTGGTACATGATCTCGTTGAAAACGACGACGCTGTCGGCCGAAGCGGCGCTTGGGAACAGCGCCAACCAAAGCAGCAACATCGCGGCAAAGCGCCACATGGAAAGCGGGGAAATCAGGATCGAAATCGCCAGTGACGCCACGGCCGACGCGCAAAAGCAGGGCGCCGGCCGTTTGTTGCGTGGGTCATGCCAGCAGATGTTAATCCGTCGCGCCAGGAACGCCATCCCCCCGAATGGGGGTGTTGGGCCCGATCACTTGAAGAACTTCATCGCGGCCTCGGTGCGCGAGCGGACGTGCAGCTTGCTGTAGATCGTCTTGAGATAGCCGTGGACGGTTTCCGCGCTCAGACCCAGGGCCTCGGCCGTTTCCTTGTTCGTGTAGCCGCGCGCGACGTAATTGAGCACCTCGATCTCCCGTTTCGAAAGGTTCTCCGCCGGTTGGTCCGACGGTCCCTGCCGCTGAAAGGACTGCACCACTTTGCGCGCAATGTAACTGGACATCGGCGCGCCGCCCCGCAGCACTTCCTGGATGGCTCGCACAATTTCCTCCGCGGTCGAGCGCTTCAAGAGATAACCGCTCGCCCCCATTTGCAGAGCCTGGAAGATCCGGTCGCTGTCGTCATACACGGTCAGGATGACGACCGGCACGTCCGGCAGGACCGACTTCAATCGGCGCACGCATTCCACCCCGGACATGCCCGGCAGATTGACGTCCATCAGGACCACATCGACGTGGCGGCGGGGCAGGCTTTCCAGGGCCTGTTCGCCCGACGCATACGTGCCGGTGCACTCAAAACCTTTCGTCTCGCGAATCAGTTCCGCGAGGTTCTCGCGGACCTGATCGTCGTCCTCCACGATGGCGACCTTGACTGACATGCCTTACAAGTTTATGCGAATCGTGATCCGCGTGCCTTTGCCCGGCTCGCTTTCCAAGGCAAAGCGGCCGCCCAAACCCTCGACGCGGTTGCGGATATTCGCCAGGCCATCCTGCCCCGTCCCGGGCACGCCGCCGGGCAAGCCGAGGCCGTCGTCTTCCAGTACGAGGATCAGCTCATCCTGTTCGCAACGCAAGCGCAGCCAGACTTCGCTCGCCCGGGCATGGCGGACCACGTTGTTCAACGACTCCTTGGCGGCCAGGAACAGGTGATGCCTCGCCTCGGTGGAGAGCGGTCGTTCCGGCAGATCGGCCGGCACATCGAGCCGGCAACGGAGATGGGTGGGTCTGAGGAATTCTTCGGCAAACTGCGAGAGATAATTGGCGAAATGGTCGACCGAATCATTGCGCGGATTGACTGCCCAGACGATCGCATCCATCGCCCGGACCGCCTCCCGGGCGGTGGCGGAGATCCGGCCGAGATCCGCGGAAACCTCTTCCGGCCGTTCGCGATGCTTTTGCCCCAACTCCGTCAGCAGGGCAATCCGCGTGAGGCTGGCGCCCAACTCGTCATGGATGTCCTGGGCAATGCGGGCCCGCTCCCGCTCCAACTCCCGTTCGTGCTCGACCCGCGCCAACCGGCGCCGCAGCTTGCGGACCGACCACAACCGCACCATCCATCCGCCGCCCCCGAGCAGGGTCGTCGCCGCCAGCGCGGCGAGCCACCAGGTCTTCCAAAAGGGCGGCCGCACGCGAAAACGGATCGCCGCGCCGGCCTCGTTCCAGATGCCATCGTTGTTGGCCCCGATCACTCGAAATCGGTAGCGCCCGGCGGGCAGATGCGAATAAACCGCGGCGCGCGTCGTGCCGGCCTCGACCCAATCCTTGTCCAGACCTTCGAGCCGGTAGCGGAATCGATTCCGCTCCGGAGCCACCAGGCTTAAACCGGTGAAGTGGAATTCCAGCCGTTGCAGCCCGGGGCCGAGGGTCAGGCTGGCCGAAGTGCTGAAAGGTTGCGGCGCGCCGGCCGCCGCGCCTGGCAAGGACACGCTGCGCCCGTCCACCAGCATTTGTTCGAGCACGACCGGCGGCGGCAGTTCGTTGGAGCGGATGGCTTCAGGGTCCACCATGACCAGGCCCTTCACGGTGGAAAACCAGAGCCGCCCATCCCGGGCTCGCAAGCCCGCCGGATGAAAGCCCCCCGTGCATTCGAGACTCTCCATCCCTTCGGCGCGGCCGTAAACGATCGGGTTCAACCGGGCGGCTTCCCCGGCGGCCACCGCCTCCAGTTCGCGCCGCGCCAGGCGGAAGATGCCCTGGTTGGAGCCGATCCAGAGATTGTCGCGCTGGTCCTCGAGGATTTGCGAAATAACTTCGTCGTGCAGGCCTTGCGCGCGCGTGAAGGCGGCGAAGCGGCCTTCCGCCCGGCGCGCCAACCCGCCGCCGGTGCCGATCCACAATGCGCCCCGCGCGTCGCGGTGCAAGGTGCGGATGAAATCGCTCGGCAAACCGTCCCGCCGGGTGAACGCGGTAAAGCGGCCGTGTTCCAGGCAGTTCAACCCGCCGCCGCTGGTGCCGATCCACAAGCGCCCGTCGGGCTCCGGCACCAGCGCCGTGACGAAGTTGGCCGACAAACCCTCGCTCGTCGTGTAGTTGCTCCACTGGCCATCCCGGAAAAGCTTGAGCCCGCCTTCCACCGTGCCCAGCCACAATCCACCGGCACGATCTTCGCACAACGCGACAATCGCCTCGTTTTCCCCGCGACGCGCCACGGGGAATTGCTCGAGTTCCTTGCCGCGTTTGCGGAACAGCCCGCCGCCCCAGGTGCCGACCCAGAGCGAACCGTCCCGCCCGCTGAGCAGCGACCAGATGCACTCGTTGTCGAGCAGGTAATTCGCGTAATACGGGGCCAGCCGCCCGTCGCGCCGCGCGCTGAGCCCGCCGCAATTGGAACCAATCCAGAGCATGCCGTCGGCGTCTTCGGCCAGCGACATCACCACGTTGTGCGCCAGGCCATCGCGCGTGGTGTAGGTGGTCACTTTGCGCGGCTTGACCCGGTTCAGGCCGCCGCCCACCGTGCCCACCCACAAATTGCCTTCCCGATCCTCGTAGAGACAGCGGACGGAGTTGTCCGAAAGCCCTTCCTGGGTCGTGAGCGAAGTGAATCGTCCCTGCCGCAGCCGGTGCAAACCGCTGTTGGCGCTGCCCACCCAGACGTCGCCTCCGCGAGATTCGCACAATTCCCAGATCGTGCCGAGCAACTGGCCCGGTTGCTCGCGAAACACGTGCACCGTCCCGTTGCTCACCGCGCCGACATAATCGTTGCCACCGCCGAACCAAATCTGATCCCCGTGGCCCTGGTGCGCGGCAAACACCGTCGTGAACGAACTGGGTTCCCCGGGGAATGGCGGAGGCACCAGGTTTGGCCCTGCCCCCAGCCAGAGTCCGCCGGCGATCAGATACCAGAACTTCCCTGACCGATCCACGAGCAAGCCGGACACGGGCCGCCCCTGGGCGGGCTTTTGCGCCGTGTCCTCGACAAACTTCCCGTCTTGCCAGCAACTCAAGCCCGACGCCGTGCCCGCCCAGATTCGTCCGGAATGATCTTCGGCCAGGGCCATCACGGTGTCATTGACCAACCCGTCCCGGCGGGTGAGCGCCTGAAACTCCCCGTCGCGGAAGCGGACCAACCCCCCGCCGTCGGTGCCCAGCCAAAGCGTGCCATGACGGTCGGCCAGCAAGCAGAGCACGCGGCTGTTGGGCAGGCCGGAGGCTTCTCCAAAAACCTCGAAGCGCATCCCGTCGAACCGCGCGAGGCCATTGAGAGTCGCGATCCACAGGTAACCGTCGCGCGTCTGCAGAATGGCCGTGACGGTATTCCCAGGCAACCCGTCGGAAGTCTGCCAGACATCGATGCTGTATTCGGCCGACGCCCGCTCGGCCTCCGGGGACAAGGTGGTGCCGACGGGGGCGAAACGGTTCACGTACTGCCGCGTGAGCGAAGGCATCCCCGACAACTTCGCCCCCGCCGCCAGCGGTTCCCGGTCATCGGAGGAGGCCACGACCTGCCACTGGTTGCTTTGCACGGCCACGTCGATCTGATATCGGGTCGCGAGCCGGTCGATGAACTTGCCTTCCCGGTCGCGGCCCCAGACGACTTTGCTGATGCGGGTGACCTGGGGGAGTTCGATCTGGACCCAGGCGCCTTCGCGCCGATCGGCAATCCAACTTCGTCCGTTGCCGTAACGACCGTCGTTGATCCCGTCCAATTGGTGAATCGCGTAACCCGGCAGCGAGCCGGACGCCGCCGCGCGCGCTCCCTGGGCGGCCAGCGCGACGTTTCGGGTGTCGTCGCCGGCGGCGTAAATCTCGAGTTCATCCAGACACGGCTCCCCGAGGTTGGTGGCGTGGATGGTGAACCGGACAAACTTCGCTTCAATCGGCGGGAATTCCTCGACGTTGCGGCGCGGGTGCACCGACTCGCGCCATGCCGCATCGGCCGGGAAGACACCGCCGACGGCGAGGCAGCAAAGCAACCGAACTGTGCAACCAGCAGGCATCGGTGCGGGCAGGTTAAGGCGGGAAGAGCCAGAAGGCCAGCCGCGGCATCGCCCGACTTGTCACTGGTAACTTGTCACTGGTAATTGCAGCTTGAATGACGCTGGGGCTGGATCTCTCCAAATCGCCAATTACCAGTGACAAGTTACCAGTGACAAGTCTAATGGCAGGGGTCGGACAGGCCTCCAGCCTATCCGGAAATGACATCGGCGCGTCCTCGGAGTTCACTCCTCAGGCGAGGATCTCGGTGAGCACTTCACCATGCACATCGGTCAACCGGCGCTCGATGCCGTTGTGATAATAGCTGAGCCGCTCGTGGTCGATGCCCAGGAGGTGCAGGATCGTGGCATGGAGGTCGTAGATGGTTGTGACATTCTCCGCGGCCTTGTAACCGAACTCATCGGTCGCGCCGTAAGTGAAGCCGCGCTTCACACCTGCCCCCGCGAGCCAGGCGGTGAAGCCATGCGGATTGTGGTCGCGACCATTGGCGCCTTTCTGGAAGGTGGGCATGCGCCCAAATTCGGTGACCCAGACCACGAGGGTGTGGCCGAGGAGTCCGCGCGCTTTGAGGTCCTGGAGCAGCGCGGCGCAGGGTTGGTCGAGGATGGGCGCATGCACGCTGTATTGTTCCTTGAGCGTCTTGTGGCCGTCCCAATTGCCCACCCCCTCGCCCATGGCGTAGGCACCGTTGAAGAGTTGCACGAAACGCACCCCGCGCTCGACCAGCCGGCGGGCCAGCAAACAGTTGCGCGCGAATCCGGCCTTGAGCCTGTTGCGATCGTTGACCCCATAGAGTTCCAGCGTGGCCAGGCTTTCCTGGCGGAAATCGCCCACCTCCGCCGCGCTGAGTTGCATTTTGGCGGCCAGTTCGTAGCTGGAGATGCGCGCGAGCAATTCCGTGTCACCAGGATGGCGCGAGAGATGGCGGTCGTTGAGCAAGCGCAGGAACTCGCGCGTCCCCGACTCGGCGCCGGCCGAGACTTCCTTCGGGGTGTTCAGATTCGGGATCGGTTGGTCCGCATTGAAGGCTGTGCCCTGAAAGACCGCGGGGAGGAAGGCGGAGTTCCAATGATTCGGTCCGACCTGCGGGACGCCGCGCGGATCGGGAATGGCGACGAAGGCGGGCAGGTCCTGGTTCTGGGTGCCCAGGGCGTAGCTGACCCACGAGCCCATGCTGGGAAATCCATCGAGGATGTAGCCGGTGCTCATCTGGTTCTCGGCGGGGCCGTGCGTGTTGGACTTTGCGGTCATCGAATGGATGAAACAAAGGTCGTCCGCCATCCCGGCGAGATTGGGCAGCAGGTCCGAAATCATCTTGCCGGTTTGCCCGCGCGGCTTGAAGTCCCAGAGCGGCCGGGTGAGGTTGCCGTTTTCTCCCTGGAAGGTGATCAGCTTATCCAGGCCGGGCAGCGGCTGGCCGTGGCGTTTGAACAGCTCCGGCTTGTAGTCCCATGTGTCCAGGTGACTGCAGGCGCCGGAGCAAAAAATGACCAGGATATTGCGCGCCCTCGGCGCGAAGTGGGGGGGACGCGGCGCGGAAGGCCGCTCGGGCGACCACTCCGGACGGATCGGCGGCTGGCGGGCGCCGAGCAGTCCCTGCTCGGCCAACAACGACAGGAAGGCGATGCCACTGAGGCCGGTGCCGCCGTAGCGGAGGAAATCGCGGCGGTTGAGCAGCCACCGGCCGGCGTGGGAAGGAGTGCGATCTTGTTTCACGTCAGAAGAGGTAAACAAATTCGTTCGCGTTGAACAGCGCGCGGCAAAACACGGGCAGGCCATGGTTCTCGATCAACTTGGCGGCCGCGTCGAGTTCGGCGCTTTCCGGTTGGCGTTGGAAGGCGAGCGCAAAAGCGCGACGCGCCTGCGCCGGCGCCGTTGGGCCGGCCTCCTTCTCCAGCCGCTCGGCCAGGAAGCCGGCTTGTTGCATGAGGAATCGGCTGTTGAGCAGATTGAGCGCCTGCAACGGAGTGGTGCTACGGGTCCGCTTGGGGGCGATTTGCCCGCCATCGGGACAGTCGAATGGGCCAAATACTCCATCCGGCCTTTGCCGCACCACCGTCCCGTAAACCATCCGCCGCCACGTGTCCGGACCAAATTCCTGTTTGGGCACGTAAACCCGCACATAATTGTCGTTCGGCTGAAAGAAGCTGAACCCGGGTCCGCCCATCTTCAGGTCGAGCCGGCCCGTGACCGCCAGAATCAAGTCGCGGATCGGCTCCGCTTCGAGGCGCCGAGGTGGAAAGCGCCAAAGCAACCGCGTGCCGGCGTCGATGGCCAGACCTTCCCGGCGCGGGGCACTGGCTTGACGGTAGGTCGAACTGGTGAGGATGAGGCGCTGCATGTGCTTCAGACTCCACGGAGCGGGCGGCAAGGCAGTGGAGCGTGGGAGCGTTGCGGCCGATTCCCCCTTCGCACAGTCGGACCCTGCAACGGTTGCCGACGGTTTCATGAATTCACTTGCCAGCCAGTCCAGCAATTCCGGATGGGAAGGTCGCGTGCCGTTCGCGCCGAAATCGCTGGGAGTGCTCACCAGGCCTTCCCCGAAATGATATTGCCACAATCGATTGACCATCACGCGAGCCGTCAGCGGATTGGCCGGGTCGGCCATCCACTCCGCGAACGCCAGCCGTCGCCGCTGATTCTCCGTCAGGGGCTCGCCTCGGGCCTTGGTCGAGCGCTCGACGGTCGCGTGGCCCGGCGCGAAGCGCACGGGGATGGCGCCGAGCGCCCCGGGCGCAACGATCTCGCGCTTTTGCATCGGGTCGCCGCGAAACAGGCGATGGATGGGATCGGGCGCGTCCGCGAACGTCCCGCCATAAATCATCGGGGCCCGACTCAACTCCGCGAGACGCGCCTCGTGCTCGGCGCGCTCGGCGAGAAGTTTTTTCGCCGCGGCTGCTTCCGCCGGGCTCAATCCGGCAAAGCTCGCGACCGGCGGCATCTTGCCGTCACGCGGATAGGGCTGGCGGTCGGCGGACGACGCCACCAGGCGCCAGTCGTTGGAGGCGATGGCCACTTCGACCCGATAATCAATCGCGAGGCGGTCGGTATATTTTTGTTCGCGGTCGCGACCCCAGACGACGCGATGGAAGGTGACGGGCTGCGGGAACTCCAACTCCACCCAGCCTTTGCCCCGTTCGTTGGAGATCCAGCTCCGGCTGTTGCCGTAGTGGCCGTCGTTGAGGTGTTCGAGGCGATGGATTTCGGAATTGGGATAAACGCTCGAGGCCAGCGCCCTGGTGCCCGCGGTGGCCAGGGCGATGTTGGTGGATGGCGAGCCGGCCGGGTAGACTTCCAGTTCATCGATACAGGGCTCAGCGTCGGTCGTTTGGAGGATCGTGAAGCGGAGCCTGCGCGCCAGCACCGGCGCAAAACGCTCCGTGTTTTGGCGCGCGCGAACCGGCGCGCGGAGGGAATTGGTATCGACCTGGCCCACTTGCGCGAGCGGCTCGAACTCGGCCAGCCGGCCGTCGATCTCGGCCAATCGCTGCCGGCGCCGGGCCTGTTCCTGCTCCTGTGCCTCCGCCTCGGGGGTCCTCAGCTTGCGTTCTCCGTGCTGCACTCCGGCGAAGACGGCTTTGATGGCGTAGTAGTCGGTCTGGGGGATGGGATCGAACTTGTGATCGTGACAGCGGGCACAGCCGACGGTGAGTCCGAGAAAAGCGCTGCCCGTCGTGCTCACCATGTCGTGCAGTTCGTCCGCCCGCTGGTTGGCGGTCAGGACCGGGTCAGGACTTTTCACCTTGTCGTCCGGGCCGGCGACGAGGAAGCCGGTCGCGCAGTCTTCGCCGAACACGTCCCCGGCAATTTGCTCGAGGATAAAGCGGTCGTACGGTTTATCCTCGTTGAAGGCGCGAATCACGTAATCGCGATAAGGCCAGGCATTCGGTCGGGGTGTGTTGACCTCGAAGCCGGTGGTCTCGGCGAAACGCACGATGTCGAGCCAATGGCGCGCCCACCGCTCACCGTAGTGCGGAGAGGCCATCAACTTCTCGACCAGTTTCTCGTAAGCGTCAGGCGCCCGGTCCTGTTCGAACGCGGCGACTTCCTCCGGAGTCGGTGGTAGGCCCAGCAGATCGAAATACAGCCGGCGGAGGAGCGTGCGCCGATCGGCTTCCGGCGAGAGGGCGAGTCCGTTTTCCGCCAGTCGCGCCGCGACGAAAGCGTCGATGGGATTGGCCGCACCTGCATGGCGGACGCCGGTGCTGGCGGTGCTGGCAATCGCGGTGGCGGGCACCGGGGGCCTGGTCACCGGCTTGAAGGACCAGTGGGTGGCTGGCGGCGACTTTGCCGCGTCGGCTCCGGCGCTCCCGACCACCGGGAACAAGCCGATCAAAATGAGCAACCAAACCATCATTAATCCCGATCATCCTGCGGGGAATACTGGCCCGCTTTCCATCCCCCCGATCGGGGGGGACGGATTGCCGATTGCGGATTGCGGATTGCGGATTGCGGATTGTGGGAGGTGGAATCCGGCGGGCGTAACGCCTTTCTCCTTCCCGATTCCGGGGCCGCCGTCCCCGAGCACGAAGATGGTAGGTGTCGCAATCCGCAATCCGCAATCCGCAATCCGCAATCCGCAATCCGCAATCCTGTAATAGTCCCGGTGCAATTTCTTAAGTATGGGGTGATATGAAAAGCAAACTCGAACAGCAGATGCCAGCGCCGCCATACCCAGCGACGGACGAGCCGACCGGCGCGGTCAGGACCGTCGATCCGGGTGGGAGGACGACGATGGGTCATTACTTGCCCGTGGAAGAGTGGGCTGAAGGGCAGGCTTTCTCAGCGACGATCTTCCGTCGGCCGGCGATCGAAGAGGCCGCGATTGCGGCTTTCTTTTTGAGGCCAATCCCCATATGTATCACGGGGCGTCTCGTATCGTGAAATCCGAGTTCACTCTGGGCAATCCTGGCTCCTGCGCGGCAATTTTGTTTGCGCTGCTGACGGGCGACGCGCTGCCAGGGTATGGCGATTTGACCCCAGGCCCCAGCGCGTCATTCCTGAACCCGGACCCGATCGGAATCCCGGCCTTTGGGCCGGCTGCGCCGTATCCTTCACCCCTGTCGGTATCAGGGGTCTCAGGTGAAATCACCAGTGTTGCCGTGACGCTGATCCAGTTGAGTCACGCCGCGCCTGACGATCTGGACATTGCGCTGGAAGGGCCCGGTGGCCAGACCGTGTGGCTGATGTCCGACGCCGGCGGCAGCAACCGGGTGGGCAACCTCACTTTGACCTTCACCGACGCCAGCACCCTGTTTGTGCCGGATGCCGGGCGATTCCCCAGCGGGGCGTATCGGCCGACCAACTACGGCAGTGGCGACGTTCTGCCGGCCCCTGCCCCGGCCGGGCCCTATGGCTCGCTGCTGGCGCTGTTCAACGGGACAAATCCGAACGGAGTCTGGCGATTGTATGTCGTGGACGACACGGCACTGAACAGCGGGGTGCTCGCGGGAGGTTGGCGATTGGATCTCAACACGACCAATTATCCGCCGGTGATCACGAAGCAACCGCAGGACCAGACGGTGCGGCCGGGCAGCACTGCCCGCTTCCGCGTCGAGGTCGCCGGGACACCGCCGTTTGGATTCGAATGGCGGCGCAACCACACCGAAGTGGTGGCTCCTTTCGGGCAGGGCAAGGACACGCTCCTCCTGCCGGACGTGCAAGTCAACGACGCGGGCGTCTACTCGGTCATCGTGACCAACGCCGCCAATCCCAACGGCGTGCGAAGCGCCGACGCCATCTTGCATGTGCTCGGGCCGCTCACGATTGTCGATCCGCCGCGCAGCGTGGAGACGAAGCCCGGGGCGATCGTGCGTTTCCAGGTGACGGCCGCGGGCACCCCGCCGCTGCACTATCAGTGGCGGCAAAACGGCGTCTGGTTGAAGGACGAAACCAATGCCACGTTGACGCTGACGGAGGTCCAGCCCAGGAGCGGCGGCGACTTCAGCGTCGTGGTCTGGAACGATGACGAGGCCATCACCACGGAGCCGGCCACGCTGGTGGTCCGCGCGGCAACGGGCCCGCCACTGACGGACTTTTTCCAGGACCGTCCGACTCTGCGTGACATCCAGGGCGTTTTGCAGGGCAACAGCGCGCAGGCCAGCGCGGAACCGGGCGAACCGATCGCCCCGGGCGGCGGGAAATCCGTTTGGCTCCAATGGGTGGCTCCCGCCGGCGGGATCCTCCATCTGACGACGCGCGGCACGTCGTTCGACACGCTGTTGCGGGTGTTCGCCGGATCGGATTTGCGCGATTTGAAGCCGGTGGCGCGGGACGACGACCGCGCTGGCTTTTACACAAGCGTCCTGGATTTCAACGCCACGGCCGGTCAACCGTATCAGATCCAACTGGATGGTTTCGGGCTGGGCGGCGTGGGGGGTGAGTTCACCCTGAGCTGGGTGCTGGAGATTACCGAGGAAAAGGTCCCGATCATCCTGGTGGATCCGCTCCGTCAAGCGGTGCGACTGGGCGACAAAGCGGTCTTCGAAGTTCAGACGGAACCGACCGCGCCCGGCGTGCCTCCGTTGACTTATCAATGGTTTTTCAACGGCAATGAGATTCGTGGAGCCACCAGCCCCACCTTCGCGGTGGAAAAGGCGCTGACGGAGCACGTGGGCTTTTACTCTGTCCTGGTCCGCAATCAATCCGGCCGCTTTGTCATCAGCCCGGTGGTGGACTTGCAATTAGGCTCGCGGCCCGGGTTTTTCCTGCACGACAAGACCGAGATGATGTTTCTGTCCCTGGGCGGCGGCCAGTTCGTGCCCATCGGGGTGGGCGCCTCGGTCTTCACGCAAGCCCCGTGGCCCGCCCTGGCCGGGCCCAAAGATCCGAACCCATGCAACAGTCCCTTTGTGGGCACGCTGTGGCAGGGCTTGACCGCGACCAACAGCGGGCGCGTGCAAGTCGTGACCACGGGCAGCAGTATCCTGACGCGCCTGGCCATTTACCGGTTGACCGGAACGACGAACGATTTCGGGACAAACAATCCGCCGATGGTCTGTGATGTGACCAGCGCGACCAACGGCCAGCCGTGCGTGGCGACATTTGACGGGCAGCTTGGCACCAACTACACCATCGTCGTCGAAGGCTATCAGGCCCCAACCGGCACCATCCAGGTCACCTCCGTCATGGGCAGCGCCCCGCCGCCCACCAACGCTCCCAGGTATTGCCTGGTCGCCTTGGGCGGCGGCGCGCAACTGGACCTGCCGGTCACCAACTGGTTTCCCGCGCCAGCCTGCCAATGGCAGCTGAACCACTCCGCCATCGTCGACGCGACCAACTCGACCCTGCTCGTGACCAACTTCGATCTCTCCAAAGTGGGAATTTACTCCGTCACGATCAGCAACTTCGTCAGCCTGGTGACGAACGACGTCGCCTACCTGGCATTGGACGGTCCGTTCACGCTGGGTTATGCGTCCCTCGGCAGCGGCGGCAGCGCCGGCTTCGTTGTCCGGGCCAGCAACGCCGCGCCTTTCGTGCTGGAAACCACAACCAATCTGACCGGCTCCTGGTTGCCCGTGGCCACCAATCCCGACCCGTGCCTTTTCCTGTCGTTCACGAACTCCGGCGTCCTGGCTGACCCGCAACGTTTCTTTCGCGCCGCACCGTGGTCCCCTCCGTGAGGCAACGGAGAAACGTGAACACACCTGATTTCACCTGGAGGATGGTCCACAGCAAGGGCGCGTTCCGGCTCGATCGCTCTGAATGTTGCAATGAGCAATGAGCAGTGTGCAATGAGCAGTGTGCATGATGTGCAATGAGCAATGAGCAATGTGCAATGAGCAATGAGCAATGTGCAATGAGCTATCTCCTGCGCGATTGCTCATTGCTCATTGCTCATTGCTCATTTTTCATTCCTCGAACTGGCGCCAAGAGCTCCGCTCGACGGTTGATGGTTCGTGAGCTGGGAGGCAGCGAAAGCAATGCAGCGCCAGTGCCGCCGAAGCGATGCCCATGGGTTTGGTTGTACTTCGTCGCGGCCATGATGGGGCCCGCCCTCCTGCGCGCTCAACCCGCGTCGCCCTCGACACCGGCCGCCAACCCGCCGCCCATCGTGCTCACCGTCGAAGGCACCAACGTGACGATCCAGCGCTTCCGCTCGATCGTCTGGGAGTCCGCCCACCCCAACCAGGTCCTGGGAGCAAAAGACCGCGGCCGCACTGGTCTGCGCAGCCGCACCAGCGTCCGCCTCTCCGACCTGAGCGTCTTGCGCATCGATCAACTCAGTGAATTCGAAATTCAGCCGTTGCCCGATCCGACAGTGGAGGCCGAGTTCAGCCTGATGCGCGGTTTGCTTTATTTGTTGAACCGGGATCGACCGGGCAAACACCGCTTCGTCACCCCCACCGCCACCGCGGCGACGCGCGGCACCGAGTTCACCCTCGAAGTGGATCCGGTCACCGGCCGGAGCGTGCTCACCGTGCTCGAAGGCGAAGCCGAATTGAGCAACGCCGCCGGCTCGATCCGGCTCGCCAGCGGGGAGCAAGGCGTCGCCCTCCTCGGGCAGAAGCCGACGAAAACCGCCGTGGTCGACACCACCAACGTGGTGCAATGGTGCCTCTATTACCCGGGTGTGCTGGATCTCGACGAACTCGCATTGACCCCCGAGGAACAAACGGCGGTTGGCGACTCGCTCGCCGCCTACCGATCCGGAGACCTCTTGCGCGCGGTGGCTGCCTTCCCCGCCGACCGCACGCCCGCTTCCGACCAGGAGAAGATCTATCTTGCGGCGCTGTTGCTCTCGGTCGGCCAGGTCTCGCAAACGGAGGCACTCCTCGCTTCGTTGACCGGCGGCGGCCCGTCCCCTTCCCGCTCGCAAAGCCTGGCCGACGCCCTCCGCACCGTCATCGCGGCCGTGAATCGGCGCGCCCCCGCTCCGCGGCCGAAGGCGCAAGGCTCGGCGCAGTCCGCGACGGAACAGCTGGCCCGGTCTTACGCCGAACAAGCCCGGTCCGATCTGGAAAGCGCCCGGGAATCGGCGCGCGCGGCGGTGGAGAAATCGCCCCGGTTCGCCTTCGCCTGGGCGCGTTTGGCCGAACTGGAGTTCAGCCGGGGCAACACCCGGGGGGCGCGTGCCGGCCTGGAGCGAAGCCTCGCGCTGGCCCCACGCAACGCGCAGGCGCTCGCGCTGAAGGGTTTCGTGCTCAGCGCGGAGAACCGCCTCCGCGAAGCCATCGACTTCTTCGAGCAAGCCATGGCCGTTGACGGCGGGCTCGGCAACGCCTGGCTGGGACGCGGCTTGTGCCGCATTCGACAAGGACGCGCGGAGGAAGGACGGCTCGACCTCCAAATCGCGGCGACCACCGAGCCGCAACGCTCGCTGCTCCGCAGTTACCTGGGCAAGGCCTTCAGCAACGCGGGGGACAGCGCTCACGCGGAAAAGGAACTTCGTCTGGCGTCGGAAATCGACGCGGGCGATCCCACGCCCTGGCTTTACTCCGCCCTGCTGTTGCAGCAGCAGAACCGCCTCAACGAGGGAGTGCGCGACCTGGAACATTCGCAGGAGTTGAATGACAACCGGCGCGTCTATCGTTCACGGCTGTTGCTCGACCAGGACCGGGCGGTGCGCGGCGCCAACCTCGCCAACCTCTACCGCGACGCCGGGCTCATCGACGTGAGCGTGCGTGAAGCGGGACGCGCGGTGAACGCCGACTACGCCAACTATTCCGCCCACTTGTTCCTGGCCAACAGCTTCAACGAACTGCGGGACCCGAGGCAGGTCGACCTGCGCTACGAGACGGCCTGGTTCACCGAGTATCTCCTGGCCAACCTGCTCGCGCCTGTCGGCGCCGGCACGCTCTCCCAGACGGTGTCGGCCCAGGAATACTCCAAGCTATTCGAGCGCGACCGTTTGGGCGTCGTCTCCTTTTCAGAATACGCCAGCCACGGCGAGTGGTTGCAACGCGCCGTGCAGTTCGGCACCTCGGGCGACAGCAGTTATGCGGCGGAACTGTCCTATCACTCGGACAATGGATGGCGCCCGAACGAAGATCTCTCCGAGTGGACCGCGTTGGTGGAGCTGAAACATCAGCTCACGCCGCAGGACAGCCTTTACTTTCAGGCGACCTGGGACAACGCCGACTACGGCGACCTGGCCCCGCGTTATTTTCCGTCGGACGTGAACCACGACTTGCGCATCCGCGAGCGGCGCGAGCCGTTTCTGCTCGGCGGTTATCATCACGAATGGAGTCCTGGAAACCACACCCTGCTGCTGGCTGGCCGATTGCAGGACACCTACCTGGTGGCGAACCCCGCGGAGTTTACCCCCTTCTACTACCACTTCGCCGCAACGCCGCCGACCCTGGTCGTGCCGCTCTTCTACAATCAGCATTACCGTCTCGACCAGGACATCGATTCCGTCGAACTCCAGCAAATCTGGCAGCGCGGGGACCACGCGCTGGTGCTGGGCGGACGTTTTCAGCATGCCACGTTCCGGACGCGGAACGACGAGGGGGATGGCGTTCTTTATGACGCCACTCCGGTCGCTTTCCGGGTTGCGCAGGGCATTTCGACTGAAGTTGAGCGCCGGGTGCTTTACGCCTACGACCAGTGGCAATTCTGGCCCAGTCTGACGCTGCTGGGAGGGGTGAGTTACGATTGGTTGCGGTTCCCGGAGAACTATCGTTACGGGCCGATCAGCCGCCGCCAGGACGAGCGGGATCAAATCTCGCCGAAGGTGGGATTCATCTTCACGCCGGCGCGGGGCACGACCCTGCGGGGGGCGTATTTCCGGGGACTGGGCGGGGTGAACCTGGAGCAGAGCGTGCGCCTGGAGCCATCCCAGGTCGCCGGCTTCAATCAGGCCTTCCGCAGCCTCATCCCCGAATCAGTGGGCGGACTCAACGCCGCCCCGACTTTCGATGGCTGGGCTTTGTCACTCGAACAAAAGTTCGGGCGCGGCACCTTCGTCGCCGTCTCAGGCGAGATTCTCTCTTCCGAAGTGGGGCGGGAGGTTGGCGCGGTCGACTTCCAAATCCCGGTGGGGCCGGGCCCGTCGTCTCCATTTTCCACCACGCAGGCGCGTGAGCAGCTCGACTTCCGCGAGCGCACGCTCACGGTCACGTTCAACCAGTTGCTCGGGGAGGAGTGGTCGCTCGGTGCCCGTTACCGGCTCAGCCGGGTCGATTACCAGGACCGTTATCCGGATCTGCCGGCCTCCGCCGGTTTTGGCGGTTTTCAGCGCGACCAGAATTTGGAAGCCATCTTGAGCCAGGTCCAGTTGACCGCGTTCTACAATCATCCGGCGGGATTCTTTGCCGGCGTCGAAGCGCTTTGGACTTCGCAGAGCAACCAGGGTTACCATCCCGATCGGCCGGGAGACGACTTCTGGCAGTTTAATGTCGAGGGCGGCTGGCGCTTCTGGCAGCGCCGGGCCGAACTGCGGCTGGCGCTGCTCAATCTCGCGGATCGCGATTACCGTCTCAATCCGCTCAACCTGACAGCGACGCTCCCGCGCGGCCGCGAAGTGGTCATGAGTTTGCGGCTCAATTTTTGAAGCTCGCTCGGGAATAGGAAGACAGCGTGACCACTGGGAGAAGGGATCGTAACCGTTCAGGAGTCATGGACGCCCGCCCTCACCCCGGCCCCACTGCCGTTGAATTAAGGACCGGTGAGAACGCTAGGCTTAATTCAATGGCAGCCCATCCCGGCCCTCTCCCCGGGGTGAGAGCGAAGGCAACCTCAGCCCTGAAGAGTTACGGGGTCAGTTCCTAACTTCAGCACATCGAGCCGTTCCTGACTAGCGCAGGGCGACGAGGCGGAAGAAGCGCTGGGGCGGGGCGGTCAGGCTGACGTTGATGGAGAGGTTGCTGCCGGTCGCCGGCAGGTCGTTGCCCAGCGGCTGCCAGTTGGCGGCGCCGAGGTCATCCTTGTATTCGACTCGGTAGGTTCGGCCGGCAATGGCGGGCCAGCCCAGGGTGAGCTGAGTGCCGGCGCGGCTGACCAGGTTAAAGCTCGGCGGGCCGAGCACGATCAGCTGGATCGTTTCGAAGTCGCTCAGGGCGGGCACTCCGTTGTCGGTCACCCGCACCGTGACGCGATTGGTGGCCGGCGCGGACACTCCGACGGTCGGCCAGGTGAACGAACCGCTGCCGGCATTGATCACGGCGTTGACGGGCGCACCGGGATCGAGGCTGAAGGTCAGCGTTTGCGCCGGCAGGTCGGCGTCCGTGGCGCTGGCCGTAAACGTCAGCGTCTGGCCCTGGTGCACGCTCTGGTTGCCGATGGCGCCCAGGCTTGGGGCAATGTTTTCGAACGGGACGACGTTGGGTCCGCGCGGCGTGGGCGTGGGCATGGGAAAGACGTTCAGGCTGCCGTCGGGGTAACGGCCCTGGCTGACGTCGTTGGTTTGGATGTCGAAGGTCACCGCGTCGATCCGCGTGCCGTCCGCCGCAAAAAGTCCAATGGCTTCGCCGCTCTTGTTCAACTGGAAGTTGGCGTGAAGATCCGGCCGATCCGGGCTGTTCTGGTTCGGCTCGTTGTCGGCCCAGACGAGCAGGAAGCCGCCGGGCGGGACGACGTAACCGGGTGGGATTTCATATTGGAATTTGTTGGTCAGGTTATCGGTGAGAAAATAGCCGGCGAGGTTGACCGGGTTGGTGCCGGGGTTGTAGAGCTCAAACCAATCGTCGAATTTCGGCGGCAAGGCGGCGGGGTCAGCAATCGTCCTGGTATTGCTGGCCATCCATTCGTTGATGAAAACCGTGAGCGGCGCGGACGCGCCGTTGTTGGTGGCGCCGGCGGTGACGTAATAAAACACCTGCCGATCAAACGGCTGCCCGTCGGGGAACGAGCCGTAGGCGCGCCCTGGGAGCAGGTCCTGGTAATTGAGGTAATCGAGGACCTGGGACCCGCCATCAGCTGGCCGCGACAACACGACCGAGCCGGTGCCAGGGCCCAGGCGGAAACTCGTGTGCCACTCCCCGGCGGTGGTCTGCGCCACTTCGCCGTCGGCGAAGATGATTTTGAACTCTCCGGCGTTGATGACGCTCCCGGCCGGGAAGACCCAGGAAGCGAGGTTGGTGTAATTGTTGGCCAGCGAGAAGCCGTCGAGCGCGATGGCGTTGGTGTCCGCGTTGTAAAGTTCCAGCCACGGATCATGCTGGCCATGATTGTCAGCGATGCCGTCCACATTTTCCGGCTGGACTTCATTGATCCAAAGCGGGGGGAAGGAGGGCAGGCGGGCGGTGACCGAGTTGGTCGTGCCCGGTGTGGAGACGATCAATTTCACCGGGTTGCTCGGGCGGAAGACGCTGCTCAGGCGCATGGTGAGCCGGACGTCATTGGTCATCGGCAGGTACCAGTAACTCAGTGTATAAGTGCTGTTGGTGACAATCGGCAGCGTTTCCTGGTAGAGATAGGAGCCGCCGCCGGGCGGGGTGAAGACCAGGTGCAGGCTGCCATTGCCGGAATGTTTGATGTTGGTATCGATGGCCGAGTTGGTCACGCCCGGGAGAAAGAAAATCCAGGGCCCGCCCATGTTGGTGGTGAGCGGCCCTTCAAAGTCGCCGTTGCGGATCAGGTTGGGGCCGACGGCCGGGGTGGTGCCCGCGACGAGGGCCAGGTCGTCGAGGTAGACATCGCCCACCGCGTTATCCAGGAAAACGATCAATCGCGAACTGCTGGCGACCCCCGTGTAGCTGAAGAACCGCCAGCCCGATTCGCCATCCGACCAATTGCTGACGCGCGCGTTGTCCTGCGAGGGATCGATCAGTTGCAGCGAAGCGCCGGAGCCGCTGGCGCCGGCGGGCCACGGGGCGAAACCTTCGTAGCGCACTTTGTCGATCACGCGGTCGCTGGCGCGGGTCGCCCCAGGCTGGATCAAGGTGAGCGTCTCGCCGTTGGCCTGGAGGTTGCCGTTGAACTCGTCGAACGCCACGAAATTCGTCCCGTAAGCGGACACCGCCGCCGCGCGGTCCTTGGTCAGCACGAGAAACCCGCCCGGGGCGATGAAGCTGCCGGCGGGGAAGGTGTAATCGAGCCCATTGAACCGCCAGCCACCCAGATCGAAGGCAAAGTTGGTCGAGGTATTGAACAGCTCCACATACTCCGCATCGGCAAACGCCGGGTGGGCCATGATTTCGTTGATCACCACCGAGCCGGCGGCTTCCGGCACGGGGCCGCCATAGAGGACGGTGACCGCATTGCTCGCCCCGGCGACGGGATTACCGCGCAAATCGTAGCCCAGCACCGTGAATTGGTTCTCAGGCTGGGAAACCGGCAAATGAATGGTCCAATTGCTCACGCTGCTCCAGGTGACAGGCCAGGCAATGCCGTTAACTTCGATCGTCTTGACCGAGATCGGCGCGGTGCCGCTGAGGGTGACGAGATTCGAGTTGACGGTCAATAGGTTGGTGCCGCTGACCGTGAATGGCGACGCCACGGCGGCCAGTTGCGAGAGCAGAAACGTTCGTCGCTGGCTGAACCAGGTCTTGACCGCCGTGGGCGCCGCCAGGACCTGGCCGTCGCAGAACTGCACCCCATTGGCCACGAGCGCGCTGTATTTCGCGTCCATGACCGGATCGCAGTTGGCGCTCAAGAGGGGGCCATCGACCGCGTCCTGCACCGCGCGGAAATAAGCGCGGCGAAAGGGCGGATGGCTATACATCGCCGCGATATTCGGGTCCTCCGAATTGAACAGCGGCGCGCTGCTGGCGGCGTAAATGCCCATGTGCAGCGGCGCGGCGAGCATGAGCCAGTCGGTGTCAAACATGTAGAGCTGCCATTTGCCGCCGTCGGGTTTGAAGGCGTACATGTTCTTGCCGATTTCGTGGCCCCACGCGTCGAAGTTCACAATGATATGCTCGGTCGCGAAGAGGCGCATCCACTCCTCCACATCCACGGACGCCTCGAGTTGGGAAGTGTAAGGTTCCGGCCGTTTGGCGTTGGCCGCGTCCACCAGTTGGAAGACGTTCGTGTAATCCAGGAACGAGTCGCCGGCGCGCTTATACCAGTTCCAGCGATAGCGCGCGGTCTTCTTCACCCCGCCGGTCGTGGTCCAATTGTCCAGGCGCGGCTGCGGATCGGCGGTCAGGCCGCCCGCGTCGCTGAACTCAAACGCCCGGTCAATCTTGTAAAAATCACCGTCGCTGTGGTCGGGCACCCAGGCTCTCAGGAATTCCCCGCTCGGCTGGTTGACCGCTTCAAAGACAGCTTGCCGTTGATTGTCGGTCACGCCGTTGACGTGCAACCGGATGAGGTAACGATGGCAGAACGGCAGGTTGAGTTTGTCGGCGATCCAGTAGCCCATCTCCTCCTGCATCGCGGTGTTTTCGCCGCCGTGGCCGCCGGGCCAGTCGAGCACCAGGTCGGCGCTGCCGAGGAACAAATCATCCGCATGGAACGTCACGGTGTAGCCGCAGCGTCCGGAGGTTGCGCCGCTGTAGCCGGGGGCGATGTAAGGACTGCCCGCGTAGAGCGCCTGGGCGTTGTAGACGACCCGTTGGCCGCCGAGGACGAAGGTGATGTCGAGAGGCGAGTTGTCGAGTTTGCTGCGGCCGTTCCAAGTGTTGAGGGTGGCCTGGGTCATCCAGATCCGGTAAACGGGGAAGTTGCCCGGCGGCTGCAGTTCACCGAAACGCACGAGACATTCGCGCGCCGGCGCGCTGTCCGGGAACGTGGACGCGGCGCCGAACGTGTCGGTGGCCTGCAGGTAGAAGGCGACCATTGTGCCGGCGGCCTGGCCGGGAATCGTGGCGCTGTAAAGTCCGTCTCCGGCCACGGCATCGCCGCCCGTGCCGTCGTCCGCCATCGCGACGGTGTCGTAACTGGTCGAGGGATCGAGGCGGTATTTGAGCGCGACCGCCACCGGCCGGTCCGGATCGCTGACGCGCGCCACGACGACGCAGGGCTGGTTGGGGCTGGGCAGGATCGGGCTGTGGGCGACGGCAGAAATGGCCGGCGGCGCGTTGGTCACGGCGGCGCTGTTGCGCGCCCCGGGCGTGCCGAGGTTGGCCGGGAGCTTCATCTCGCAGAGCAGCTCGAGCCATTTGCCGCGCAGGCGGAACAGGATTTCCGGATGCCCGCGCAACCAGCGCACCTTGGCGCGAATGGTGGCGGTGGCTCCGGACGAGAGCACGGCGGACAGCGGCGTGCGAATGCGGTTGACCTGGTTATCGCCGCGCTCGACCGCGCGGACGTGATAGGCCCTGGCGCTGTTGAAGCCGCCGGCAGTTTCGAGTCCCGAAGTCTGCTCCGTGCCTTCGGCGGTCCATCCGCCGGCACCGCTTTCAAAATTTGAATTGGCCACCAGGTTGGCGTTGGCCGAATTCAACACCTCCACTTCGTCGATCAAACACTCGCCCGGACCGAGCAGCAGCGTCTGGAGCTGATCGGCGGCGACGTCGCCGTTGTCCAGCAGGCCGGTGACGCTAAAGAGCGCCCAGGGCGCCTTCGCTGTTTCGTCGCTGTCCGCCCAGTTGGCGGCGAGGTGGTTGTCGGCGCGCGGATCGCGCAACTCGAGGCTGCTGCCTCCTCCATCGGACCACTGGCCCCAGCGTCCGCCGGTGCCGTAAGTGACCTCGTTGACCACGACGTAAATCGTATTGGTGACCAGCGCGCCTTGGCTGTTGGTGGCCACGAGCAGGTCGGGCCGGGCCAGCGCCAGCCGCTCCCCGCTGTGGGCCAGCCGGCCGCTGAAATTTCCCAGCAGGTTGCTCGCCCCGAGGTTCGGGTAGTTGGTCAGCAACCGCGCGGCGTCCCGCGCCACCACCAGGTAGCCGTCGGGATTCAGGACCACGTTGGAAGGAAAAGTGAAGCTGATGCCCGCGGTGAATTGCCACCCACCCAGCGCCACCGGGTGCGTGCCCGGGTTGTAAAGCTCCACGAACTGATCGTCATCATCCCGCGAGATCGGGCGGTACATGATTTCGTTGATGATGACGTCGGGCCTGAGAAACGCGGCGTTGCCCGTTCCGGGCGTTGGACTGGCGAGCGCGCGCAGCGCCGGCGCGCCGTCGGGCGAGCGTCCGGAGGAAACGCCGTTGGCCTGCGCGGCGAAGCGGACGCTGTCGAGCACGCGGGTGTTTGACGCGTTGCGGAAGTAAATGATTTCCCCGTCCGCTTTGAGCGCGAAGCCGAGCTGGTTCTGGTTCCAGGAAAGGAAACCGCGCGCCGGGATCGAAGTCATCGGTGGAATCACGAATTTGTTCGTGTCAGGATCGTCGCTCAGCGAGCACCCCGAAAGGTCGAGGGGCTGGTTGCTGTGATTGTAGAGTTCGATGAAATCCAGCTCGGGGTCGTCCGTGTGCGCGAGGAATTCGTTGATGAGGACGTTCCGCAAGGGGTCGGGCGTGACCGGGTCGAGCCGGCCCGGAGAACCGCCGACCGCGTCGCTCGCCGCCCAGGCGCGCGGGTCGTCTTCCCCGAAGGAGGGTCGCGCGAGTATCAGCGAATGACCCGCGCCGTCCGCGGCCGCAGGCCAGGGCGGCTGGCTGTCGTAATTGACTTCGAGAAAGATCGC
>WNGF01000257.1_pt1 | contig 148248 bp, 153 predicted proteins | sample 5400641 | NCBI WGS metagenome assembly WNGF01 (sample SAMN13153371, study PRJNA577476) | soil metagenome | isolation source: 80 cm soil or saprolite under grassland replicate 2 | place: USA:California | collected 2016-06-15 | reverse complement strand
GGTTTCCGTACCTGCTCTACCCGATCGCCCTGCTGGCGCTGCTCTCGGTCGCGTTCCACGCCTCGCTGCTGGTCTGCGTCTGGCTGTGGTGGCGCCGGCGCGGCCGCCCGAGCCCGGCCATGTCGGCGCTCGAGCCCGTCCTGGTGGCGGCCGTCGCGCTCGGGCTTCTCGGGCCGGCGCTTTTCCAGGCGCTCGGCCGCTGGCTCGACCGGCCATACGTCGACATCCAGCAGCTGCGCTCGGTGCGCCTGGCCTATCCGATCCTGCTCTGCGCGCTGGCGCTCACGTACGCGCGCCTGCTCGACCGCGGGACGCGGGGGGCGCGCGCCGCGGTGGCGCTCCTGCTGCTGGCCTCGCTCGTCTCTCCGGCGTGGCTGATCCACGCCGCGTCCGAGGAGCGGCGCGAGGCCGTCAAGGCCCGCCTGGGCCTGGGGCCCGCGGCGCGCGCGCCCACCGCGACGCAGGCGGATCCGGGCGCGCCCGCGGATCCCGGCGCGGTGGAAGAGCTCTGGCGCTGGGCGCGCAGGGAGACGCCGTCCGGCGCGCTCTTCCTGTCCGACGACTTCCACTTCCGCCTCGAGGCGCACCGGGCGATCACGGGCTCGTACAAGGACGGCTCCTTCGCCTTCCTGGCCGGCAGCCGTCCGCTCGTGGCCTGGTACCGGCTGATGCGCGAGACCGAGGCCTGCCGCGCGGCCGGCTCGCGCGCATGCTGGTTCGCCCTCGGTCGCCGGCTCGGCGTGGACTATGTCGTCGTGGATCCGCGGTTGCCGGCCGCGGCCGATCCTCCGCCGGACTTCGCCGAGACGTGGACGCGGGGCGGCTGGTCCGTGTGGAAGCGCGCCGGCTCGGCGGGATGAGCGACGCGTCCGCGAGCGTGTGTGGTAGCCTTCCTCCATGACGCCTGAGGCCGGCTTCTGGCGAACGCGCCGGGTCATGGTCACGGGGGGCGGCGGCTTCTTCGGCTCCTTCGTCGTGGAGCGCCTGCGCGCGCTGGGCGCGCCCCACGTCTTCGTGCCGCGAAGCCGCGAGTACGACTTCGTGGACCCCGAGGCCGTGCGCCGCGCCTACCGCGACGCGCGCTCCGATATCGTGATCCACCTGGCCGCGGTGGTCGGCGGCATCGGGGCCAACCAGAAGCATCCCGGCGCGTTCTTCTACAGGAACCTCATGATGGGCGCCCAGATGATGGAGCAGGGACGGCTGCACGGCATCGAGAAGTTCGTGGCCGTCGGGACCGTCTGCTCCTATCCCAAGTTCACGCCGGTGCCGTTCAAGGAGTCGGACCTCTGGATCGGCTACCCGGAGGAGACGAACGCGCCCTACGGCCTGGCCAAGAAGATGCTTCTGGTGCAGTCCGAGGCGTACCGCCAGGAGTATGGCTTCAACTCGATCAATCTCCTGCCGGTCAACCTGTACGGTCCGCGGGACAACTTCGACCTCGAGACCTCGCACGTCATCCCCGCGCTCATCCGCAAGTGCCTCGAGGCCAAGCGCGCCCAGGCCCCGACCGTGACGTGCTGGGGGACGGGCGCGCCGACCCGCGAGTTCCTCTACGTCGAGGACGCGGCGGAGGCGGTGGTGCTGGCCGCGGAGCGCTACGGCCGGAGCGACCCCGTCAACCTGGGCTCGGGCTCGGAGATCTCGACGCGGGACCTGGCCGAGCAGATCAAGAAGGTCACGCGGTACCCGGGCGAGCTCGTGTGGGATGCGAGCCGCCCCGACGGCCAGCCGCGGCGCGCGCTCGACACCTCTCGCGCCGCCCGCGAGTTCGGCTTCACGGCGGCGACGCCCTTCAGCGTCGGCCTCGAGCGCACCGTGCAGTGGTACCTCGACCACGGAGGCGGCCGCTCGTAGCGTGCGGCACGGCTCGCAGGATCCCCGCCTGAAGGATCCGGCCCGCTGGGCGCGCCAGGTCCGCACGAGCCGGCCGCCGGCCGCGCTCGACGAGTACCTCGGGGGGTTCGAGGCCTTCTTCGACGACTATGCAGGGCGCGTGGACTATTGGCGCGCGCGCAATCCCGGATACCACGCGAGCATGGCCTCCCTCGCGCGCTTCTACGTTCCGCGCGGCGCGTCCGTCCTCGAGGTCGGCTGCGGTCCGGGCGACCTCCTGGCGTCGCTCGAGCCGTCCGAGGGAGTGGGCGTGGACCTCTCGGGCGCCATGATCGAGCGGGCGACCGCGCGCCATCCGGGGCTCGAATTCCACCGCATGCCGGTCGAGCGCCTGGAGCTGCCCGGCCGGACCTTCGACTACATCATCCTGTCGGACGTCGTTGGCTACCTCTTCGACATTCGGCTGGCGCTCGATCGGCTGCGCGCGCTCTCGCATCCGCGGACGCGGATCATCATCCACTGGTACAGCCGGGTGTGGCAGCCGGTCGTGCACCTGCTCGAGACGCTCGGGCTCAAGTACCCGCTGCCCATCCTCAACTGGACCACCGTCGAGGACATCGAGAACCTGCTGCGGTTGGCCGGGTTCGAGCCGCTCCGCGCGCGGGGTCACCTCCTCCTGCCGCTCCGCCTCGGCCCCATCAGCCGCCTGGCGAACCGGTTCCTCGCCTACCTGCCCGTGGCGCGCTGGTTCGTGTGGACGAACTGGGTGGTGGCGCGCCCCGCGGCGCGCGAGGCCGCGGCCGTGCCCAGCGTGACCGTGGTCTGCCCCTGCCGCAACGAGAAGGGGAACATCGAGCAGGTCGTGCGGCGCCTGCCCGCGCTGGGATCGCGCACCGAGCTGATCTTCGTCGAGGGCCATTCGGGCGACGGCACCCTCGAGGAGTGTCGCCGCGTGCAGGCGGCCTTCCCCGAGCGCGACATCAAGGTCATGGTCCAGAGCGGCAAGGGCAAGGGCGACGCGGTGCGGCTCGGGTTCGAGCACGCCACGGGCGACATGCTGCTGATCCTCGACGCCGACCTCTCGGTCGTCCCCGAGGACCTGCCGCAGTTCTACGACGCCATGGTGTCGGGCGCGGGCGAGTTCGTGATGGGCTCCCGTCTCGTCTATACGATGGACCCGAAGGCGATGCGCTTTCTCAACCTCCTCGGGAACCGCTTCTTCGGCCTCCTGCTGAGCGTGCTGATCGGCCAGCCCATCAAGGACACGCTGTGCGGCACCAAGGTGATCTGGCGCGAGGACTACGCTCGCCTCGCCGCGGGCCGGGCCTACTTCGGGGACTTCGACCCGTATGGCGACTTCGACCTCATCTTCGGCGCCGCCAAGCTCAACCTGCGCATCCTGGAGATCCCCATCCGCTACCGCGATCGCACCTACGGGTCGCCCAACATCAGCCGCTTCGCCGATGGATGGCTCCTGCTGCGCATGTCGGCGCTGGCCGCAGGCCGGCTCTTCTTCGCCGCATGAGCGATGTGGATCTGCTCCGGCGGCACCGCGCCGCCTGGGAGGCCCGGCCCGAGCTTCGGACCGTCTACCGCGAGTGGTTCGCCGCGCTACTCGAGGCGGTGGGCCCCGGCCGGCCCGTGGTCGAGGTCGGCGCGGGGCCGGGCTTCTTCAAGGACTTCGCGCCCGTGCTGATCGCCACCGACGTCGTACCGGGCCTGGCCGTGGATGTCCGCTGCGACGCCGACGTGCTGCCGTTCCGCTCGGGCAGCGTCGCGGCCATCGTCATGGTCGACACGCTTCACCACCTGGCGCACCCGCTCGACTTCCTTGCCGAGGCGGCGCGCGTGCTCCGCCCGGGCGGCCGCCTGGCCATGGTGGAGCCCTGGATCACGCCGCCCTCCTGGGTGCTCTACCGCTTCTTCCACCAGGAGGACTGCCGGCTCGGCGTGGACCTGGAGCGGCCCTTCGACGATCCCGCCAAGGCCGCCCTCGACGGCAATGCCGCCATCCCGTACCTGGCGCTCGCGCGCTTGCGACGGCGCGGGGTGCCGCTGCGCGTGCTGCGTGCCGAGCCCTTCGTCGGGCTGCCGTACCTCGCGACCTTTGGCTTCAAGGTGATGCGGCCGCTCCCGGCCACGTGGGGGACGCTCTGGCGAGCCGGCGAGGCCGTCCTTCGGCCCGCCCGCCGCTGGCTCGCGACCCGCGCCCTCTTGGTCCTGGAGAATCCCGGCGGTGCCACGGATGCGTGAGCCGGCCTACCGCCTCGAGGACCTCGGCGACCGTCGCGTGCTGACGGTGGATGGGCGCGCCTATAGCACGGGCTACAGCGAGCGCGTCGTGCGCATGCTCATCGAGCGCAAGGGGCCTGCCCGGGCACCGCTCTACTTCCCGTTCAAGGAGACGCGCGGCCGCCACTTCCTCGAGCCCCTGTTCACCTACCTGCGGGGCCGGGGCGCCCGCGACCTCTCGGTGCTCGAGGTGGGCTGCTCCTTCGGCCACATGACCGAGTACCTGGCGGAGCAGTCCCTGGTCCGCGAGATCACGTCCTTTGATACGGACCCCGCCTTCGTCGCCATGGTGCGCGCCAAGGTCACGGAGCTGGGGCTCGCCAAGGTCCGGGACCTGCGGCTCCTCTCGAACGAGGAGACACGGCAGCTGCCCTACCCGGACGGCCGCTTCGACGTCGTGCTGGTCGTGGGCGTCATCGAGCACCTGCCCGTGCGCGGCCGGCGGGAGATCGTGGACGAGTACTATCGCGTGCTGGCGCCGGGAGGCCACATCGCCATCATCGACACGCCCAACCGGCTCTTCCCCCTCGAGACGCACTCGATCGGCCTGCCCCTGGTCCAGTGGCTGCCGGCAGTGCTCGCCTTCGCGTACGCGAAGGCCGGCCGGCCCCGGCGCTTCCGCGGCATCGGCTACGAAGAGTTCACGGCCGACGGCACCGGGTGGCGCAACACCTCGCTCGGGCAGTGCCTGCCCGCCTCCGGGTGGCGGGGCCTCGAGGACGTCACGGAAGATGCGGGCTACGGCTGGCGCTTCTTCCGGCGCACCGCGCGCTCACGAGCGCGGCGCCTCGCGCTGCCGGTCTTCGCCGCGGCCTGCGCCGCCTTCCGAGCGGCCGGGCTGCCGCCTTCTCTCGCGCTGCCCTACTTCAATCTGCTCTTCCGGAAGACCGGGCCGCGCTGAGGCCGTGCCGACGGGGCGCCCAGCGGTGTCGGTGCTGATGGCCGTCAGGGACGGCGCGCCCTGGGTGCGCGAAGCGGTGGAGAGCGTGCTCGCCCAGACGGCCGCCGATCTCGAGCTGATCGTGATCGACGACGATTCCGGCGACGCCACGCAGGACCTGCTCGGAGACTTCACGGATGCGCGACTGCGCGTCGAGCGGCTCGCGCGGCGCGAAGGCCTCACGCGCTCGCTGAACCGCGCGCTCGCGCTCGCGCGGGCGCCGCTCGTGGCGCGCCTCGACGCCGACGACATCGCCCTGCCCGAGCGCCTGGCGCGCCAGCGCGCATTCCTGGAGGCGCAGGCCGACGTGGGCCTCCTCGGCACCGGCGCGCGCGAAGTGGACGCGTCAGGACGGGAGCTGGGGGTCGTCCGGCCGCCGACGGATGACGCAGGCATACGCCGCGCGCTCATCCGCAGCAATCCCTTCGTGCATTCGTCCGTGATGGCTCGCCGCACGATCGTCGAGCAGGCGGGCGGCTATGACGAGACCTTCCCGGTGGCGCAGGACTACGACCTCTGGATGCGTGTGAGCCGGCACGCCCGGCTGGCGAACCTGCCCGAGCTGCTCGTGATCCGCCGCATCCTGCCCGGCAGGATCTCCGAGGCGCGCGAGGCCGAGCGGCTCCGCGCCGAGGCACGCGTCCGCTGGCGCGCCGTGCGGGGCGGCGCGTATCCCGTCTGGTGCGCTGTCCACGTCCTGAGGCCGGTCATGGCCCTGGCGCTGCCTCGGCCCGTGAGGCGACTGCTCCGCGGAAGGGCGCGTGACTGAGCCGCTGCGTGTCCTCGAGCTCCTGGTCTCGACGGATCCCGGTGGCGGGCCGGCCCACGTCCTCGAGCTCGTCGCCCGCCTGCCGCGCGACGAGTTCGAGGTGACCGTGGCGGGTCCGGGTGGAGGCGCCTATGCCGGAGGCCTGAGCGCCGGCTCCGCCGGCTTCGTGGACGTTCCGGCGAACCGACTCTCCCTGCGCGCCCTGCTCGCCGTGCGGCGTCTCGTCCGCGACCGCCGCATCGAGCTCGTCCATTCTCACGGCAAGGGCGCGGGGCTCTATGGACGGCTGGTGGCGCGCCGGGGCGGGATCCCGGCCATCCACACCTTTCACGGGATCCACTACGCCCGCTACGGCCCCGCGGCAAGACTCTACCTCGCGATGGAGCGATGGCTGGCGGCGATGAGCGCGGCTATCGTGCACGTCTCCGAGAGCCAGGCACGGGAAGCGGGGCCTCTCGGGCTCTGTCCGCCCGGGCGGACCCGCGTGATCGAAAACGGCGTGAATGCCGCGCGCGTCCGGGCGCGGATGCAGCCACGGTCGGCGGCCCGGCGGGCGCTCGGCCTCGATGCCGGTGACCTCGTGGTCGGCACCATCGCGCGCTTCGATCCGGTCAAGGCCGTCGACGCGCTCGTGGCTGCCTTCGCCCGGATGGCCCGCGAGCGCCCCTCGGCGCGGCTCGCGCTCGTTGGAGACGGCTCGGAGTCGGCCCGTCTCCGAGCGCTCGCCCGCACGCTTCGCATCCAGGATCGCGTCAGCTTCGCGGGCGGCATGCCGGAAGCCGCGCGGCTTCTCTCCGCGCTCGACGTGTATGCCTCGGCTTCGCGACGCGAGGGGCTGCCCCTGGCGCTCCTCGAGGCCATGGCCTGCGGCTTGCCGGTGGTGGCGACGCGCGCGCCCGGCCACGTGGATGTCGTCGCCGACGGCGACACTGGGGTCCTGGTGGCGCAGGACGACCTGCCCGCCCTGGCGCGGGCGATGGGAGACCTGCTCGACGATCCCGCGCGCCGGGCGGCCCTGGGCGAGGCCGGCCGGCGCCGCGCCGAGGACCGGTTCGGCGTCGAGCGCATGGCCTCCGAGACGGCCGCCCTCTACCGAGCCGCCGCGGCCCGTTTTCCCGGCGGGCGGTCGCAGACCTCTGGCGTATAATCGTCGTAGCTGCGCGGACGCGCGACTTTTCTCGGGGAGCCTCACGCAATGCGAGTGCTGATCACCGGCATCACGGGGTTCGTCGGGAGCCACATGGCGGACTACGCCCTGGCCCAGGGCGTCCAGGTCTTCGGCTCCAACCGTTGGCGGAGCAAGACGGAGAACATTGACCACCTGCGCTCCAGTGTGACCTTCATCGAGTCCGACCTGCGGGACCTCTCCTCGGTGCGGGCCCTGCTCGAGATCTCGCAGCCCGATTTCGTTGTCCACCTGGCGGCCCAGAGCTTCGTCGGCGTCTCCTGGCACGCGCCAGCCGAGACGCTCAGCATCAACATCCTCTCGCAGGTCAATCTGCTCGAGGCTATCCGCGGGCTCAAGATGTCGCCGCGCATCCTGGCGGTGGGTTCGAGCGAGGAGTACGGGCTCGTCTACGAGGAGGAGCTGCCCATCGGGGAAATGAGCCCGCTCCGGCCGCTGTCGCCCTACGCGGTGAGCAAGGTCACCCAGGACATGATGGCGTACCAGTATTTCAAGAGCTACGGTCTGCCGATCGTCCGGACACGGGCGTTCAACCACGAAGGTCCCCGCCGCGGCGACGTCTTCGTGACCTCGAATTTCGCGCGGCAGGTGGCCGAGATCGAGGCAGGGCTCCGGGAGCCCATCGTCTACGTGGGTGACCTCAAGCCACGCCGGGACTACTCGGACGTGCGCGACATCGTGCGGGGCTACTGGCTCCTGCTCCAGCGCGGCACGCCGGGCGAGGTGTACAACCTCTGTTCCGGAAAGTCGTGGACCATCCAGCAGGTGCTCGACTTCGTGCTCAGCCTCTCCACGGTCAAGGGCATCGCAGTCAAGACCGATCCGGCACGGCTGCGGCCTTCTGACGTCATGGTGCTCGAGGGCGATCCGTCGAAGATGCACAAGGCGACCGGGTGGAAGGTGGAGATCCCCTTCGAGCGCACATTGACTGAGCTTCTGGACTACTGGCGGCAGCGGATTCGCGCCTCGACTCGCTGATCGCCCCGGAGGCGGAATGCCCACCGGCCGCGCGCCGCACGCTCCTGTCAGGGTCGCGCTGGTGCACGACTGGCTCACCGGCATGCGCGGCGGCGAGCGCTGCCTCGAGGTCTTCTGCGAGCTCTTCCCCGAGGCCGACCTCTTCACCCTCCTGCACGTGCCGGGCTCCGTGTCGCCCACGATCGAGCGTCACCGCATCACGACGTCCTTCATCCAGCGGCTGCCCGGCGCCGAGCGGCGCTACCGGTACTATCTGCCGCTGTTCCCGGCGGCGGTCCGCCGCTTCGACCTCCGCGGCTACGACCTCGTGCTGTCCTCGAGTCACGCGGTGGCGAAGGGCGCGCGAGTGCCGCCCGGCGCGCTTCACGTCTGTTACTGCTTCACGCCCATGCGCTACGTGTGGGACCTCTACGACGAGTATTTCGGCTCCCGGGCGGGAGGCCTCACCCGCGTCGTCATGCCGCCGTTGGCGGCCATGCTCCGCAGCTGGGACCGTCGGACCGCGGGCGGCGTCCACCATTTCATCGCGATCTCGCGCTTCGTGGCCGACCGCATCCGCCGCGCCTATGGCCGGCCTGCCGACGTGATCTACCCGCCCGTGGACGTCGCGCGCTTCAGGGTGGAGGACGCGCCGGGGGAATTTTACCTGGTCGTCTCGGCCCTCACGCCCTACAAGCGGGTGGACCTGGCGGTGGAGGCGGCCAACCGCCTCGGCTGCCGGCTTGCCGTCGTGGGCACGGGCCCTGAGGCGGCGAGGCTCGAGGCGCTGGCGGGCCCGACCGTGGAGTTCCTGGGCTGGCGCGACGACGCCGAGACGGCCGAGCTCTACGCCCGGTGTCGCGCCCTCATCTTTCCCACGCTCGAGGACTTCGGCATCACGCCGCTCGAGGCCATGGCCTCGGGGCGGCCCGTCATCGCCCTGGGGCAGGGCGGCGCCCTCGAGTCCGTGGTGCCGCCCGGCGGCGGTGAGCCTGCGACGGGGCTTCTCTTCGAGCGACAGACGGTGGACGACCTGATCGAGGCCATCCGGCGCTTCGAGTCGGGCGCGGAGCGCTTCGAGCCCAAGGCCCTCCGGCGCCGCGCGGAAGCCTTCGACCGGCCGCTGTTCAAGGAACGCATCGAGCACTACCTGCGGGCCCGCGTCGGAGAGCACGCGCGATGCTGAAGTCGAACTCCCGGGTCCTCGAGCAGCTCATGCTGGCGGGCGATCTCCTGCTGGTCGCTGGCTGCTGGCTCGCGGCCTATGTCACGCGCTTCCACGTCGTCGGGCCGGCGGCGCGCCACGGCATTCCGCCGATCGGGCCGTATCTGCTCATGCTTCTGCCGATCCTGATCGTCTGGGGCATCGCGTTCCGCGCCTTCGGTCTCTACCGGCCGCGGCGCATTGGCTCGCGCCTGTCCGAGATCGCCGACATCGCCAAGGCCTCGACCATGGGCGCGCTCGTCCTGGTCAGCGTGATGACGTTCTTCTTCCGCGAGTACGACTACTCGCGCGTGGTCATCGTCTACTTCTGGATCCTCTCGATCGCCTCGGTGTCGTTCGCCCGCTACGTCTTCCGCGAGGCCCTCAGGTTCGCCCGCCGCCGCGGCTACAACCTGCGCTACGCCCTGGTCGTGGGCGGCGGCGATCTGGCCGCCGACGTCGTGCAGCGCCTCCGGGCCCGTCCGGACATCGGCATGCAGCTGCTGGGGCTGGTGGGCGACGCCAAGGAACCGGCCGGCGGCATCCCGTCGCTTGGAGGCTTCGCTGACCTCCGCGCCGTGCTGGATGCTCACGAGGTGGACCACATCATCCTGGCGCTGGCCCACGAGGACTATGGCCGGCTCGGGGGGCTCCTCGAGGCCATCGGCGACGAGCCCGTGACTATTCACGTGGTGCCGGACTTCGGCCGTTTCACGTCGCTGCGCGGGGGCGTGGAGGAGTTCGAGGGGCTGGCCTTCGTCCATCTGCGCGAGTCGCCGCTGCACGGCTGGAACCAGGTCGCCAAGCGCGCGTTCGACGTCGTCTTCGCGCTGGCGGTGCTGGTCGCACTGTCGCCGGTGCTCGCCGCCGTTGCCGCGGCCGTCACGCTGACCTCGCGCGGACCCGTCCTCTACGGGCAGGAGCGCATGGGGCTCGACGGCCAGCGCTTCCGCATGCTCAAGTTCCGCACGATGCGCGTGGGCGCCGAGGTCGAGACCGGCCCCGTGTGGGCGCCGCCCGCCGATCCGCGCCGCACGCCGATCGGGGCCTTTCTCCGCCGCTTCAGTCTCGACGAGCTGCCGCAGTTCGTGAACGTGCTGCGCGGCGAGATGAGCGTGGTCGGCCCGCGGCCGGAGCGGCCGGTGTTCGTCGAGCGCTTCAGGCGGACGGTCCCCGGATACATGCTGCGCCACAAGGTGAAGTCCGGCGTCACCGGCTGGGCCCAGGTGCACGGGCTGCGCGGCAACACCTCGCTCGAGAAGCGCATCGAGCGCGACCTCGAGTACATCGAGCGGTGGTCCTTCTGGCTCGACCTCAAGATCATCGGGCTCACCGTCGTGCGGGTGCTCTTCGACCGGAACGCGTATTGACGTCGCCCGTCCTGAGCCGCGTCCTCCTCGGGGCGTTCGTCGTCGGCCTGGGCTTCTCCATCACGCTGTCGGAGACCACGCTCGCCCTGCTGACCCTGCTCTGGCTGTGGCGCTTGCGCGACGCCGAGGCGCGCCGCGCGCAGACCTGGCCGCTCTGGGCGCCGGTGCTGGCGTTCTCGGCGCTGAGCCTCCTGTCCGCGCTCGCCTCGGGCCACGTCGCCCAGAGCCTGGCCGCCTCGAAGGGCCTCCTGCTGACCGCCGCGCTCTATGTGATGGCGAACGCGCTCGAGGATGCGGCGACCGCTGACCGCTTCCTCTCCGGCATCGGCCTGGCCGCGGCCGGTGCCGCCCTGATCGGCCTCGTCCAGGTGGCTGCCTGCCCGGTCCCGGAGCCTTCCGGAGGGTTGGCGCGCTGGTTATTCCACCGGTGCGATCGGGCGCGTGCGCTCTTCAGCATCTACATGACGTTGGCGGGCGTCCTGAATCTGGCGCTGCTGGCGCTCCTGCCGCGGCTGCTGCCCGGCGGCGGCGTGCGCTTGGGGTGGCTGCCGGCCTGGCTTGTCTCGCTGGGGGGCCTCGTGGCGACCTACACGCGCGGCGCCTGGATCGGCTTCGCCGCCGGCGCGCTGAGCCTGCTGCCGACCCTCCCCCGCGGGCGCTGGTGGATTCCGGCCGGCCTGCTGCTCGTGGTGCTGGCCGCGGCGACGGGGCCCTATGAGCTCTCGAACCGCGTCCGCCACATGCTCGACCCGAGCGAGTCCGGCATCCAGGAGCGGCGCCACATGTGGACGAGCGGGCTCGCCATGTGGAAGGAGCGGCCGCTCCTCGGGTGGGGCCCCGGCGGCGTCAAGCGCGAGTACGAGCGGTACGCGCTGCCCGAAGCCCACAAGAAGCGCACGGGGCATGTGCACAACACGCCGCTGCAGATTCTCGTCGAGCGTGGGCTGCTCGGGCTCGCGGCCTGGGTCGCGATCTGGATCGCGTTCTACACTCGCGCCGTGGGGCTTCTGCGCCGGTTCGGCGCCGCTTCCGCGCGGGAGCGGACCCTCGTGGCGGGCAGCCTCGCGGCGATCACCGGCTTTCTGGTGGCCGGCCTGTCCGAATACAACTTCGGCGACGCCGAGGTGGTGATGCTGGCCTGGGCCCTCATGGCGCTCCCGTACAGCGCGGAGCGGGGTCTTGCGGCGACGGGCTAGTAGCTGCGGCTGAGCTCGGTTGCCGAGCGCACCTTCACGAAGTACTGCTTGAAGCGGCCGAGGTCGCCGTCGGAGACCAAATCCGAGACGAGCACGCACACCAGACCGGACTGCCTCCAGAGTATGACGCTGATGCCGTCGTCCGTCCGGATCAGCGGGCGCCATCGCTCTATCTGGACGCGTCCGCGCTCCGGGATGGGGACGTTCGGGCCGGGCGCGATGATGTAGCTGATCGTGTGCCCGTCGCGGTCCCGATACACGAGCGCCATCGCGCGGCGGCCGTCAAAGATGGTAGGCACGGCGCCGACGAGCTGGATGTCCTCGTCGCCGACAAAGACCCAGTTGAGTATGACACCGCTCTCCTCCATGACCCGCGGCAGCGCGCCCGGGACGATGTCGGGGCGCACGTCGCCCCAGACCGCGCGGGCATACTCGGAGATGCCGGCGCTCGAGAGGATCTGCATCGGGTCCACGCCGGGGCGCGGCAGGGCGGGAGCCAGCCAGAGGACCATGACCATGGCCGCGGCCAGGGCCGCCAGCGCCGGGGGCAGCCAGAACGCGGGCCGCCGGCGCGACTCGGGTGGATTGAGCCCCTCGAGGACGGCCAGGCGCAGGCGCGCGGGCGCCGGCCGGCGCGGGAGCGCCGCGCGCAGGAGCCGGCCGATCTCGTCGGGTTCGTCCGTCCGATCGTCCATTCTGCCCGTCATGCCTCTTCCGCCCCGCCGGGGCGGTTGTAGTCCTTGAGCAGCGCCCGCAAGCGCTCCTTGGACCGGAAGATCCGGGACTTCACCGTGCCCACCGGGCAGTCCATGATGCGCGCCACGTCCTCGAGCGACAGGCCCTCGACCTCGACCAGCAGGAGAGGGGTCCGGAACTCCTCCGGGATGCGCCCGAGCGCTTCCTCGAGGTCCATGTGGGCGCTGGCGCTCTCGCCGTCCTGGGGCGGAGCGTGATGGAACATCGGGGCCTCGCCGTCCGGCACGCCTGTCTCGCTGAGCGCCGGCTCCCGCTCCCGGAGGCGATAGAACGTCAAGAAAGTGTTTCTCAGGATCTGAAACATCCAGGCCCGCATATGGGTTCCCGGCTCGAAACGGTGGGAGAAGCGGAGCGCCCGGGCATAGGTCTCCTGGACGAGATCCTCGGCCTCCGAGCCGTTGCGGGTCAGGTAGACGGCGAGGTTGTGGAGAGCGTCGAGATGCTGGAGCGCCTGCTGTCGGAACTCGTCGTCAGCCACGGCGGGCTCCCGGTGGCGCCTAGAACTCGAACCAGCGGCGTGGAAGATTCGACGGATGCACCTCGTGCTCGTCGGCGAGCTCATCGAGGAGCTGCCTGATGGTCTGGTACAGCACCGGGTGCTCGAGCTCGGGGGCGAGGTCGGCGAGCGGGCGCAGGACGAAGGCGCGCTCGTGCATGAGCAGATGCGGGATGTGCAGGTGGTCCGGCCCGCTGATCACCCGATCGTCGTAGAGCAGAATGTCGATGTCGAGGGGGCGCGGCTCGTAGCGCTCCGCCTCCGGCGTGCCGGTCCCGCGCGTGCGCCCGAGGCCGCGCTCCACGCTCTGGACCTGGTCGAGGAGGGCGGGCGGCTCGAGCGTGGTCTCGATGGCGACGACGCAGTTGAAGAACCACGTCTCCTCGCTTTGGCGGCTCTGCCCCGGCTTCCGCTCCCAGGGCTCGGTCCAGTACAGCGGTGAGGCGTCCACGAATTCGACCTCGGGCAGGCTTCGGAGGTGCGCCACGGCCTCCCGGAGCAGGGCCACGCGATCGCCCATGTTGGAGCCCACCGAGAGGAAGACCTTCGCCATCGTCACCCCCGTACCCGCGCTCATCGACGGCGGATGAGCTCGACCCCGGGAATGCCCTGGAGCCCTTCCATGGGCGGGGTCAGCTTCCGCACGCGGACGCGCACCTCGGAGCAGGGAAACTCCCCCAGCAGCATGCCCGCAAGGCGCCCGGCCAGCCGCTCCAGCAGGTTGACACGCTCCTTCGTCGACTCCTCGACGATGCGGGCCGCGACGAGCCCGTAGTCAACCGTGGCGCGGAGATCGTCCGATGCTGCGGCGGCCGCCAGGTCGAGGTGCAGCTCTGCGTCAACCGAGAACCAGGCCCCGACCGTCTGCTGCGCCTTGGTCACCCCGTGATGACCGTAGAAGCGCACGTCCTCGAGAAAGATTTTATCAGAGCTCAGAGCTTGAGCCCTTTGAGCCGGTCCATGGCCTCGGCCAGGCGCTTGGCGTCGATGGTCAGCGCGATGCGGTAGAAGCCTTCGCCGGACGGGCCGAACCCCACGCCCGGCGTGACGACGCAGCCCGTCTCCTCCAGCAGGCGGGCCGCGAACGCGCGCGAGTCGCGGCCCTTCGGCACGGGCGCCCAGACGAAGAAGGCCGCCTTGGGCACGTCCACCTCCCAGCCTAGCCCCTTGAGCCCCGCGACGACCACGTCGCGGCGCTCCTGGTAGATCTTGCGGTACTGCTCGGGGATGTCCTGGGGGCCCGTCAGCGCGGCGATGCCGGCCTCCTGCACCGCCTGGAAGACGCCGGAGTCCACATTGGTCTTGATCTTGCCGAGGCCCGCCAGATACGTGGCGTTGCCGACGCAGAATCCGATGCGCCAGCCGGTCATGGAGTAGGTCTTGGACAGCGAGTGGAACTCGACGCCGACCTCCAGGGCACCCGGCGTCTCGAGAAACGAGGGGGGAGTGTAGCCGTCGAACCGGAGCTCGGAGTACATGGCGTCATGGCAGACGATGATCCGGTGCTCGCGCGCGAACCGGACCACCTTGGCGAAGAACTCTCCGCTGGCCACCGCGGCGGTGGGGTTGTTCGGATAGTTGAGATAGATGAGCTTGGCCCGCCGGGCGACGTCGCCCGGGATGGCGTCGAGATCGGGTAGGAAGCCGTTCTGCCGCCGGAGCGGCATGAAGTGCACAAGCCCCTCCGCGAACCACGTTCCCGCGGCGTAGACCGGGTACCCGGGGTCGGGCACCAGCACCGTGTCACCTGGATTCACCCAGGCGAGGGGCATGTGCGCGGTGCCTTCCTTCGAGCCGATCAGGGTCAGCGCCTCGGTCTCGGGGTTGAGGGTCACCCCGAAGCGCCGCTTGTACCAGCCGCAGACGGCCGTGCGGAACGCGAGCAGCCCCTCGTAGTCGGGATAGCGGTGGTTGGCCGGGTTCTCCGCGCCCCGCTTGAGAGCCTCGATGATGTGGGACGGCGTCGGCAGGTCGGGATCACCGATGCCCATGTCGATGAGGTCCACGCCCCGGGCCCGCGCCTCGCGCTTCTTCTTGTCGATCTCGGCGAAGAGGTATGGGGGCAGCCTGCGGAGGCGCTCGGCCATCTCGAGAGTCTTGGGCGTCTGGGGCACTGGTAAGGTCTCCTAGAGCTTGATGACGGGGTTCTTGAGGCTGCCGATGCCCTCGATGCGCACCTCCACCCGGTCGCCGGGCTGAATCGTTCCCACGCCCGCCGGCGTGCCGGTGGAGATGACGTCGCCCGGGAGCAGGGTCATGACCGCCGAGATGCGGGCGACCAGATCCTCGACGGGGAAAATGAAGCTCTTGGTGCTTCCGGCCTGCCGGCGTTCGCCATTGACCCAGGTCTCGACCTCGACGGCGTTCGGGTCGATGTCGGTGGCGATGCAGGGCCCGGTGGGGCAGAAGGTGTCGAAGGCCTTGGCCCGCGTGGGATGCCGCTCGCGCATCTGGATGTCTCGGGCCGTGACGTCGTTCAGGCACGTATAACCCAGCACGTACTCGCGGGCCCGCTCGGCAGGCACGTGGCGGCACCGCTTGCGGATCACGACGGCCAGCTCCCCCTCGTAATCCACGCGGCCCGACAGCCCGGGATAGACGATCGGATCGTCTGGCCCGCAGAGGGCGCTCAGGGGCTTGAAGAAGAGCGTCGGCTCTTCCGGCACGGGCAGGGCCATCTCCTCGGCGTGATCCCGGTAGTTGAGCCCGACGCAGACGATCTTGGAGGGCACCACAGGCGCCAGCAGGACCGCCTGCCGCGCCGGCCAGCGGGCGCGAGCTTTCTTGAAGGCGCCGTATGGGGTGCCCGCGTACTCGACGATGTGGGTGCCCTCGAGGGCGCCGTAGCGGGTCTTGCCCGCCGCTTTGAACCTGACGATCTTCATGAGACGCCTCCGGGATTTCCTCTCGCTCCCAGCGTGCGGTCGGCAGCCCTCATGCGAGCTTGAGGATGTCCTGCATGGAGTAGAGGCCGGGCGCGGCCTGTGCGATGAAGCGCGCGGCGCGCAGCGCCCCGCGGGCGAAGGTGTCGCGGCTGTGGGACCGGTGGGTCAGCTCGAGCCGCTCGCCGAGGGCCGCGAAGGTGACGGTATGCTCGCCGACGACGTCGCCGCCCCGCATCGAGTGTATGCCGATCTCGGCGTGCGGCCGCTCGCCCGGCAGCCCGTGCCGGCCGTAGACGGCCGTCGTGCCCAGGTCCCGGCCGAGCGCCTGGGCAAGGATCTCGGCCATGCGCGCCGCCGTGCCGCTGGGCGCGTCCTTCTTGAAGCGGTGGTGCATCTCCGAGACCTCGACGTCGTACTCCTCTCCGAGGAGGCGCGCCATCTCGCCGATCACCCGGAAGGCCACGTTGACGCCCACGCTCATATTCGGCGACAGGAAAATCGGGATCTGCGTGGCGAGGCGCTCGATCTCCTCGCGCTGGGCGGCGGCGAAGCCTGTCGTCCCGATCACGGCCCGCGAGCCCTGCCGCGCGGCCATCCGAAGATGCCCGAGGCTCGCGTCCGGTACCGAGAACTCGATCAGGACGCGGTCGCGGCCGAGCGCGCCTTCGGGATCGGCGGTGATGGGAACGTCCAGACGCCCGATGCCGGCCACCTCGCCAGCATCCTTGAGGAGCGCGGGATGACCGGGAGCCTCGAGCGCCGCAACCAGGCGAAGATCCTTCTCCTCCCGGATCAGGTCAACCAGACGAGAGCCCATCCGGCCGGCGGCGCCGGCGATGACGACATCGACCATCGCGGCTGGTCAGGCCTTGATGAGGCCGTACTGGACCATGACGGTCCGGAGCCGCTCCCGGTTGGCGGTGCCCATGCGGCACATGGGCAGACGGAACTCGGGCTCGAGCATCCCCATCATCGCCATGGCTTCCTTGACGGGGATGGGGTTCGTCTCGATGAACGCGGCGCGCGAGAGCGGGAAGAGCTTCAAGTGCAGCTCGCGCGCATGCTTCCAGTCGCCGGCGAGGGCCGCGTGGGTCATCTCGGCAGTCTCGCGCGGCACGATATTGGCGATGACTGATATCACTCCCCGCCCGCCCACGGACATGAGAGGCAGGGTGATGTTGTCGTCGCCGGAGAGCACGCTGAAGTCGGGACCGCAGGCCAGGATGACCTGGGTCATCTGGTCGAGGGAGCCCGAGGCTTCCTTGACGCCGACGATGTTCGGGCAGTCCTTGGCGAGGCGGGCGAGGGTGTCGGTCTCGACATTGATCGCCGTACGACTCGCGATGTTGTAGACGAGGATCGCGAGCTCGGCACATTCGGCGACGGCGCGGAAGTGGCGGTAGAGCCCCTCCTGCGTGGGCTTGTTGTAGTACGGGTTCACGACCAGCGCGCCCTTGGCGCCGGCCTTGGCGGCGTGGCGCGTGAGGTCGATCGCCTCCGCCGTCGAGTTCGAGCCCGTGCCGGCGACGATGGGAAGTCGGCCGCGGGCGGCCTCGACGACCAGCTCGACGACGCGCTTGTGCTCGTCGTGGCTGAGCGTCGGCGACTCGCCGGTGGTGCCACAGGGGACAATGGCATCCGTCCCGCTCGTGACGTGGAACTCCACCAGTTCCCGGACCTTGGCCTCATCCACCCGGCCGTCCTTGAACGGGGTGACCATGGCGACGATCGAGCCCTGGAATGTGGCGCGCATTGCGAAGCCCTCCGTTGCTCTGCGATCCTGGAGGAAGAGTTTCCTGACTCTAACACCACAGCCAGAAGCACTTCAAGCGGCTGCCGTGATGCGGTAGACTTGCGGCACATGAGCTCGATCCAGGCGCCGGGCCGGCCCGCGGGGGTCACGGCCGAGGTCGCGGCAGAGGTGCGCCGGCGCTTCGGCACCCCGTGCTACCTCTACGACCGCGCCGCGCTCGAGGCATCGGCGCGGCAGGCCATGGCCTTCCCGGCACCCTTCGGCTTCACCCTGCGCTATGCGATGAAGGCCAACCCGAGCGGCGGCATCCTCGAGCTCTTCCGAGATCTCGGCCTGCACGTGGATGCTTCCAGCGACTTCGAGGTGGAGCGGGCGCTCCGGGCCGGCTTCCTGCCGGAGCGCGTCCAGCTGACCTCCCAGATGCCGTCCCGATCGCTCAAGGAGCACCTGGCGCGCGGCGTACTGTTCAATGCCTGCTCACTGTACCAGCTGGACCAGTTCGGGCAGGTCGCGCCTGGGCAGGAGGTCTCAGTGCGCATGAACCCGGGGCTCGGCAGCGGCTCGACCAAGCGCACCAATACGGGCGGGCCGGCCTCGAGCTTCGGGATCTGGCACGAGGGCCTCGGCGAGGTCAAGGTGCTGGCCGACCGGTATGGCCTCCGGATCCAGCGGCTTCACTCGCACGTTGGCTCCGGCACCGACCCCGAGGTCTGGAAGCGCTGCGCGCGAATGACGCTCGACCTGGTCGCCAAGCTCCCGGACGTCGCCGTCGTGAACCTCGGAGGCGGCTTCAAGGTCGGCCGGATGCCCGAGGAGCCATCGGTGGACATGGCCGACGTCGGCGCTCACGTCCGGGACGAGCTCGAGGCCTTCCGCGACCGCGACGGTCGGGCGCTGGACCTCGAGATCGAGCCCGGCACCTTCCTCGTCGCCAATGCGGGCGCCATCGTCGCCTCGTGCGTCGACGTCGTCGATACCGGCGCCGAGGGGTATCTCTTCGCCAAGCTCGACGCGGGCATGCCCGAGATCACCCGGCCGTCGATGTACGGCGCCCAGCACCCCATCGACGTGCTGGCTACGGGCCGGGAGCAGGCCGCCGTCGTGTTTGTCGGCCCGTGCTGCGAAGCCGGCGACATCCTCACGCCCGCGCCTGGGGATCCGGAGGCGCTGGCGCCTCGCTGGGTGCCGCGCCCGCGCATCGGCGACCTCGTCGTGGTGGGCGGGGCCGGCGCCTACTGCGCCGCGATGGCGACGATCAACTACAACTCCTATCCGCAGGCGCCCGAGGTCATGCTCGAGCGTGATGGGACCTTGCGTCTTCTCAGACGCCGGGAGTCGCCGGACGAGGTCTGGCGGAACGAGGTCTAGGGGAATCTACTCGGCGGTGACCGACACCACGTTCGAGCGGGGGCTCTCGTTGGCGTTCCGGGCTCTGTCGAGCGCGGTCACCGCGTAGCGATAGCGGCTTCCGCGCGTGACGTCCCGGTCGGTGAAGACCGTATTGAGCGCCTGCGTCGTGCCGATCCTCACCAGCTCACCGTCCCCGACCGCGCGGTAGATCGCGTAGAGCGCCACATCTTCCTCCGGGCTCGCATTCCACGCGAGCCTCACGCTGCCCGCCGCCGGGATGGCGAGAAGATTGGTGGGCGCCGAGGGCGGTGTCGTGTCCACGGGCGTGGCCGCGACGGCGGTCGAGACGCGGCCGCGCGCCGCGCCCGTCGGATCCACCCGGACAGCCTGGACCGCATACCGATACGTCGTGTCATTGTCGAGACCGGCATCCGTATAGGTCGTCCCGGCCACCGGCGCCGACGTGACGGGCGCAAGCGCGCCGTCGCCCACCGCGCGCAGCACAACGTAGCGGATCTCACCCGAGGCGGGGCTGCCGTCGAGGAATGTCGCCGGTGGCTGCCAGCTGAGGCGCACCTGCCTGTCCCCCGCCACGGCGGTCAGTCCCGAGGGCGCAGCCGGCCCGGCCAGGAACGGGACGTCGAGGCGTGGCGAGGGAGGGCTCGAGCGTCCGGTGCTGTCCTCGGCGGTGACCACGTAGACGTAGCGCCGCCCATAGGTCAGCCCCTTCGTGTCGCTCACGCTCACGCTTTGGCCATCGACCCGGGCGCCCGGCGGAGGGGTGGCATCGAGGCGGATGCGCGCGATCTCGTCGTAGCCGACTACATCATGCCCGGAGAGCATAGCGGGCTTGGCCGGCGCCCCGGGCGTCTCTTCCCTCCTGAACAGACGCACGAGGGCGAGGTCCCGCAGCCGCGAGTTGTCGGCGCGCGAGCGCGGGTTCCGCCACGACACGACGATCGCACGCTCCTCGATCGAGGCGCGCAGTTCGGTGGGGGGATTGGGCAGGCGGCGCTCGGGCGCGACGGGCGGGCCCTTCTTGCCGCAGGCGCCGAGCGCGAAGCCGGCGAGGGTCAATCCGGCCGCGAGGAGCGCCCCCCGCCTCCCGGCGGTCACCGGCGCCGGCCGCCGGAGACGAGCTCGACCGTGAGCGCCGCGAGGACGTCCTTGTCGATGAGCGGCGAGAACCGACTGAGCTCCTCCACCGTGAGATCGGAGAGCTCCTTGCCCGTCTCGAGACCGTGGCGGACCGTGCGTCCGACGATCTCGTGCGCCTCGCGGAAGGGCAGCCCCTTGCGCACGAGGTAATCGGCCAGGTCTGTCGCCGTCGAGTAGGAGGTTCCTGCCGCCGAGCGCATGCGGTCCACCCGGAACGTCAGGCTCTCGAGCATCGGCGGCAGCACGCCCAGCACCGCCTCGAGCGTGTCGACCGTGTCGAAGAGCGGCTCCTTGTCCTCCTGCATGTCGGAGTTGTACGTCAGCGGCAGCCCCTTCATGATCGTGAGGACGGCCGTGAGATTGCCGTAGAGCCGGCCCGTCTTGCCCCGGATGAGCTCGGCCACATCGGGGTTCTTCTTCTGCGGCATGATGGACGAGCCCGTGGCGAAGGCGTCGGAGAAGTCGACGAAGCCGAACTCGGCCGTAGCCCAGAGGGTCAGATCGGCGGCCAGCCGCGAGCCGTGCATGCCGAAGATGGCCGCGGCGGCCAGGAACTCGAGGACGTAGTCGCGATCGGCGACGGCGTCCATGCTGTTCGCCGAGGCGGCGCTGAAGCCCAGGTCCCTCGCCAGCGTCTCGCGGTCGATGGGAAAGGCGGCGCCGGCGAGCGCGGCCGAGCCCAGGGGCAGAATGTTGACGCGCGTCGCGCAATCGGCGAAGCGCTCGCGGTCGCGCTGGAACATGAAGACGTAGGCCAGGAGATGATGCGCGAGAAGAACCGGCTGCGCGCGCTGGAGGTGCGTGTAGCCGGGCATGGCCGCGTCGCGGTGCCGCTCGGCCTGCGCGAGCAGCGCCGCCTGCGCGCGCTGGAGCCCCCCGTCCACGTCGCCCAGGATGTCGCGGAGGTAGAGTCGCTCGTCGAGCGCGATCTGGTCGTTGCGCGAGCGGCCCGTGTGGAGCTTGCCTCCGACAGGACCGGTCAGCTCGATGAGCCGGCGCTCGACGTTCATGTGGATGTCCTCGAGCTCAGGCCGGAAGGTGAAGCGTCCGCTCTCGAGCTCGTCCCGCACGGCCTCGAGGCCCTTGTCGATCGCCGCGAGCTCGGCCGGGTCGAGCAGGCCGGCGCGCTCGAGCGCCCGTGCCCACGCAGCGCTGCCGCGGATGTCGTGGGGCCAGAGCCTGCGGTCGAAGGACAGCGAAGACGTGAAGGCCTCAGCCGTCGGGTCCGCGCCCTCGGCGAAGCGGCCGTCCCAGGGCTTGCCCCTGCCCGGGCCGGCGCCCGAGGCGGTCACGAAGCGTCGGCCTCGCCGCGTCGGATCGGCGCGGCACGCTCGGCGTCGAGCAGAGCCGCGATGTGGCTCATGATGCGGCGAGTGATGTCCTCGCGGTCCGCGTGGGTGGCGCGCCGGTGGCGCGGCTGGTGGAACTGGAGCGGTTGACCGAACCGCACCGCCAGCCTGCGGAAGCGCGGGATATGGAAGCGCCGCCCCGCCAGCGCCTCGTACGTGCCGCTGATGCCAGCCGGCACCACGGGCACGCCGGAGCGGAGCGCGATCATGGCGACACCGGGCTGACCGGGCACGAGCCGACCCTCGCGGGAAAACGGCCCCTCGGGGAAGATACCGACGACGCCGCCCTGCTCGAGCACGCGGAGCGCGCCCTTGATGGCGCGCGGATCAGGCCGCGCGAGATTGACAGGAATGGAGCCCACGCCCCTGTGAAAGGGCGGGTGGAGCGGGCTCGCGTGGTAGACCCGTGGCATGACCAGGAAGCTGATCGGCCGCGGGATCGCGACCCCAAGCACCACGCCGTCGAGGTAGTTGTGGTGGTTGGCCGCGAGAATGAATGAACCCGTCTGCGGCAGCCGCTCGAGACCCGTCACCTCCAGCCCGAAGAGCCGGCGCAATGCCGGCGCGCAGCAGGCTCGGATCAGCTGATACAGGAAGGGGAAGCGGCTGCCGCTGGGCTGCAGCACGGGCAATCCCGTCGAGGCGGGCAGGACCCCAAGCGTGCTCGACTCGTCGCCGGACGCCATAGTCGGCCTGTTTATAGCACCGAGAGCACCGACTGACAAGGACGCGGGCCCTAGCGTGTCCGGGGCACGCGATAGCGGGCGACCGCGTCGTTGTGGTCGGCCAGGCTCTGCGAGAACTGGTGGCGCCGGTCGTCCATCGCGACGAAGTACAGGTAGTTGACCGGCGCCGGACGGACCGCCGCCTTGATGGCGAGCAAGCCTGGGTTGGCGATGGGCCCCGGCGGCAAGCCAGCCCGACGATAGGTATTGTAGGGATGCTCGATCTGGAGATCGGCGCGCGTGAGCGCCTGACGGTTCTTGCCGACGGCATACTGCACGGTCGGGTCGGCCTGCAGCGGCATGTCGAGCTTGAGCCGGTTCCAGAAGACGGCCGAGATCAGCGGCAGCTCGCTGCGCACGACCCCCTCGCGCTCGATGATCGAGGCCAGCGTCAGGAGCTGGTGTACGGTGAGCCCTCGCTCCTCGGCCGCGGCCCGGATCTCGGGCGTCAGGTGCTCCCGCATGCGGGCGGCCATGCGCGCCAGCATCTCCTCGACCGTCATGCCCTTGACGAACTGGTATGTATCGGGGAAGAGATACCCCTCGACCGATGGCGCCGGAATCTCGATCGTCCGCAGGAAGAGCGGGTCCTGGCCGACGTGGATGACATCCGCGGCGCGCGCGAGCCCTTCGGAGTCGAGCTCCTTCGCGACCTCGGCCAGTGTCTGGCCCTCTCGCAGCAGCACCGCATGCTGGAGCACCCGGCCGCCCTCGAGCAGGGACAGCACGCCGACTGTGGTGGTCCCGACAGGGATCTCGTACTCGCCCGCCTTGAGCGTGCGCGCGGTGCCGCGGGCGATGGCCAGAAGCGCGAAGCCGATGGGACTTCGGATCACGCCGGCATCGTCGAGACGCTTCGCGACGCCGAGGAGGCCCTGGTGGGCATAGATGTCGACCACGCGCGGCCCGGCTACCAGGCCCGGGGCCGGCGTCAGCACCCACCAGCCCTGAAGCCCCACGAAGAGGACCAGGAGAGCCGAGGCCAGGGCCAGGAGCCCGCGCAGGGGGTGTGGGGACCCGACCGGCGCGCCGGTCCAGCCCTTGAGGAATCGCGGCCGCTCGGTCATGATTTCGTCTTATGTTGCCTGGGCTTTGACCTCGAGTCAAACCTCCCCCAGCCGCGCTTGGCTCGCGCTGCGTTTCTGCTATAATGAGCGACCTCGGGCGAAGCCGCCCAGGATTGATGTCCCCCAGGAGGAGCCTGATGCCGGAGCTCGTACTTCCCGTCCGCCACGAGTGGCTTGCCCGTGACCGCGCCCACGGCATCATTGCCGTCGAGCCTTTCGAGCCGGGTTTCGCCCTCACGGTGGGCAACGCCTACCGCCGCGTGCTGCTTTCCTCGATCCCGGGCGCGGCGCCCACGTGGGTCAAGATCGAGGGCGTGCTCCACGAGTTCTCCCACACCCAGGGAGTCACCGAGGACACGCTCGACATCATCATGAATCTCCGCAAGCTCGTTTTCGCGGTCGCCGTCAACCGGCCCAAGCTGCTTCGCCTGAAGGTGCAGGGGCCGCGCACCGTGACCGCGAGCGACTTCGAGCCCGACGCCGACGTCGAGATCCTCACTCCCGACGTGGTGCTGGCGACGCTCGACAAGGACGGCTCGCTCGAGATGGAGGTCTGCGTCGAGCGCGGTCGCGGGTACCAGGCGGCCGAGAAGCGCGAGCCCGAGGCGCTGCCGATCAACGCCATGCTGATCGATTCGGACTTCTCGCCGATCAAGCGCGTCAACTTCCATGTGGAGCCCTCGAAGCAGGAGCCCGACCACGAGCGCCTGGTGGTGGAGGTGTGGACCAACGGCAGCATCACGCCCGAGGTGGCCGTCGGCGAGGCTTCGCGCATCCTGGAGGACTCGTTTGACCTCCTGACGGAGTTTCCCCAGAGTCCGCCCCCCGAAGAGCAGCCCGGAGGCGAGCCGGGAGTCGAGACGGCCGCGCGCGTCGAGCTCAACGAGCACCTCTTCCGCAACGTGGACGAGCTCGAGCTGTCCGTGCGGGCGTCGAACTGCCTCAAGACTGCCAATATCCGGACCATCGCCGACCTGGTGCAAAAGACCGAGTCGGAGCTCCTCAAGACGAAGAACTTCGGCAAGAAGTCGCTGAACGAGATCAAGACCATCCTGGGAGAGATGGGGCTCTCCCTGGGCATGCGTCTCGATCCCGAAGAGCTGGAGCGCCTCCGCACGCAGTACGAGCGTAGCTTCGAGAGCTGACGCTCGCTCCCGCTCCCGCGCGTCCCACCACGGCCCCCGAGGTCATCGGGGGCCGTGGTGCGTGCGCAGCCGATCTGGGTGTGTCTCACCGCTCGAGGGCCGGGCTCATGTCCGGGTCGAGATCGAAGCGCTCCGTCGCGCCGGTCGCCCAGCGCGTCACCCACAGCGCGGCCCCGTCGGTCTCGAGGAGCACCGCGCCGTCGCGGTCGGTCCGGTAGATCCGGGCGCCCGCGGCCTCGAGCCGGCCGAGCGCCTCCGGCGTCGGGTGCCTGAAGGGGTTGCGGGCCCCCACCGAGATCACCGCGATAGCGGGACGCGCAGCCTCCAGGAAGTCCTCGCTCGAGGAGAAGCGGCTGCCGTGATGGCCAACCTTCAGCACGAGCGACCGGAGGGGTGCGTGGGCGGCGAGCAGGCGCGCCTCCCCCGGGACTCCGAGATCGCCCGTCAAGACGAGCGAGAAGCCCCGCCAGTCAAGTCGTAGCACGAGGGACTCCTCGTTCTCGCCGAGGGGCGGAGGAAGGTCTGACGGCAATGACCCATCCGGACCGAGCACGCTCACGAGCGCCGAGCCTAGCCAGAAGCGCTGGCCGGCTGCCACCGTGCGTCGGCAGGCGCCCGATCGCTGGAGGGCCGCGAGCGTGCCCTCGCTGCCCGGACTCCAGCGCCCGTTTTCCCAGAACTCTCCGACGCGTATCCGCCTGAGCACGGCACCCAGCCCGCCCGAGTGGTCCGCATCCGAATGAGTCATGGCGACGACGTCGAGCCGCGCCGTGGGGCGGTTCCAGAGATACGGGAGCAGCACGCGCTCGCCCACATCGAGCCGCCGCGCGCCACCCGCCCCGCCATCCACGAGCAGGCGCGGTCCCTCGGGCGCCTCGACGAGAATCGCATCGCCCTGGCCCACGTCGAGGAACGCGACGCGGAGCCGCCCGTCTCCGGGCCGGACCCACTGCCAGAGGGATAGCGCCAGGACGAGGGCGGCGAGCGCGGCCGCCGCGGGGCGGATCCAGCGCCGCGCCCCGAGAAACGGCAGGAGCGCCAGCGCGGCGTACCAGGCAGCGATGGACGCCGGGCCGGGTGTCGGCAGGTACACCATGGCCGCCGGCAGGCGCGCCGCCGCCTTGACCGCCAGCCGCAATGCCCAGAGCACGACCCACAGCGACTGGAAGAGAAGGTCGGCGGCGATGTCCGAGACGAAGGCGACCAGCAGCGCCAGCATGCCGAGCGTGGTGCCAGCAGCGGCCAGCGGGACCACGACCAGATTGGCGGCGATGCCCGCCAGCGAAAGCTGGTTGAAATGGGCGAGCATGACGGGCGTGACCGCAAGCTGGGCGCCCAGGCTCACGGCCACGGCCGTGGCGAGCCAGGCGGGCCAGCCGCGCGTGGTGAGCCATGCGCCGAGCGGCGAGGCGAGCCAGATGATGCCGGCCGTCGCCGCGAAGGAGAGCTGAAAGCCGGGCTCCCAGAGATCCCCCGGTCGCCAGGCCAGCAGCAGGAAGGCAGCGAGCGCCAGCGCGTTCGGCAGCTGTGACTCGCGCTCCAGGAGGAGCGCCACGAGCAGCAGCAGTCCCATCACGGTCGCTCTCAGCACCGAAGGCTGCCCGCCAACGACCAGGGAGAATCCGACTAGGGCGATAGCCGCCACCGCCGCCGTCGGCCGTCGCGACATGCCCAGGCTCGAGAGCACGAAGAAGACGAACGAGGCGAGCAGCGCCACGTTGAAGCCCGAGACGGCGAGGATGTGGTAGACGCCTGCCCGGCGGAACGCCTCGTCGGCCTCGGGCGGCAGCCCGGTCTTCTCCCCGAGGATGAGGCCCGAGAGCAGCGCGGCCGATGTCTCGGGCAGGTGGGCGGCTATCGTCGCCACGGCCCAGCGCTTGACTCGCACGGGCCAGGGCGGCTCGTCGGCAGTCAGCGGCACGAGCGCGTCGGCGCGTCCGGTCCCCACGAGCAGGATGCCCTCGCGCCGGAGCAGGGCGGGATAGTCGAACCCACCCGGGTTCCGGAAGCTATTCGGGCGATGGAGCTTGAGCTGGGCGGCGACGCGCTGTCCCTCCCCGACGGCTGGCGCCTCGCCGTAGAACGTGGCCTGGATCCGTCCCGTCGCCGGCCGCCTGTCCTCGCCGTCGACGAGACCGTCCACGTCGAGCGCGAGACGGGTCCTGTCCGGCGCCCAGCGCGTCGGCTCCTCGGCGAGCCGGCCCTCGACAGTGGCCACGGGCCCGATTGCGGCGCGGGCGATGTCCTCGGGCGGCACCGGCGGCGTCGTACCGCGAAGCATGCCGAGCAGGGCCGTGAGGACGATCAAGGCTGCCGTCGCAACGCGCTCGCGCCTCAACAGGAGGGCGGCCGCGCCCGCGAGAAGCGGCACGACGCCACAGACCAGAAGCCAGGCTGTGGGCGGCCCGAGCCACGCCCGCCCCCAGATCCCGAGCGCGAAGGCGGCCGCCAGTGGCGCGAGCGGGGCGGCCAGCCACGTCATGCTAGTCGCCGACCGTGACCAGATCGCGGAGGGCCGCCAGCTTCCTCGGCCCGAGGCCCAGGACGTCGCGCAGCCGCTCGGGCGACTCGAAGCGGCCGCGTCGCTCCCGCTCTTCCACGATGCGCCGGGCAAGCCCTGCGCCCACGCCGGGCAGCCGCGCGATCTCCTCCACGCTGGCACGATTCAGGTCGAGCGGGCGGGGATCGTTGACGTGGACGGGCTCCGGGGAAGCCGCGCGAGCACGAAACGGCCGCGTGGGAGGGGCCGGAGCGGAGGGCTCGGGCTTCGGCGTGGCCCAGCGAGGCGCCGCGCGCGGGCGCGGCTGGGGCGGGATGGGCGGGGGAGGGTCCTCGCGGTCGAAGCGCTCGAGGCGCTCCGCGGCGTCCGGGAAGCCGGCGCGCCACTCGCGCACGCCCAGCCCCACCAGGAAGACAGCGGCGAGGACGAGCAGGAGCTTGAGCTGAGGGCGCGGGTACGTCATCTCGGCCCCAGCCTGCCACGCGCGCGGGCGCGCTTCTAGAGTGGACAATCAGATACGGGCTCGAGGCGCAGACACCTCGGTTCAAATGCCCTGCGCCGCCTACTGAATTACTTGATCCGCCCGAAGCAGGAGAGACTGCGGGATCCTCAGGCCAAGGGCCTTCGCTGTCTTCAGATTGATCACCATGTCGAACTTGATCGGTTGCTCGACGGGGAGCTGGCTGGGCTTGGCGCCCTTGAGGATCCTGTCCACGTACACGGCGGCGCGCCGGTACATCTCGGGGACGCTGCCGCCGTAGAACATGAGGCCTCCGGCGTCCACGAACTCCCTGCCCGGGTACATGGAGAGCAGGCGGTGTTTGGCGGCGAAGTCGACGATGCGTGTGCGATAGGCGGCGATGAGTGGATCGGCCGTCGTCATGAGCGCATCGGGCCGCTTCCCGGCGATCGCACCGAAGACCTGCTCGAAGTCGTGCGAGCCCCGGAACTTATGGGGCTCGAGCTTGATGCCCAAAGGCGTTGCCCACCGCTGCGTCTCCTGGAGGGCCAAGACGCTCGCGGGATTGTCGGGGTTGTAGATCAGCGCGACACGAGAGAGCCTGGGATGGGCCTCCTTGAGCAGCTCTAACCGCTTCCCGTATTCGGGGCCAATGAACGCGACTCCCGTGACGTTGCCCCCGGGGCGCGGGTAGCTCGCGACGAGCCCCGTCTGATCCGGGAATGCGACGTTCGCAAACACGATCGGGATCGTGGAGGTCGCCTGCTTGGCCGCGCTGGAGGCTGGCGTTCCCGCAGTGCAGAGGACGTCCACGGGGAGACGAACCAGCTCAGCGGCGAGCCCGGGAAGGCGCTCGCTGCGCCCATCGGCCCAGCGGGCCTCGATGGTGATGTTCTGGCCTTCGACGTAACCGAGCTCGCGCAATCCAGCCCGAAGGGCCTCCAGGTTCGGGAGGCCGTCGGCGGCCGAGGCGGGTGAGAGCCATCCGAGTCGGCGCATATCCCTGGCCTTCTGCGCGTTGGCTGAGCGCGATGCCAGGAGCACGGCGACGGCGAAGCTCGAGATGAACGCGCGCCGGTCGATCACTGGATGACCTCATCGGCCCGCTGCAGCAGTGACGACGGGATCGTCAGGCCGAGCGCCTTGGCGGTCTTCATGTTGATGACCAGCTCGAACTTCGTCGCTTGCTGCACTGGCAGGTCAGCGGGATTAGCGCCTTTCAGGATCTTGTCCACATAGATGGCGGCGTGGCGATATAGATCTGCACGGTCAGGGCTGTAGCTCAGGAGGCCCCCCGCCTCCACGTGCTCTCTCGGCACAAACATGGTCGGCAGTTTGTGCTTCATCGCGAGTTCCGCGAGCCGCCGTGCCCCACCCATGAATAGGGGAGTTGAAAGCACCAGAACTCCGCCGGCGCGCTCTTGCACGATGGCCGAAAAGGCGCCGTCGAACTCGGTCGCGCTGCGCACGGGCACCGTTTGAAGCCGGAGCCCGAGTGTCCGGCCCGCAGCCTCGACAGCTTTTAAGCCCGGTCCATGCGAAGGCGTGGCTGGGTCCCAGACGACCGCAACGCGCGAGAGCCCGGGAACGGCCTCCTTGAGCAGCTCCAGGCCTTTGGCAGTTGTCTCACTCATCATGACGGTGAGCCCGGTGATGTTGCCGCCTGGTCGCGCGAGGCTGGCCACGTGCCCGCTGCCGATCGGGTCCGCGTGGCTCGCGAATACGATGGGAATCGTCGAGGTCGCTCGCTTGGCCGCCGCAGCGTAGATGGAAGTCGGTGCAACGATGACATCGACCTTGAGCCGAACCAGTTCCTCCGCCAGGCCGGGGAGGCGATCGAACCGCCCCTCGGCCCAGCGGTATTCAATAACGATGTTCCTGCCCTCGACCCAACCCAGATCGCGCAGCCCTTGGCGGAAAGCTTCGAGGGCATGCGGCCACACGGCCGGACTGTCCCATAGAAAACCGACGCGGTAGACTTTCCCTGCCTGCTGCGCCTGGGCGGTGAGCGACGCCGAGAGGACGGCGCCAACCATGCTTGCGATGAACGTCCGCCGGTCCATCACTGGATCACCTCCGTCGCCCGGAGGAGAACGGACTGCGGGATCGTCAGCCCGAGCGCTTTGGCGGCCTTCAGGTTGATGACGAGGTCGAACGTCGTGGGCTGTTCCATCGGGAGATCGGCGGGCTTGACACCTTTGAGAATCCTGTCCACGAAGTAGGCAGCGCGCCGGTGCATGCCGGGATAGCTCGGCCCAAAGGACATCAGACCGCCTGCCTCCACCAACTCCGTGTACGCATACACCGTCGGCAGGCGGTTCCGTGCCGCGAAGTCCACGATTCGGGCTCGGTGATGCAAGAAGAGGCGGTCTGCCAACATGACGAGTGCACCTGGCCGCTGGCTGCTGATGGCCTGGAACGCGCGATCAAACTCCGATTCCGCTCGCACGGCGACAAACTCCACCTTCAGGTGCAAGACCTTCGCCGCCGCTCGCGCCTGCGTCTCCGAGGTCACGTGGAAGGCATTGGCGGGATTCAAGAGGAAGGCCACGTGCGAGAGCTTCGGAACGACCTCCGTGAGCAGCTCCAGTCGTTTCCCCTCCAGATCGGGCGCAATCGACACCAATCCCGTGAGGTTTCCACCAGGCCGAGCAAGGCTCGGGACCAGACCCGAGCCGACCGGGTCGCCGACGGCCACCATGACAAGGGGGATCGACGTTGTCGCCTTCTTGACGGCGAGCGAGGCGGGCGTCCCGGCCGTCACGATCACATCCACCTTCAGGGCGATCAGCTCGGCGATGAGGGCGGGGAACCGTTCATACTTTCCTTCAGCCCATCGATACTCGATCAAGATGTTTTGTCCCTCAACGTAGCCAAGGTCACGCAACCCTTCGCGGAACGGCCCGACGAGATTGGCCTCAAAGGCAGCGGTGGAGTTTCCGAGGAAACCTATCCGGGGCACCTTCGCCGGCTTCTGGGCGTCGGCTGCGAGCGGCGCGGCGAGGAGGCCGAGAGCGAGGCTGCCAATGAATCCCCGGCGATCGATCACTGGCTGACCTCGTCTGCTCCCAGCAGGAGCGAGTGCGGCATCGTCAGGCCGAGGGCCTTGGCGGTCTTGAAGTTGATGACCAGCTCGAACGTCGTCCGCTGCTCGTCGGGCAAGTCACCAGGCGTCACGGCTACGGCGTCAGCGCCGCGCGGGTGATGCTCGTCGTTTCCTTGTTGTGCCACTCCGAGGCGGCGAAGGCGTCGTTGATCTTCTCGAGCGGGTACGTGTGCGAGAGGATGCGGTCCCACGGCCAGCGCGATTTCGTGCGGACGAGGAAGTCGAGCGCGCGCGGGATGATCCACGGGTCGTACTGGATGACGCCCACGATCTTCTTCGAGCCCCAGACGAGCAGCGAGGGCTCGAGCTCGACCGTGGCGCCGCGGCTGATAGTGCCGATCTCGAGGTAGGTGCCGCCCGAGCGCAGCATCTCGATCCCCTCGGGGATGACGGCAGGAAAGCCAACCAGGTCGCAGGCCACGTCGGCGCCGACCCCGCCCGTCCACTGGCGGACGAGCTTGAGCCGCTCCTTCCGGTCGGGCACCTCCTTGAAGTTGAGCGTGTGGTCGGCCCCAAAGGCTGTGGCCAGCTCCAGCCGTCCGGGGATCTGGTCCACGACGATCACGGTGGCCGCGCCCATGTCCTTGGCGACGGCGGCGGCCTGCACGCCGAGCCCACCCGCGCCCTGGATGACGACCGAGTCGCCGAAGCGCACCCCCGCCACGTGCAGGCCGTAGATCACCTGGGAGAGGGCGCAGTTGACGCCTGCCACCGCCTCGTCGGCCAGGGCATCCGGCACCTTGAAGATGGCGCCGCCCGGGCGGAGGTAATAGTGGTCCGCGAAGGCCCCGTGCAGGTGCGGGAAAGCGCTCGGCCCCAGCGGGCGCTCGATCTTGTTCGGACAGGCCGCGGGCTCCTTGTGCAGGCACGCATAGCACCGGCCGCACGGGTAGAAGTAGGTATACGCGACGCGGTCTCCCTCCTTGAGCGGGCGCCCGAGCGAATCGGTCTTGATCTTCGAGCCGAGCTTCGCCACCCGTCCCGTCATCTCGTGACCGAAGATCCAGCCGTCGTCGGGCAGGCGGAGCGGCGCGTCCCCGCGCCAGAAGTGCAGGTCCGAGCCGCAGACGTTGGCGTGCGTCACGCGGATCAGGACGCCCTCCGGACCGACCTCCGGGATGGGCACGTCGCGGATCTCGAAGGGCTTTCCGGGTCCGAAGAAGACTGCCGCTCTGGCTGTCGCTGGCATGGGGGATGGTCTCCTAGGCGGCGGGTTCTCTGCCGAGCTCGAAGGTGTCGTGCAGGGCGCGGACGGCGAGCTCGGCGTACTTGTCTTCGATTACGCAGGAGACGGCGATCTCGGACGTCGAGATCATCTGGATGTTGATGTTCTCCTTCGAGAGCGTGGCGAACACCCGCGCCGCCACGCCCGAGTGGCTCCGCATGCCAACGCCCACGATCGACACCTTGGCGATGCGGTCGTCGGCCGCGACGCCGGCCGCGCCGATCTCCTTGGCGACCCCGGCCAGGGCGGTCTCGGCCCGCTGCCGGTCGGCGCGCGCCAGCGTGAAGGAGATGTCGGTCGATCCGTCGCGCCCGATGTTCTGGACGATCATGTCCACCACGATGTTTTGCCTGGCGAGCCCGCCGAAGACCTGGCTGGCGATGCCCGGCCGGTCGGGCACACGCAGGATCGAGAGCTTGGCCTGTCCCCGGTCATGGGTGATGCTGGTGACCACCACGTCCTCCATGCTGTGATCCTCCCTCGTCACGATGGTGCCCGGGTCCGGCTTGAAGGTCGAGCGGACGTGCACCGGGACGCCGAACTTCTTGGCGAACTCGACCGAGCGCGCCTGGAGCACCTTCGCCCCGAGGGCCGCCATCTCGAGCATCTCGTCGTACGAGACGCGGGCGAGCTTGCGCGCATCGGGCACCACGTTCGGGTCGGCGGTGTAGACGCCGTCCACGTCGGTGAAGATCTCGCACACGTCGGCCTTGAGCGCCGCGGCCAGCGCCACGCCGGTGAGGTCGGAGCCCCCGCGGCCGAGCGTGGTGATCTCGCCCGACTCCGTCATGCCCTGGAAGCCGGCCACGACCACGATCTTACCCGCCTCCAGCGCCGCGTGGATGCGCTCGGCCGTGATGCGGCGGATGCGCGCCCTCGTATGGACCGCGTCGGTGATCATGCCGACCTGCGCGCCGGTGAAGGAGCAGGCGGGGTATCCCAGGCTCCCGAGGGCCATCGCGAGGAGACCGATCGTGACCTGCTCGCCCGTGGCCAGGACCATGTCCATCTCACGCGGGTCAGGACTGGAGGTGATGGCCTGGGCGAGCGCGACGAGCGCGTCGGTGGTCTTGCCCATCGCCGACACGACGACCACCATGCGGTGGCCCTGCGAGGCTCCCTCGACGACACGCCGGGCGACGCTCTTGATCTTCTCGGGATCGGCGACGGACGAGCCGCCGTACTTCTGGACGATCAGCTGGCCCATGAGGGAGCCATCCTACACGACCCCTCGCGAGACTGTAAAGGCAGCGTCCCTCACCGCTGCGGGCGAATGCCGCGAGGACCCGGGCCCACGCGGCCCTCGCCACCGCCGGGCTGCTCGCTTTCGGGCCGCGCCTCGCCTCTGCCGCGCGGGCCGGCCCCTTCGTGGAGCCTGCGCTGGCGCAGCTGCTCGCGGGCATGCTGGCGCTGCTCGGGAGTCATCTGGCGCCAGCGATCCGCGTTCCGCGCGAAGCGCTCGCGCTGCTCGGGGCTCATCGCCTGGTACCGCTGGAAGCGCCGCTGGAGCTGCTGCTGGCGCTCCGGCGGCAGCTTCTGGAAGCGCTCGTGCGCCGCCTCGAGCTCGCGCTTGCGCTCGTCGGGCAGGCTGTTCCACCGCTGGAAATCCTGCATGATCCGCGCGCGCTCGGCCGGCGGCATGTTGCGCAAGCGCTGGAGGTTTTGCCGCGCTGTCTGCCGCTCCTCGGGGGTGAGGGCCTTCCAGTGCCGATAGTTCTCGAGCGCCCGCTGCCGCTGCTCGGGCGTCATCCGTCTCCACTTCTCGAGGTTCCTCTCGGCCTGGGCGCGCTCCTCCGGGGGGAGCCGGTCGAGGCCTCGGACCTCACTGTCCGAAGCCTGGGCCGGCGGCGGCGGCGCCGGGACCTGGGCGGATGACGGGCCGGCTGCGGACAGCAGCGCGGCCACAAGAAGGGCTGTCATGACCTCTCGGCGCATCTCACTTCACCTCCTTTGGAGCGGAGCTGGTCGACGGAGTCTGGCTGGCGGATGAGGCCGGAGGCGTCTGGCTCTCCAGCGTCCGGAGCGATTCCAGAACGCGAAGGCGCTCGAGGAGGCGCATGCGCTTGGCCACCTCGCGATCGCGCGCATAGTCCGGATTATCGAGGAGGTCCAGGTCTCGTAACAGCTCGGCGTCGATAGGCTCCGTCGTCGTCGGGCCCTTGGGCGGCGAGGCCGGCCCGGCCGCGATAGCAGCGCCCGCCATGCCCAGGAGCGCCGGCAACGCCAGCACGGCCAGTGCCGGCCCAATAAACTTCGCCATACTTCGTGCTCGGTCGGCAGCAACCCTCAACGTACACCCACGTACGCCTCGGGCTGCTGCCTCCCTCGGGCCTCGTCTGGCTCGTTATTTGAACCGGCACTCTGGGGTCGTGGGCGAGGTTTCGGCGGAACTCGTTGGGGTCCCACCAGCCGCAGCCACCACGCGCTCACGCCAGACCCCTATCCCTCGTTGGCCGTCAGCTGGTCCAGCCGGCTGATCACGTCGAAGTCCTCGAGCACATCGAGCTGCTGCACCACGTCGAGCTGGGCGATCAAGTCGAGCCGGCTTGCCAGCATGGCGTTTTCCATCCATGCTGGATCGCTCGCGTGCTGGCCCGGCAGCCCGATCCAGGCGAGCACAGCCAGGAAGCCTGCCACGACGGCGACCTGGAGCGGGCGGCTTCTCCAGTTCCACGCCCAGGCGGGCCGCGCTTGCCGGCGGGCCATCTTGTCTCGAAGCTCGGCGCGATAGGCGCCCCAGTGGATCGGCGGCGGCTCGGGCGTGGCGCGCCTCAGCTCGGCGATCAGGTCCTTGAATTCGTCTTCCGGCGGCCTGTTCATGATGCCTCTCCGACTCGGCGCTTGAGCGTCGAGTACGCGCGATGCAGGTGCACCCGCACCGTGGCTTCCGATAGATGAAGCACCACCGCGATCTCCTTGGTCGAGAGCTCCTCGCGGCACTGGAGGAGCACGGCCATCCGCTGCTGCGGCGACAGCGTCTCGACGGCGTCCCAGAGCTGGCTCATGCGGCGAGCGTCGCCGATGGCGTCACTCGGGTCCACGAAGGGCGCCGCATGCTGCGCGATGGGATCGCCGGCGTCCCGCTCCTCGCCTTCACCCCAGCCGATGAGCCGGCGCCAGCCCCGACGCCGCCGCTGATGGTCCAGGCAGCAGTTGACGAGGATGCGGTAAAACCAGGTCGAGAACTTGGCCTGGCCGGCGAAGGAGCCCGCCGACTCGTGGAGCCGAATGAAGGCTTCCTGGGAGCAGTCCTTGGCCTCTTCCCGGTCGCGCACGACGGACCAGGCGATGCGGTAGGCCCGCTCCTGGTAACGCTCCACGAGGAGGTCGAAGGCTCGCCCGTCCCGTTCTGCGACTCCCCTGCAGAGCGTTTCATCGGACGGTTCGAGAGTCTCCACCGCGGTCGATCTTCGCACATGGTTGTCGAGGGCCCCAATCCCTGGGCTGTCTTCAGCGCCGCTTGCGGTCGGGGCCCACGGACCCTACCGCTTGGCCGGCGCCTCGAGCCGGTCCGTTTACAGGGTCAGGCGGCGGGAGCCCGGCGTAGGCTGGGCTCCCGCCGCCCTCCGGGGTGGATCCTACCCCGCTCGACGGGCATGCAGGTCCCGGTGAAGGTCGCGCCGATCGTGGCGCAAGTCTCGCACGTCCCCGCGCCGCTCCCGCTTGTCCCGCTTGAGGTCACGGACGTCGTGATGCCGCTCGGCGATGTCCTGGCGCCGCTCCCGCTGGTCCTGACGGAGTTCGCGGCGGGCCTTTTTGATCCCGTCCGGATCGCCGGATTTGACGGCATCGCGGAGGGTCTGCCGATCGCCACCGATCTCCCGACGATCCTGGCGAATCTCGCCGTTGTCCTGGCGGATCCCACGCCGGTCTTCGCGGATATCGCGCGTGTCCTGGCGGATGTCCCGCCGGTCGCTGCGGATGTCTTGGAGGTCGCTGCGAACGTCCTGGGCGCCGGCCACGCTCGCCCACAGCGCCACGCTGACGACGATGCTGGCCACCACGGCCACTCCCGTCGCCCACCCCGAGATCTCTCGATCCATGTCCATGTCCTCCTGTCGGGGCCCGGCCCCATGATGTGCGTTCACGGGATAGGACGTCATGGAGCCGAGGGGCGTTTACAGGGGCGGAACGGTTAATCCTGCTGGGCGCCCGCGGAGAGGTCAGGGCGGCGGGCGCCGGCGGTCAGGCTCACGTGCTCCACGACCAAGAGCGCCAGGCCCCAGATTGTCACGGGCACGAACTGCGAGGCGTGGAGGAGCAGCGAGAAGCTGAGCGCATCTGCTTTCGCCACGTCGAACAAGGCCAGCGCCAGCACCGTGGCGGCTTGCACGACGCCGACGAAGCCCGGGCTCGACGGCAGGCTCACGCCGAGACCGACGAAGGCGATGACCGCGCACCCGGCCAGGAGCGGCAGATCGAGGTGCGCGGCCCTAAAGCCCGCCCAGACCGTGAGCACGATCACGAACCAGATCACGGCCGACCAGAACGCCACGGGGAGGAGCTGGCGCGGCCGCCGCATGGCCTGGAGTCCCTCGGACATGACGTCGAAAGCCTGGATCAGCCGCCGCTCCACGGCGGGCCAGCGATAGGACAGCGAATGGATGACGATGCGGCACGGCAGCGGGGCCGCCGCGATGATCACGAGCGCGACCAGGAGGCAGACGACGAAGGCGCCGAATACCTGGGCCGCCCAGGCCATCTCCCTGGGCACCGGCACCACGCTGAACACGAAGGCGAGCAGGACGCCGACCGCGAGCCCGTCCAGCGCGCGCTCGACCACGAGGGTCGCCACCGTGGTCCAGACGCGCGGGCCGTGGCGGGCCGCCACGTAGACTCGAAGGACCTCGCCGGCGCGCAGCGGCAACACGTTGTTGCCCATGTAGCCGATGATGACCGCGTTGAAGAGGCGCTTCGGGTGGCTGCTGGGCGGAAAGAGATAGCGCCAGCGCGCCGCGCGCGCCCAGAGGGAGGCGAGATTGAGCGCCATGCTGAGCGCGAGCCAGCTCCACTGCGTGTCCGCCAGGCGGGTGGTGACCGCACGCAGGTCCACGTTCCAGAAAAGATACGCGAGCAGGACGGCGCTGATCGCGATCCCGGTGAGGATCTTGACCAGCCGCGCGGCGCCGGGCACAGCCGGCTAGAGCCCGAGCTGCGCGAGGACCGCGTCGAGGCGGGCGGGCACGGTCACCGGGCGCGTGGCCGACTCGAGCGCGGTGTCCGGATCCTTGAGGCCATGCCCAGTGAGCGTGAGCACGAGAGTCGAGCCAGGCTCGAACCGTCCCGCCTTGACCATCTTAGCGAGGCCCGCCACGGTCGCGCAAGAGGCTGGCTCCATGAAGATGCCCTCCTCGCGCGCGAGCAGCCGGTACCCGCGCACGATCTCCTCGTCGGTGACGGCGTCGATCCACCCGCTCGAGTCCGCGAGGGCCTCCTTGGCGAGCCCCCACGAAGCCGGATTGCCGATCCGGATCGCGGTGGCGAGCGTCTTGGGCTCGGCGATGACCCGATCCTCGACGATGGGCGCCGCGCCGGCGGCCTGGAAGCCCACCATCCTCGGCAGCTCCTTGGCGATGCCCGCGCGGTGATACTCGCGGTAGCCGCGCCAGTAGGCGGAGATGTTGCCGGCATTGCCCACCGGGATCAGGTGGTAGTCAGGCGGGCGTCCGAGCTGGTCCACGACCTCGAAGGCGCCTGTCTTCTGTCCCTCGAGGCGGAAGGGGTTCAGGCTGTTGACGAGCGTCACGGGATGGCGCTCGGCGATCTGCGTGACGATCGAGAGCGCCTGGTCGAAGTTGCCTTCGACGACGAGGACGGTGGCGCCGTGGATCGCCGCCTGCGAGAGCTTGCCGATGGCGACGGCGCCCTTGGGCACCATCACGAAGGCCCGGATGCCGGCGCGCGCGGCGTAGGCCGCGGCCGAGGCCGAGGTGTTGCCGGTCGAGGCGCAGATGACCGCGCGCGCACCCGACTCCACGGCCTTGGAGATGGCCATCGTCATGCCGCGGTCCTTGAAGGAACCCGTTGGGTTGAAGCCCTCGCACTTGAGGTAGATGCGCAGGCTCGGGTCCGTTGCCTCGGCGAGGCGCAGCGCCGGGATCAGCGGCGTGTTGCCCTCGTGCAGCGTCACGACGGGGGTCGAGGGGGACACGGGCAGGAACTGCCGGTACCGCTCGATCACCCCGGGCCAGGCGGTCATTCTGATTGCCTTAATGTAGAAGTCCACGCGCGGCGGCATGGCCTCTTCGCCCCTGTAGGGCTCATCGGGGCCGCCTTAATGTAGAAGTCCACGCGCGGCGGCATGGCCTCTTCGCCCCTGTAGGGCTCATCGGGGCGTCGCTGCACGCCCGTGGCTTCCTCGAGGCTGTGGTCATCAGGCCGGTTCCACGCGGATCATGGTGGTGCGCGCGGCAACCACGGGCAGCTTGTCGATCCCGGCCAGCGCCGCGCGCATGTCGCGCTCGCGCGCCTCGTGAGTCATCATGACGACCGGCACCGCCTCGCCGTGCGCGCGCTCCTTCTGGAGGACGGAGGCCAGCGAGATGTCGTGCTGCCCGAGGATGCCCGCTACCTGCGCCAGCACGCCCGGCCGGTCCATCGCCATGACCCGAAGGTAATACGAGGACCGGATGTCCTCCATGCGTCTGAGCGGAAGCGGCCGCTCGCTGATCGAGGGCAGATCGCCCTCCATGGCCGGGATGCCGTGGGCGACGCGCCGGGCGATCTCGAGGGTGTCCGACCAGATGGCCGAGGCCGTCGGCAGCTGGCCCGCGCCCCGCCCGTAGAACATGAGGTTTCCGACATTGTCGCCCGTGATGAACACGGCGTTGAAGACGCCGGAGACCGCGGCCATCGGCGAGGCGGCGGGAATCATGGTCGGATGGACGCGGGCCTCGAGCGCTCCGTCCGAAGCCTTGGCGATGGCGAGGAGCTTGATCCGGTAGCCCAGCTCGGCCGCGTTTTCCACGTCCTGCTGCGCGATGCCCGTGATGCCCTCGGTGTGGATGTCCTTGAGGTCGACGGCCGCCCGGAAGGCCACGGTCGCCAGGATCTGCAGCTTGTGGGCCGAATCCATGCCTTCGATGTCGAGCGTGGGGTCGGCCTCGGCGTAGCCGTGGGCCTGCGCCTCCTTGAGCACCATGGAGAAGTCGAGCCCCTCGTCGGTCATCTTCGAGAGGATGTAGTTGCACGTGCCGTTGACGATGCCGAAAGCCGAGAGCATGCGGTTGGCGGGCAGGCCATCTTTCACGGCGCGGATGAGCGGAATGCCGCCAGCCACCGCGGCTTCGAAGCCCAGCATGACCCGCTTGCGCCGCGCCGCCTCGAAGAGCTCGGGTCCGTGGTGCGCGAGCAGCGCCTTGTTGGCCGTCACGACGTGCTTGCCGGCCTCGAGCGCCCGCAGGATGAAGGTCCGGGCCGGCTCGAGGCCGCCGACCAGCTCGATGGCGATCTGGACGGCCGGGTCGTCCAGGACGCGCACGGCGTCCGAGACGAGCGGGAGCCGCGCGAGATCGAGGCCTTCGCGCGGCCGCGTGAGATCGGCGTCCGCGATCGCGTGGAGCCGGAGCCGGCAGCCGGCGCGCTCCTCCATGTCGGCGCCGTGGCTCTGGAGGATCTTGACGACGCCGCTGCCGACGGTGCCCAGGCCGAGGAGGCCGATCTTGATCTCGTCCATGACGTCGCCGCAGCCGCTCGCTGTGGGCCCGGTCAGCGGGCGCCGAGGGTCTTGAGACCGCGGAGGGCCTGTCTGATGCGCTGCTCGTTCTCGACGAGGGCGAAGCGGACGAAGCCCTCTCCGTACTCGCCGAAGCCGATGCCGGGCGAGACCGCCACCCCGCACTCCTGGATCAGCATCTTCGCGAACTCCAGCGACCCCATGGACCGGAAGGAGTCGGGGATGGGCGCCCAGACGAACATGGTGCCCTTGGGCTTGGGCACGGACCACCCCATCTTGTTGAGCCCATCCACCAGTACGTCACGCCGCTTGCGGTAGACCTCGACGATGTCGCCGACGCAGGCCTGGTCGCCCTCGAGGGCGATGATGCCCGCGATCTGTATGGGCTGGAAGACGCCGTAGTCGAGGTAGGACTTTATGCGCGCGAGCGCGTGCACCATCTGCCGGTTGCCGCAGCAGAAGGCCAGCCGCCACCCCGCCATGTTGTACGACTTGGTCAGGGAGAAGAGCTCGACGCCGACGTCTTTGGCCCCCGGCACCTCGAGGAAGGACGGCGGCTTGTAGCCGTCGAAGTGGAGGTCCGCGTACGCGAAGTCGTGCACGACCATCAGACGGTGCTCCTTCGCGAAGTCGACCACCTTGACGAAGAAGTCCCGGTCCACGCACATCGTGGTCGGGTTGTGCGGGAACGACAGAATCAGGAGCTTGGCCTTGGGCCAGGACAGCCGCGCGGCCTCCTGCAGGCGCGCGAAGAAGTCCTCGCCCGGCACCATGGGCACGGAGCGCAGGTCGCCGTCGGCGATGACCACCGAGTAGGAGTGGATCGGGTACGTCGGATTCGGCACCAGCGCCCCGTCGCCAGGCTGGAGCACGGCCAGCGCCAGATGGGCCAAGCCTTCCTTGGCGCCGATGGTGGCGATGGCTTCCGTCTCGGGGTCGAGCTCCACACTGTAACGGTCGCGGTACCACGTCGTGACGGCCTTTCGGAGCCTGGTGATGCCGCGGGAGGCCGAGTAACGGTGGTTGCGCGGATTCCGGGCGGCCTCGACCAGCTTGTCCACGATGTGCTTCGGCGTCCCCTGGTCGGGATTGCCCATGCCTAGATCGATGATGTCGTGGCCCTGGGCTCGTGCCTTCGTCTTGAGATCATTGACGATGGCGAAAACGTAGGGCGGCAGGCGCTTGATCCGGTAGAAGTCGTCCATGGCAATCCTCTCAGTCTGCCGATGATACTTCGGCGACTTTCCGAGTGTCAAGAAACCGCAACATCACGAGGACATAGCGCGCACGATCGGGAGCGGGATTTCCGGGTTGACACCCATTCAGACCGCATGCTACAAACCCCCTGACCCGGCAAAGTCGGGATCCTCCACATATCCTCCCGTCGCCCAGAACGAGCATCCGTCACGCTCTCCCGAACCCGGTCCTCGGGTCCCGGGGCGGGGCAGACGGCAACCGCAGCACCGATGCAGGAGGGCAGCAATGCTTGGACGGACTCGCACAGAGCCCGAGGTGCACGCAGCCACGGTGCAGGGGTAAGCGCCCGGACCTCCCCGGGGGACAGATCATGTTCAAGCGCACGAGGAAGCCACCGGGCCGCAAGGCTCTTTCGGCCTTCATTGACGAAGGCTCAGAGATCGAGGGTCGGTACACGTTCAGCGGGACGGTCATGCTGAACGGACGCTTCAAGGGGGAGATCTCGTCCACGGACACGCTCATCATCGGCGACAAGGCCATCGTCAACGGCGATATCCGCGCCGGCCGCGTGCTGATCAGCGGCGAGGTGGTGGGCACCATCTCCTGCAGCGAGCGCGTGGAGCTGAAGCGCACGGCACGCGTCTTCGGGGACGTCGAGGCCCCGGTCGTGGTCGTGGAGGAAGGCGTGCTCTTCGAGGGCCACTGTCGCATGACGAAGTCCAATCCAAACGTCGAAGCCGTGATGCCGACCCGGGAATTCTCAGTCATCCCGCTGAAGCGCTGAGGGCGCATGGCGAAACCGAAAGAATTCAATCTTCTCGTGGTGAACAGCGACGGCCGTCGGGTCGTCCGCCTCGCTCTCCCCAGATGGCTCTTCTTCGCGGTGATAGGCCTCTTGCTGGCCGTGCCGCTGTCCGTGGCCGTGATCTACGGCGACTACCTCCAGCTCCGCCGCGAGCGCGCGACGCTCAACCAGCTCGCGAAGCGCATCGCCGAGCAGCAGGCGCAGATCGAGAGCTCCGAGGCGGGGATCCGGCACCTCCGCACCGAAATCGACGGCTGGCGCGAGCTCCACGCGAAGATCTGGGAGCCGTTCGGCCCCGAGTACGGCCCGGCCAAGAAGAGCACCGGTGTCGGCGGGCCGACGGGACCGACGCGGGCGGGCGAGATAGCCGTGCGCGGCGCGATCGGCGATGAGCTCGAGCGGCTGACGGGTCAGGTCAAGGAGGAGGGGGACAGCCTCCGCTCCCTGGAGCGTTTCCTCGGCCGCGCGACGAAGGTGCTGGCGGCGCTGCCCTCGCGCTGGCCGGTGCGCGGCCCGGTCAACTCGGGCTTCGGGGGTCGCACCTCGCCCTGGTCGGCCCAGTCCGAGTTCCACAGCGGGCTCGACATCGGCGCCCCGATCGGCACGCCGGTCAAGTCGCCCGCACCCGGCATCGTGGTCTTTGCCGGGCCGCACGCCGAATACGGCCAGACGCTCATCATCGACCACGGCAACGACACCAAGTCGATCTACGGCCATCTCTCGAAGCTGCGGGTGGCGGCCGACCAGAAGGTGAGCCGAGGCGACGTGATCGCGCTGACTGGCAACACCGGCCGCTCCTCGGGCCCGCATCTGCACTACGAGATCCAGGTCAAAGGCCAGTCGGTCAACCCCACGGGCTATCTTTGGGAGTGATCCGCCGTGGCCTGATCCTGCTGAGCCCGGCCAGCCAGCAGCGACTCCGCAGCGTCTCCGTCAAGCTCTCCGACCGGCGCTCCTGAGGCTCGGCTGCCCCGGTGGTCCTATCCTAGCTCCGCTGCTTGCGGAGAAAGCCCAGGCAGAGCTCGGTGAACGTGAGAGCCTGCTCGATGAAGTGCACGTGACCGGCGTCCGGAATTCTCGCGAGCTCGGAGCCCGGGATAAGGGCGTGAAGCTCGTCCGCGGCTGACGGGGACACGAGGATGTCCTCCGTGCCGGTCGTGATGAGGGTGGGCATGCGGAGGGACGCCAGCCGGTCGCGCGTGTCGTGACCGCGGATGGCCTCGCCCTGGCGACTGAGGCCGACCAGACTGGTGGGGAAGGGATACTCGAGCGCGCGCTGTATCCACAGCTCGACGAAGTCACGCCGCTCTGCGAAGGTCTTGCGGCAGAGGAGCCAGGGCAGGGCGAAGAGGGTGAACTCCTCGACGTTGTAGCGAGCCTTGGCCCGGACGAAGTTGTCGATCACCAGGCGACCCCAGAGGTCCACGTGGGGCGTGGTGCAATGCAGCTGCAGGCTCTGCACCCTGTCGGGATGCCGGAGCGCCAGTTCCTGTGCGATCATGCCGCCCATCGAGGCGCCGGCGACGTGGGCGCTGCGCACCCCGAGCTCGTCCATGAGATCGGCCACGTCCTCGGCCATGCCGGCAATGGTGTAGTGCGTGTCCGGGGCATCGCTCTGCCCCGCGCCCCGATTGTCGAGAGCGATGACATCAAACTCGGCGGCGAAGGCAGCCATCTGCAGAGCCCAGGCGGTGTGGTCGCCGCCCCAGCCCATGATGAGCACGAGCGAGGGCGGGCGGGCGGGGCCTACGCGCTGGTAGAAGAGATCGACCTGGCCGAGCCGGATCCTGGGCATGGGTCAGGCTCCGACGGCTTCGAGGATCTCCGCGAGCTCCTCCAGCGTGCCGTGGTCGAGCGCCGGCGCGGGCGGACGGACGCGCGCGGAAGCGATCCAGCCGCGCCGCCGCAGGATCTCCTTGCGTATCCCGATGGCGGTGCCGGGCGTCGAGCCGGGCTGGCTCTCGTAGCGGATGAGGGGCAGCCAGCGGTAGAACAGCGCGCGCGCCCGGTCCCGCCGGCCCGCGACGAAGTGGTCGCGGATGGCCTTCAGCGCTTCGGGGTAGGGGAAGCCCGTCATCGCGCCGTCCGCGCCACGCGAGAGCTCCTCGAAGAAGTAGACGCCTCCGAGTCCGCCGAAGATCGCGACGGGGCTGGCCAGGAGCTCGCGCAGGCGCGTGATCTTCGGCGGCGTCGGGGCCTCCTCGAGCTTCACGCTCTCGATCCTCGGGATGTCCGCGCAGAGGCGCGCCATGAAGGCCGCCGGCATCGTCACCTGCGTCGTCACGGGCTCGTCCTGCAGCACGATCGGCACCATCGCCGCCGCGGCCACCGCGTGGTAGTACTCCGCCACGGCGTCGAGGTTCTTGAGGCCGCTCGGTGGAGCAACCATCAGGGCGGCGGCGCCGTGCTCCTGAGCCATGCGGGTGAAGGCCTGCGCGAGGTGCGTGCCCGAGGCCGAGACACCCGCCACCACCGGCACGCGGCCACGCGCTTCCTTGACCGCGGTCTCGACCACGCGGCGCCGCTCCTCGTCGGTCAGGCGGTGGGCCTCGCCCGCTATGCCGAGGACGGTGAGGCCGGTCACGCCCGAGGCGACGGCGCAGTCTACGAGCCGCGCGAGCCCCGGCACATCGAGGTCGCCGCCGTCGGTGAACGGCGTCGCCATGACGTGGAAGATGCCCGACCAGGAGATCATCGGAGCGATCTCGTGCGGAGCCATGGCGAGAGGCGAGCCAGGCAAGGCCCGAGGGACGAGCCAGCCGAACGAGGTATGACGGAGCCTACCGGCCCGGCGACTATGCGCGAACCTGGCACGCGACCCAATGACCTGGCGAGATCTCCTTCAGGACCTGCTCGTTCTCGGAGCAGGAAGGGATGCGGATCGGACAGCGCGTGTGGAAGCGGCAGCCCGAGGGTGGCTTGATCGGGCTTGGCACGTCACCCTCGAGCAGGATGCGCTTGCGCTTCACCGCCGGATCGGGGATCGGCACCGCCGAGAGGAGCGCCTCGGTGTACGGGTGCTTCGGGTTGTTGTACAGCTCCTTGGCCGCCGCGATCTCGACGATCTTGCCCAGGTACATGACGGCGACGCGCGTCGAGATGTGCTCGACCACGGAGAGGTCATGCGCGATGAAGAGGTAGGTCAGGGTGAACTGCTTCTGCAGGTCCTCGAGCAGGTTGATGACCTGCGCCTGGATCGACACGTCAAGGGCGGAGACCGGCTCGTCCGCGACGATGAGCTTCGGGCTGACGGCCAGCGCCCGGGCAATGCCGATCCGCTGCCGCTGGCCGCCCGAGAACTCGTGGGGGTAGCGGCGCAGGTGCTCGGAGCTGAGGCCGACCGTCTCGAGGAGGTGCACCACGCGCTCCTCGCGCTCCTTGCGCGTCTTGGCGAGCTTGTGGATCACGATCGCCTCGCCGATGATGGAGCCGACCGTCATGCGCGGGTTGAGCGAGGCGTAGGGGTCCTGGAAGATGATCTGCATGTCGCGCCGCAGGTGCCGGAGCGACCGCTTGTCCAGCTCCATCACGTCCTTGCCCTCGAAGCTGACCCCGCCCGAGGTGGGCTCGATCAGCCGGAGGATGCAGCGGCCCGTCGTCGACTTGCCGCATCCCGACTCGCCCACCAGGCCCAGCGTCTCGCCCTTCTGGATGCTGAAGGAGACGTCGTCCACGGCGTGGACGCGCGCCACTTCACGCGAGAACAGGCCGCCACGGATCGGGAAGTACTTCTTGAGGTTGTTGACCTGGAGGAGCGGAGTCGCAGCCATGGCGTGATGACCTAACCTTTCGGCCCGAAGGCCACAGCAATGCAGCCCGTTGATCCTAGCTCACGCTCTGTTCTTCCCACTTCGAGCGTGGGCTTTGCCCGCGCCATCTCAGGGGGAGGTTCGGAGGGGGCCGTCGAGGCCCCCTCCGATTTAGTAAAGCCAGCAGGCAACCTTGTGCCCGGGCTTGACTTCCTTGATCACGGGATCCTTCTCGGTGCACACCGACTTCACGAACGGGCAGCGCGGGGCGAAGCGGCAGCCCGGGGCGATGTCGCCCCTGAGCGTCGGCACCGTGCCCGGAATCGTCTCGAGCCGGCGCCGTTCCGTCGCCGCCAGGTCGATTCGCGGGATGGACCGGAGCAGCCCCTGCGTGTAGGGGTGCAGCGGCTCCTTGAACAGATCCCCGACCGAGGCCTCCTCCGCCACCTTGGCGGCGTACATGACGACGACGCGCTGGGCCGTCTCCGCGATCACGCCCATGTCGTGGGTGATCAGCATGACGGCCATCCTGAGCTTGCTCTTGAGCTCGTTGAGGAGCTCGAGGATCTGGGCCTGGATGGTGACGTCGAGCGCGGTCGTCGGCTCGTCGGCGATGAGGAGCTTGGGATTGCAGGAGAGCGCCATGGCGATCATGATGCGCTGGCGCATGCCGCCCGAGAGCTGGTGCGGATATTCCTTCACGCGGCGCTCGGCATTCGGGATGTGCACGAGCTTGAGCATCTCGACCGTCTTGTCCATGGCCGCCCGCCGTCCCAGCCCCTCGTGGAGCCGCAGGGCCTCGGCGATCTGCTCGCCGCAGGTGAAGACGGGGTTCAGCGAGGTCATGGGCTCCTGGAAGATCATCGAGATCTCTTTCCCGCGGATCTTCCGCATCTGGTTCGCGGGCATGTTCACCAGGTTCTTGCCGTTGTAGAGGATCTCGCCCTCGACGATCTTGCCGGGCGGCTGCGGGATCAGCTTCATGATGCTGAGCGCCGTCACGGACTTGCCGCAGCCGGACTCGCCCACCACTCCCAGGGTCTCGCCCTGGTCGATGTAGAGATCCACGCCGTCCACGGCGCGCACCACGCCCTCGTCGGTGAAGAAGTAGGTCTTGAGGTTCTTGACGTCCAGGAGGCGCTCGGCCATATCGTGTGGGCTCCCGTTACCAGGGCTTCGTGATCTCGCGGAACGCGTCGAGGGCGCGGTCGATGTCCTGCCGGTCCACGTCCTTGTGGGTCACGCACCGGATGGCGCCCGGCCCGAACTGGTGGATCTTGACCTTGCGGGCCAGGCAGCCGGCGGCGAGCTCCTGGGCTCCGCCGTCGCGATCCACCCGGAAGATGACGATGTTCGTCTGGACCTTCGCCGGGTCGACCTGAATGCGCGGCAGCTCCGCCAGGCCCCGGGCGAGACGGCTGGCATGGTCATGGTCCTCGGCGAGACGCTCCACCATGGTATCGAGCGCGACCAGCCCGGCTGCGGCCAGCACCCCGACCTGCCGCATGCCGCCGCCGAGCATCTTTCTCACCCGGCGGGATCGCCCGATGAACTCCCGCGACCCGCACACGAGCGAGCCCACGGGCGCCGCGAGCCCCTTGGACAGGCAGAACGTGACGGAGTCGACCGGCCGCGTGAAGTCGCCGACCGGATGCTTGAGCGCGACGGCGGCGTTGAAGATCCGCGCGCCGTCGAGGTGCACGGGCACCCCATGGGCGTGCGCGGCCGCGGCCACCTCCTCGATCTCTTCTGGCGCGCAGCATGTCCCGCCGTGGCGGTTGTGCGTGTTCTCGAGGCAGACGAGGCCGGTCATCGGGATGTGGATGTTGCTCGGCCGGATGTGCTCGCGCACCTGGCGCGCCGTCAGAAACCCGCGCTCGGTCTGGACGGGCATGGTCTGCAGGCCCCCGAAGACCGCCGCGCCTCCCCCCTCGTAGTTGAGGATGTGGGAGTCCCGGTCGAGGAGGATCTCCTGGCCGGGACGCGTCTGGGCCAGCACCGAGACGAGGTTGCCCTGGGTGCCGGACGTGACGAAGAGCGCGGCCTCCTTGCCGGTGCGCCTGGCGGCATCGGCCTCGAGCCGCTGGACGGTCGGGTCCTCCTCCCAGACGTCGTCGCCGACGTCGGCCTTCGCCATGGCCTCCCGCATCGCCGGCGTCGGGAGGGTCAGCGTGTCCGAGCGGAGATCGACGGCGTCGTGCATGCTCACCTCGTGGCGGCCGTCCGCAGACGCTGCGCGGCGCGGCGGCCCCACTCGGTATAGGAGTACTCGTCCGCGAGCTTGCGGAACATGTCCTGCGCCTCGGCGGCGCGCCCCTCCCGGGCGTTGAGGTCCGCGAGGCGGAACAGGGCCTCGGGGATGACCAGGGTCCGTGGGTAGTCCCGCAGCACGCCCTCGAGACGCAGCCTGGCGGCGGCGGGGTTGTTCTCCGTCTCGAAGTAGTAGGCGGCCACCCAGAGCTCCTTTTGCGCGAGCCGCCCGCGGCAGACATCGATCTTGGCGAGCGCGTCGCCCGCGTACCGGCTCTCCGGATACTCGCGGATCAGCCTCTTGAACTGATCCATGGCCTTGACGGTCAGGCCCTGGTCCTGCTCGACCGGCTTGAGCTGGTCGTAGTAGCTCATGGCCAGGCGGAACTGCACGAGGTCGGCGATCTCGTGGCGCGGGAAGAAGGACATGAACCCCTCGAACTCGGGGATGGCCTTGTCGAAGTTGCCCTCGCGGTAGTACGTCTCGCCGACCAGGAAGCGCGCCCGCGGCGCGTAGTTCGACTGCGGGTGGCGCTCGACGATCTTCTGGAAGCTGGCGCGCGCCAGGGCGAAGTTCTTCTTGTTCATCTCCTGCTCGCCGATCTGGTAAAGCTCGGTCGCGGGCAGCAGGGCCTGCGGCTTCTGGCGGAAGAGGTCCTCGACGTAGGCGCATCCGCCCAGCACAAGGACCAGGGCCAGCACGCAGGGCCCCGAGGCGCGGCGGAGCGGTCGGGATTGGCGCCTCGAAAGGGGATTGCGTACCAAGGGGTTCGGTTCCAATTGGGCCCCAGTTTTACGGGCATACTCAGCCAAAGTCAAGGTCGTTGACAGGTCCTCGGGGGCTCAGTATCATCCGGCCATGCCGCTGCCCACGATGTACCGGGTAAGGCAGAACTTTCCCCGCCAGCGACTTGCCGACATCCCCGCAGGGGTGCGCGCAACCATGGCAGGAGCCCGCCTGCCGATCAGGCCCGGCGAGACGGTAGCCGTCGGGGCGGGCAGCCGCGGCATCGCCAACATCGCGGTCATCGTCCGTGCCGTGGTGGACCATCTCAAGGGGCTCGGGGCCAGGCCCTTCGTCTTTCCGGCCATGGGAAGCCACGGCGGCGCCACGGCGGAGGGGCAGCTCGAGATCCTCGCGCACTACGGCATCACGGAAGCGACCATGGGCTGCCCGCTTCGGGCCAGCATGGACGTGGTGCAGATGGGCGTGGCCCTGGGGCTGCCCGTCTGGTGCGACAGGATTGCCTCCGAGGCCGACTGGATCGGGGTGGTCAACCGGGTCAAGCCGCACACCGACTTCAAGGGCGAGATCGAGTCCGGGCTCTTCAAGATGATGACCATCGGCCTGGGCAAGTATCACGGCGCCACGCAGTATCACCGCGCCAATGTCAACCACGGCTACGAGACGGTGATCACGGCGGTCGGGCGCGAGATGTTGGCCAGGGCGCGGATCGGCTTCGGCCTCGGCATCGTCGAGAACGGGTACGACGAGACGGCGCGCGTCGAGGCGTTCAATGCGGCCGATCTCGAGGCGGGCGAGCGGCGGCTGCTCAAGGACGCGCGGGGATGGATGGCGCGGCTGCCGTTCTCTCCGATCGACGTGCTGGTGGTGGAGGAGATCGGCAAGAACATCTCCGGCTCGGGCATGGACACCAATGTCATCGGCCGGCCGTCCAACCCGCACGAGCCGTTCCCGAACGACCCGAAGATCCTCTGGATCGTCGCGCTCGACCTGACGGAGGACAGCGGGGGCAACGCGACCGGCATCGGCAACGCGGACTTCACCACGCGGAGGCTCGCCGAGAAGATCGACTGGAAAAAGACCGCGATCAATTGCCTGACCGCGTGCGCCCCCAATGGCGCCAAGCTGCCGCTCACGTTCGACTCCGACAGCCAGGCCGTCGAGAACGCGCTCAACTGCATCGGGCTGACCTCGCCCGAGCGGGCCCGCGTGATCCGGATCAAGAATACGCTGATGCTCGGGGAGATCGAGTGCTCCGAGGCCTTCCGCCCGGACATCAAGAAGCGTCCAGACCTCGAGATCCTCGCGGAGGCGAGCCCGCTGTCCTTCGACGCGGCGGGCCAGATCGTTCCGCTCAGCCACTGAGCCGACGCGGCGGGATGGTGTTCCTCGGTCCGGCCGCAGCCGGTTTCGGGGTCCCGGTCCCGACCGCTCTCAATCGATGATGAGGAGGAGCCCATGGGTTCTGTGAACCGCCGAGAGTTCTTGACCGCCACCGGCGCAGGTCTGGCCGGTATCCTGGCCTCGGGCGTGCCGCCTGCCCGGGCCCAGCAGCGTGAGATCTCCTACCTGTGCTGGAACAACTTCGCCCCCGCCTCGGACAAGAAGCTGGCCGAGATCGGCCAGCGCTTCACCAAGGACACGGGCATCAAGCTCAAGATCGACCATGTCTCGCACATGGGCCCGCAGCAGGCCAAGTACGCCTCGGAGGTGCAGACCCAGGCCGGCCATGACCTCGTCGAGATGCGCATGCATTTCCCGTGGCTGTACGAGCCCCAGCTCGTGGACGTGTCGGACGTCGTGGTCGAGCTCGAGAAGAAGTACGGCAAGGCGCTCTCCTCCTCGTACGAGGGGGCCCACGTGAACGGAGTCTGGCGCGCCGTGCCCCAGTATCACGGCATGTTCGTCGCCACCTATCGGGAGGATCTCTTCAAGAAGGCGAGCCTCAAGGTGCCCGACACCTGGGAGGACCTCTATACCGTCGGCAAGGAGCTGAAGAAGATGGGGAACCCCGTGGGGATCCCCATCAGCCAGAACTACGATTCGATCTCGACCGCCGGGCCGGTGCTGTGGTCGTTCGGAGGCATGGAGGTGGACAAGGACGGCAAGACCGTGCGCATCAACTCGCCGGCCACCGTCCAGACGATCGAGTGGTACAAGAAGATGTTCCGCGACTGCATGGAGCCCGAGGTGCTGTCATGGTCGGACTCCAGCAACAACGAGTCGATCCAGCAGGGCAAGGCGGGTTGGATTCACAATCCGGTCAGCGCCTACATCGTGGCCAAGCAGCGCAAGCTGGTCACGGCCGACGGCATCAACCATCACCGGAGTCTGAGTGGGCCGCAGGGGCGGCACGAGACCGACACGCCGCGCCACATCGGCATCTGGAAGTTCTCGAAGAATGTCGAGCCGGCCAAGGAGTGGATCCGGTACCTGCTCGGCAAGCGCGAGGTCTACGACGAGTACATCATGTCCGGGGAAGCCTTCAACCTGCCGACCTACGAGAAGCTGCAAGATCACCCGGTGCTCAGGACCGACCCTAAATACGCCGCCTTGCGGGGCGAGGGGGTGCAGTACCACACGTACGGGTGGCCGGCGCCGCCCTCGGACAAGGTCCAGCTCATCACCAATTCCTATCTCCTGCCCAACATGATCGCCAAGGCGGTGACGGGTACCTCGACGAAGGACTCGATCGCCTGGGCCGAGACCGAGATGAAGAAGATTCTTGCTGGGTGAGCTGCAGCCCAAGGCGAGGCGAACGGATATGGTAATCGGCTAGCGTGGCGATTAGAGCCGACGAGATTCCCGTTTCGCGGGGCCGCCCGCGCCGAACCGCGCGCGTGAGCGGGTGGCTCGATCGAGAGTCGATCCTCGGGCCGGTGTTCGTGACACCCGCCCTGCTTCTGCTGCTGCTCCTGGTCGCCTATCCATTCGTCATGGCGGTGTATTTCTCCCTCTCCAACGCCTTCATCGGCCGGCCGAGCGAGTTCATCGGCATCAGGAACTTCGTGCAGCTGTGGGACAGCGACGCCTTCCGCCAGACATTCCAGAACGCCTTCGTGTTCACCGGCATCGCGGTCGCCTTCAAGGTGGTCCTGGGCATCGCCCTGGCGCTCCTGCTGAACCAGCAGCTCTGGTTCAAGCGGATGATCCGCGGCGCCGTGCTCCTGCCCTGGGTCATCCCGACCGCGCTCTCGACCTTGGGCTGGTGGTGGATGTTCAACTCGCTCTACAGCGTGGTCAACTGGACCGGCATCTCGCTGGGGCTCCTGGATCCCCCGGGCCCGAACTGGCTCGGCCAGCGGTACTACGCCATGGCCGCGGTGATCACGGTCAACATCTGGCGCGGCCTGCCCTTCTTCGCCATCACCATCCTGGCCGCACTCGTCGCCATCCCGAAGGAACTCTATGAGGCGGCCGAGGCCGACGGCGCCGGCGCCAACGCGCGCTTCTGGCACATCACCCTGCCCTTGCTCAAGCCGGTGCTGGCCGTGGTCGTGCTCTTCTCCACCATCTTCACCTTCAGCGACTTCAACATCGTCTATGTGCTGACCCGCGGCGGACCCATCAACTCCACCCACCTCTTCGCCACGCTGTCGCGCGTGGTGGGGATCGACACCGGGCGCATCGGCGAGGGCGCGGCGATCTCGCTCTATCTCTTCCCGATACTTGTCTTCGTGGTCTGGGCGCAGCTCCGGTTCGTGCGGAAGCAGGCCTACTGATGGCGGTGGCGAAGCGCCCGCTGCTCCGGAAGACGATGCAGCATGTGGCGCTCCTGCCTTTCCTCCTGTTCGCGCTGTTCCCCTTCTACCACATGACGCTGACCTCGCTGAAGCAGGACCGCGAGCTCTACGACCGCCACGCGGTGCCGCTCATCATCCGCCAGGGACCGACGCTCGAGCACTTCGGCAAGCTGCTCTGGGAGACCGAGTTCCTCACCTGGACCAAGAACAGCCTGCTGGTCACCATGCTCGCCACGGGCGCCTCCGTCGCCATCGGCACCGTCGCGGCCTATGCGCTGGCCCGGCTCAAGTTCTTCGGCGTGAGCGCCTTCGGCACCGGCATCTTCGTGACCTACCTCGTGCCCACGACGCTCCTGTTCCTGCCGCTGGCGCAGGTCGTGAACTGGGTCGGGCTCGGCGACTCCAAGTGGGCGCTCGTCCTCACGTACCCGACCTTCCTCGTGCCGTTCTGCACCTGGCTCCTGATGGGCTACTTCCGCACCGTCCCGAAGGAGGTCGAGGAGTGCGCCATGGTCGACGGAGCCACGCGCATCCAGGCGCTCTGGCGCATCGTGCTTCCCATCGCGGTCCCGGGCCTGGTCTGCGCCACGCTCTTCGCCTTCACGCTGTCGTGGAACGAGTTCATCTACGCGTTGACCTTCACTTCCTCGTCCAACCAGATCACCGCCAGCGTCGGGGTCACGAGCGAGCTGATCCGCGGCGACATCTACTTCTGGGGGGAGCTCATGGCGGGCGCCGTCCTGGGGTCGGTGCCCATCGTCATCCTCTACGTCTTCTTCCTCGATTACTACGTCTCCGGCCTCACGGCCGGGGCCATTAAATAAGCACCTCAAATCTTTACCGCACCTGCCGAGTCTTGTCGCATCCTGCGCTCTGCCTGTTTCGCGAGCACAAGAGAATCAATGAGTTGGCTTGATTTGACGCAGAGCATCAATCTTGCTACGATGTAGAGCGTCATGTTGTTCGACGAGGTCGAGCGGCACACGATCGGCATGCTGTCGCCCCAGGGCCACCCGTGCACCATCCAGCGTTATGTGACCCTGGAGAACGGCGAGACACTCCGTATTCGGCCCATCAGACCCGACGACGAGCCCCGCCTGGTCGCGCTCTACGATCGCCTGTCCCGCCACACCGCGTACCAGCGCTTCTTCACCGTCATGCGGCGCCTGCCGACCGACTGGGTTCACGCCTTCGCCAATGTCGACTACCGGCGCCGACTGGCCCTGGTCGCCGAGCGGGAAACCGTTGGGGGAATCGAGATCGTGGGTGTCGGGCGCTATGAGCCGTCCAGCGAGGAGGCCACGGGCGAGGTGGCCTTCGTGCTGGAGGACGGATATCAGGGGCAGGGACTCGGCGCCCTGCTGCTCGACGAGATCATCCGCGCCGGCACCGAGCGCGGGCTCAAGCGCTTCCGGGCTCACGTGCTGGGGGACAACCATCGCATGCTCCGTCTGCTGGCCGACCACGCCCGCGTTCTGGAGCGCACGAGCGAGCACGGCGAGGTCACAGTCCTCTTCGAGCCCCCGCTGACTGCAAAGTAACCAGTCTGCATCGCCGAGCGCGATTGGTGAGCAGCTCACGACATAGGCACCGCCCGCCGCCGGCCCTGGTTGACCTGATCCGACACGAGGTTGCGGGCGTTCGTCTCCGGGCCCGCCGCGTGGCACGCGCGTTGCTCTGAAGCGCTCGGGGCTTGCACCGCGGCAGGCCCGGCTCACGGCGATGGCGCCGACTCCCGAGAGGGAGCGGCGCCTATTTTTTTTGGGGAAGGGGACTACATGCGGACGACCAGGCGAGAGTTCCTAAAGACCACGGCCGCAGGCGCGCTGCTGGCAGGCCTGCCCGCGGGATGGGCGGGCACAGCCTACGCGGCCGACGGCCCCGAGACTTCCAGGATGCGGATCGGCATCATCGCCCTCACGGACTGTTCCTCGATCGTGATGGCCCACGAGCTCGGTCTCTTCAAGAAGTACGGCATCGAGTCCACCATTTCGAAGGAGGCCTCGTGGGCGGTGATCCGCGACCGCCTCTCGCTCGGCGAGAACCAGGCGACGCACCTGCTGCTCGGCATTCCCTACGCCTCGACCATGGGACTTCAGGGTGCGCCCGTGAAGCCGATGATCATCCCGATGTACCTCAACCGGAACGGACAGGCCATCACACTGACCAGGACGCTCCTCGACAAGGGCGCCAAGACTCCCCAGCAGATCAAGCCCCTCGCGCTCGAGGCCAGGTCCAAAGGCAGCCCCATGACCTTCGCCATGACCTATCCGCCCGGCACACACGCCATGTGGATGCGTTACTGGCTGGCCTCCGGCGGCATCAACCCGGACAAGGACGTGTCGCTCATCACCATCCCGCCGGCGCAGATGGTCGCCAACATGAAGGTGGGCAAGATGGACGGCTACTGCGTGGGCGAGCCCTGGGGGGCGCGCGCAATCGCCGACGGCATCGGCTTCACGGCCATCACGACCCAGCAGCTGTGGAAGGACCACCCGGAGAAGGTCCTGGGCTTCACCGAGGAATTCGCGACGAAGAACCCGAAGACCGTCAAGGCCTGCATGCAGGCCGTCATCGAGGCCAGCCAGTGGGCGGACAAGCTGGAGAACCGCGCGAAGCTCGCCGAGACCGTGGCGCAGCCGCAGTACGTCAACACAACCAAGGAGGTCATCCTCGGCCGTCTCCTCGGCGAGTACGACTATGGCGACGGGCGGAAGGAGAAGGACAAGTACTACATGACGTTCTACGATCGGTACACGACCTTCCCGCAGAAGTCGCACGGCGTGTGGTGGCTCACCCAGTTCCGCCGCTGGGGCATGGTCAAGGAGGCGCCGGACTACAAGGGCATCGTGGACCGCGTGCACCGGCCGGACATCTACCGCGAGGTCGCCAAGGCGATGGGCATCGAGACGCCGCGCGAGGACATGAAGAAGGAGACGTTCTTCGACGGCGTGACGTTCGATCCCGCGAAGCCCGAAGAGTACGCAAAGAGCTTTCCCGTCCACAGCATGGTCTAGCATGTCACGGGGATGGGCAGCCCGCTTCGTCTTGCCGTTCCTCGGCCTGGCCTCGGTGCTGGTGCTCTGGGCCGTGGTGAGCCAGACGGTCGCAACCGACCTGCCCTCGCCCTGGAAGACCTGGACGGAGTCGAAGCGCTACATCTTCGAGCCCTTCTTCAAGGACGGCGAGATGAACCAGGGGATAGGCCGGCTCGCCTTCTACTCGTTGGTGCGCGTCGCCAAGGGCTACCTCCTGGCGCTCGCCATCGGCACGCCCATCGGCTTCTTCCTCGGGCTCTCCCGCGGCTTTCACTCGGCCTTCGACCCCATCATCCAGTTCCTCCGGCCGATCTCCCCGCTGGCGTGGCTGCCGCTGGGGCTCGTGGTCTTCCAGAAGTCCGAGCCCGCGGCCATCTTCACGATCGCCCTCTGCGCCATGTGGCCCACGGTCATCAACACGGCGGTCGGGGTCCGCGGCATCAGCCAGGACTACCTGAACGTCGGCCGGGTGCTCAAGCTCTCGAAGCTCAAGATGATGACCAAGATCATCATCCCGGCCTCGCTGCCCTACGTGTTCATCGGCTACCGGCTCTCGCTCGGCCTCGCCTGGCTCGTCATCGTCGCGGCGGAGATGCTGACGGGCACGCCCGGCGTGGGCGGCTTCCTCTGGCAGGAATACAACAGCCTCGTGTACTCGCACATCATCCTGTCCGTCATCACGATCGGCGCCATCGGATTCGTCCTGGATCGCCTGATGGGCGTCGTCGAGGCGAGATTCAAGAGCGCCTGATGCCGTACCTCGAGGTCCGGAGCCTCGAAAAGTCCTTCACCACGTCGGCCGGCGCCTCGCGGGTGCTGGGCGGAGTGGAGCTCTCGCTCGCCGAAGGCGAGTTCGTCGCCGTGGTGGGCTACTCGGGCTCGGGCAAGACCACGCTGGTTTCGCTGATTGGCGGTCTGATCTCGCCGGACTCCGGCAGCATCGTCCTCGACGGCGCCGCCGTGACCGGACCCGGCCCCGAGCGCGGGATGGTTTTCCAGCAGTACTCCCTCCTGCCGTGGCTCAGCGTCTACGACAACGTCGCGCTCGCCGTGGACGCCGTCAATCCAGGCGCCGGGGCCGCCGAGCGCAGGCGGCTGACCGAAGAGTTCATCGCCCTCGTCAACCTCACGCCTGCCCGGTGGAAGCGGCCCAGGGAGCTGTCGGGCGGCATGCGGCAGCGGGTGGCCGTCGCACGGGGTCTGGCGATGCGGCCGAAGCTCCTCCTCATGGACGAGCCCTTCAGCGCTCTCGACGCGCTCACGCGCGCAACGCTCCAGGACGAGCTCCTGCGGATTTGGGGCGAGCGGCGGTCCACGGTCATCCTGGTCACCAACGACGTGGACGAGGCCATCCTCCTCGCCGACCGGATCTACCCGATGACGCCCGGCCCGGGCGCGGTCCTCGGCCCGGCCATCGAGGTCGGCCTCGAGCGGCCGCGTCACCGCCGTCACGTGAGTCTGACGCCCTCCTACCAGAAGGCGCGGCTCGGCATCGTCGAGTTCCTCCGAGCCTGCCGCCGTGGCGTGGCCTGAGGTGCTCCGATGACGATGCCGCCCTCCTTCGTCGAGATCGCCCAGCTGGGCAAGACATACCCCACTCCCGCCGGCCCCGCGGAGATCGTCCGCGACTTCACGCTGCACGTCGGCGAGGGTGAGTTTGTCTGCATCGTGGGTCACTCGGGCTGCGGCAAGTCGACGGTGCTGTCCATCGTGATGGGGCTGAACCAGCCGACGACGGGTGGCGTCGTCATCGCTGGACGCGAGGTCAGCGGGCCGGGTACCGACCGCGGCGTCGTCTTTCAGTCCGCGACGCTGCTGCCGTGGCTTTCCGTGCGGGACAATGTCCACCTCTCGCTTGATCAGGTCCGGTCTGGAGCCGCCGCCCTCGAGGCCGAGCCGTATCTCGACGCCGTTGGCCTGGCGGGGCAGGGAAGCCGCTACCCGCGCGAGCTCTCGGCAGGCATGCAGCAGCGCGTGGGCATCGCCCGCGCCTTCGCCCTCGAGCCGCGGCTGCTCCTCCTGGACGAGCCCTTCTCGCTGCTCGATGCGCTCACGCGCATGGAGCTCCAGGACCAGCTCATGACGCTGTGGGAGGCGGAGCGGAAGACCGTGATCATGGTCACCCACGACGTAGACGAGGCGCTCCTCCTGGCCGATCGCATCGTGATGATGACGAGCGGGCCGGCCGCCACCATCGGCGAGATCCTTGCCGTGCCGTTCCCGCGGCCCCGGGACCGCGAAGAGATCGTCGCCACGTCTGAGTACTTCGAGGTCCGCGATACCGTCATGGGCTTTCTCGAAGAGCGCGCCAATGTCTAAGTTACTCGGAGGGGGGCTCTGCCCCCCTTCCGAAACCTCCCCCCGAGATCCCGGTTGCGCCGGCGAAGCCGGCGCTCGAAGCGGCGAACCTGGCGGCTGGCGGAAAACGCTTTGCCCGTACTGCGGCGTGGGATGCGGTCTCCTCGTCCAGGTAGAGGATGGTGCGGTCAGGCGCGTGAAGGGCGACCCCGATCACCCGGCGAGCTGGGGAGATGTCTGCGCCAAGGCCGTCCACCTGCCGCCTGTCCTCCGCACCCGGGACCGGCTGCTCTACCCGCAGGTGCGGGCGCGCCGCGACGCCGATCCCGCGCGCGTCCCCTGGGAACTCGCCCTGCGCTTCGTCGCCGACCGGCTCCGCGAGATCGTGGCGGCGCACGGTCCCGATGCGGTCGCCTTCTACGGCTCGGGACAGCTCCTGACCGAGGAGTACTACGTCGCCTCCAAGCTCGCCAAGGGCTTCCTCGGCACCAACAACTTCGACACCAACTCGCGCCTCTGCATGGCGTCGGCCGCCGCGGGCTACGCCCGCTCGCTGGGATCCGACGGCCCGCCGGCCGCCTACGCCGATCTCGACACCGCCGACTGCTTCTTCCTCATCGGCACCAACACCGCCGACTGCCACCCGGTGACCTGGAAGCGCATCCGGAAGCGGAAGCTCGCCGCGCCCGACGACGTCTCGGTCATCGTCGCCGACCCGCGCTGGACCGAGACCGCCGACATCGCCGACCTTCACCTGCCGCTCCGGCCCGGCTCGGACATCGCGCTGCTCAACGCCATGCTCCACGTGCTCTGGAAGGAAGGCCTGCTCGACCAGGACTTCGTGGCTCTCCACACGAGCGGCTGGCCAGGGCTCAAGTCGGTGATCGCGCGCTACCCGCCCCAGCGGGCCGCTGCGGTGACCGGACTCTCGGCCGACATCATCGTCACCGCGGCCCGCCGCTTCGGTCGAGCCCGCGCAGCGATGACGCTGTGGAGCATGGGCATCAACCAGAGCCACGTCGGCACCGACAAGAACACGGTGATCCTGAACCTGCACCTGGCGACGGGCCAGATCGGCAGACCCGGCGCCGGCCCCTTCTCGCTGACCGGGCAGCCCAATGCCATGGGCGGCCGCGAGACGGGAGGTCTCGCGCACCTGCTTCCCGGTTATCGACACGTCGGTGATCCGGCTGCGCGCGCCGTCGTCGAGCGGCACTGGGGCATTCCCGCGGGCAGGATCGGAGCCGCGCCGGGACGCTCGGCGCTCGAGATGTTCGAGGGCCTCCTCGACAGCTCCGTCCGCGCGATCTGGGTCCTCTGCACCAATCCGGCGGCCTCCCTGCCTGACCTCGATCTCGTCGAGAAAGCCCTGCGCCAGGCCGAGCTCGTCATTGTCCAGGACGCCTATCATCCGACCGAGACCACGCGCTTCGCCGACGTCCTCCTCCCGGCCGCCCAGTGGCCGGAGAAGGACGGCGTGATGACGAACTCCGAGCGGCGCATGACCTACCTGCCGAAGCTCGTCGAGCCTCCGGGAGAAGCGCTGCCGGACGCCGTGATCGTCTCGCGCATCGCGCGCGAGCTCGGGTTCAAGGATGCCTTCGCCTCCGAGAGCGCGGCCGAGATCTTCGACGAGTACGCGGCATTGACGGCGGGGACGGTCTGCGACTGCTCGGGCGTGAGCCATCAGCGGCTCATGGTCGACGGTCCGCTCCAGTGGCCGGTGCCTTCTCCCGCCCACCCCGGCACGGTGCGTCTGTATGCCGACGGGCGCTTCCCCACGGCCGATGGCCGCGCGCGGCTCGTCCCCGTCGAGCACGACCCGCCGGTCGAGCCGCCCGACGCCGCCTATCCGCTCACGCTCACGACGGGCCGCGTCCGCGACCACTGGCACACGCTGACCCGCACGGCCAAGTCGCCCGCCCTGGCCGCGCGCACGCGCGAGCCCCACCTCGAGGTCAACCTGCGCGACGCCCAGCGCGCCGGCATCCACGACGGCGACTTCGTCGAGATCACCTCGCGCCGGGGCAAGGCGGTCGCGCAGGCGCGCGTGAGCAAGATGATCCGCGAGGGCACCTGCTTCCTGCCCTTCCACTGGGGGCGGCAGTGGGGCTTCTACAAGGCGGCCAACAACCTGACGCTGTCCGCGCGCGACCCGCTGTCGAAGCAGCCGGAGCTCAAGGCCTGCGCCGTGCGGCTCCGCCCCCTGACGGAAGGCCGCCGATGAACAAGATCGAAGCCCTCAAGACGGAGAAGGACGGGCTCGAGATCCAGGACGACCTCGCCCGCTTCGCCCGCGAGGGCTGGAAGACCATCGGCGACGACGACAAGGAGCGGCTCAAGTGGGTGGGCGTCTTCCTGCGCCGGCCGACGCCGGGGCACGCCATGATGCGCATCCGCATGCCCAACGGCGTGGTCAGCGCCGCGCAGGTCAGGCTGCTGGCCCGGCTCACCCGCGAGTCGGGGCGGACCATCGCCGACATCACCACGCGGCAGCAGCTGCAGCTCCGCTGGGTGACGGTCGAGCGGGTGCCGGACATCATCGCGCGTCTCGAGGCCGCGGGGCTGTCGAGCCTCCAGACGGGCATGGACAACATCCGGGGCATCATCGGCTGCCCGGCGACGGGGCTCACGCCGGGTGAGCTCCTCGACACGACGCCGATCGCGCGCGAGTTTCAGCGGATCTTCCTCGGCAACAAGGAGTTCACCAACCTGCCGAGGAAGTTCAACGTCACCATCACCGGCTGCCGGGAGCACTGCACCGGCGGCGAGACGCAGGACATCTCGATGACCCCCGCGCTGGCGGAGCTCGACGGCCTGGAGGTGCCCGGCTTCAACCTGGCAGTCGGCGGCAAGCAAGGCTCGGGCGGGCCCACGGTGGCGCAGCCTCTCGACGCCTTCGTGCGTCCCCACGAGGCGGCGGAGGTGTGCGCGGCCATCGTGCTCATCTTCCGGGATCACGGCCCTCGCGAGTCGCGCAGCAAGTCGCGGCTGGCCTTCCTGCTGGGCGAGTGGGGCGCGGAGCGCTTTCGCAAGGAGCTCGAGGCGCGGCTGGTGCGGACTCCGGCGCGGGCTGGGCGCGACGCGCGGGGCGCCACGCACAGCGATCACATCGGCGTCTTCCGCCAGCGCCAGCCGGGTCTCAACTACGTCGGGCTGAAGACGCCGGTGGGCCGTGTCACGGCCGACCAGCTCGACGAGCTGGCCCGGCTGGCCGAGGGCTACGGGCAAGGGGAGCTCAGGTTCATGCCGTCGCAGGACGTGCTGCTTCCCCACGTCCCCGACGCGCGGCTCGGCGACCTGACCCAGGAGCCGCTCTTGAAGGAGCTGCCGTACAACCCGTCCGAAGTTCGGCGCGGTCTCGCCTCGTGCACCGGCACGGACTTCTGCAACCTGGCGCTCATCGACACCAAGACGCGGGCCATGGCGCTCGCGCGGGACTTCGAGAAGCACGTGGGCAAGACCCGTCCGATCACCGTACGGTGGTCAGGATGTCCCGCGTCCTGCGCCAACCACCACACGGCCGACATCGGGCTCCAGGGGTGCAAGGTCCGGGTGGCTGGCAAGATCGTGGACGGCGTCCACGTCTTCGTGGGCGGCCGCGGCGGCAGCGACCCGCGCCCGGGCGCCAGGATCATGGAGGACGTGCCCTGCGACGAGCTGCCGCAGGTGCTGGAGCGCCTGGTCCGCTTCTTCCCGCGGCCCGAGCGCCAGGCGCCGCCTCCCGATCCCCAGGCGGAGGTCCCGGCGTGAGCAGCTTCGCCTTTCCCGTCATGCTCGATCTGACCGACCGCCCCTGCCTCGTCGTGGGCGGCGGAGCGGTAGCCCAGCGCAAGGTCGAGGGACTGCTGCAGGTCGGCGCGCGCGTCACCGTCGTGAGCCCGTCGCTCACCCACGCGCTCCTCGCCATGGCGACCGGGGCACGGCTGCACTGGCGGCCGCGCGAATATACGCAGGGAGACGCCGCGGGCTTCGTGCTCGTCATGGTCGCGACGGACGACATCAGGGTCAATGGCGCCGTCGCCGCCGAATGCCGCGAGCGCGGCATCTGGGTCAATTGCGCCGACGATCCCGAGCGCTGCGACTTCATCCTGCCCTCGGTCCTCCGGCGCGGGGCAGTGACCGTCTCCGTCTCGACGGGCGGCCAGAGTCCGACCATGGCCCGGCTCGTGCGCGAGGAGCTGGACGCGCTCTTGGCCGACGACGTGGCGGCGCTGACGGAGGTCATGGCAGAGGTCCGGCGCTCGCTCCGCGAGGGTGGCATCTCCTTCCACGCGGATCGCTGGCGGCAGGCCCTCGACGGCGAGCTGAGGAAGCTTGCGGCGGCGGGTCGCACGGCGGAGGCCCGGACCCGCCTCCTGGAGCGCCTCGGTGTCTAGCGGGCGGGTCGTCCTGGTGGGTGCCGGCCCAGGGGACCCCGAGCTGATCACCCTCCGCGGGCTCAAATGGCTCCGACGCGCCGACGTGGTCGTCTACGATCAGCTCGCGAGCGCGGAGCTCCTCGACGAGGCGCAGGAGGGAGCGCTCCGGATCTTCGCCGGCAAGTCGGCCGGGTGGCACTGTCTCGAGCAGTCGGCCATCAACGCGATCCTGATCCACCACGCGCGGTCGGGGCGCCTCGTCGTGCGGCTGAAAGGCGGCGATCCCTTCGTCTTCGGCCGCGGCGGCGAGGAGATCCTGGCGTGCGCCCGCGCCGGGGTGGCGGTGGAGGTGGTGCCGGGCGTCAGCGCGGCGATCGCGGTGCCCGCGGCGGCCGGCATCCCCGTCACGCACCGGGGCCTCGCGTCGTCCTTCGCCGTGGTGACCGGCCACGAGGATCCAGCCAAGCTGGAGCCGGCCGTGGACTGGGAGCGCCTCGGGACGGCCGTGGACACGCTTGTCATCCTGATGGGCGTGGGCGCGCTCCCGCGCATCGCCGCGCGGCTCCTGGCGGCCGGGCGGGAAGCCAACACGCCCGCCGCCGTGATCCACCGCGGCACCACGGAGGCGGAGGAGACCGTGGTCGGGACGCTCGGCGACATCGCCGGCCGTGCCGCGCGGCTCCAGGCACCGGCCATCATCGTGATCGGCGAGGCGGTGGCTTTGCGCTCCCTGCTCGCGCGTCCGCTGCTCGCCGCCGTCGCCCTCGACCCGCGCTGACGCGATCCGGGAGCGTCAGCGGCATCGCCCGCTCGTTCCCGCCGCTCCACACGGCTTCTCGGAGGTGTCCCCGCTGCATCAACCTGAGGGATCGGCCGGAACTCCGTCGCGGGGATCCGGCGGCCGAGGCGGAACTTCGACCATGGCGCCCGGATGGCCGACAGCAAGGTGGAAGGAGGTATCGTCGTCCGCTTGCGTGCTACTTCCCACTGCACAATCACGTCCGCGCGCGGATCACCATACCTGTCCTCTTGCCTGATCGTGGATGTGGAAGCCCGAGGTGGCTGGCATGGGGTCGCATCGCTCCGCGGGACCAAGCTGGTGGTAAGATGCAGTTGTGAGCCAAACACACTGACGGAGGTGGGTCATGACACGGAGACTTCGCTGGGTGTGGATCGCTCCCGGGTTCCTCGCGGCCCTCGCTCTCTCCTGCGGGACGGCCGGCGCCGCCGACAAGACCAAGGTGGATCAGGCGACCAAGCGGGTCGAGCGGGGCGCCAAGCAGATCGGTCAGGGTCAGGTCGGCCCCGGGTTCAAGGAAATGTTCACGGGCGTCGGCCATACCATCGTGGAAGGTGCCAAGTTCAGCGGCGAGAACATCAAGGAGTTTTTCACAGGTAAGAAGTAACGGCTCACTCCGCGATGGGGCCGGCGATCTTAGGCCGCATTCACAACGGCTACTGGCGCATCATGGGCGCGACCTACCAGAAGACCGTCTCCGTCGACGAGTGGCGGTAAGCATAAGCGGCGGCAGCGCGTGCTGGCACATCTGCGCGTGCTCGTCGAGCCGGGACGTCCAGAACGCGAGTCAGCCGTGCCCGCACGCGAGCGGCGCCAGCCGCAGCCATCTGCGCCGCTCACGCGGCCCCCTGTCCCGGGTGCAGGATCGCCGCACGAGCCGGACAGAACCAGGCGTTCTCGGCTCCCAGGTAGGGCTCCGGGGCTGGCGGCTCGACGACGCTGGGGTCTTTCAAGGGTTTTGAATACCGGCTGCATGGGGCCGCGTGATGCGAACTGGCATTAATGTTGCTTATGGGCCAGGAGCCGACCGAGGGAGTTCTTTCGATCCAAACCCGGGACCGACCCAACAAGGAGGGTGGACATGTCGAACGTCATCGAGACGGCAAAGGCCGCCACGATCGCATACAACGACAAGAATTGGGACAAGGTGAAAGCGGTGTTCGCCGAGAACGGCGTCTACGACGAGAAGGGAACCGGCCGGCGCATCCAGGGCGTCGGGCAAGTCGTCGAGGCCTGGCAGGGCTGGGCCAAGGCCATCCCGGACTCGAAGGCGACGTTCGTCGGTGAGTACGCGAGTGGCGACACCGCCATCATGGAGGTCGTATGGAAGGGTGTGCACACGGGCTCGCTGCAGACGCCGACGGGCACCATCCCGGCGTCGAACAAGCGGATCGAGCTACCAGCGTGCCAGGTCATCAAGGTCGAGGATGGGAAGGTCAAGAGCTTCACCCACTACTTCGACATGGTGACCCTGCTCACGCAGATTGGCGCCCTCAAGGGCTAGCCCGTCTCTAGGCCTTTCTATCTGCTACACGCCGCCTACGCGCTCGGCACGCGCGGACCCTGCGGGCCGGCGCGTTGATCGCGGCTCAAGCGCAGTCTTGCGTCGGACTCAGAATCGAGTAGCTTAGACGCGTGGGCGAAACGCGCGTCGACCTCCTCCATCTCCTCGAAGACCTCCGTGACGCGTACCCGGGTGCCCTCGAGGAGACGATCGTCACTGAGATCGTCGCCAACTCGCTCGACTCGGGCGCCACCCAGATCTCTATCCAGGCCGATCCGGTCCGCGCGATCTTCACGGTCGTGGACAACGGCTCCGGGATGCGCCGCCGCGAATTGGCGCGCTACCACGATGTCGCCGCCAGCGCCAAGACGCGCGGCCAGGGCATCGGGTTCGCCGGGGTCGGCATCAAGCTTGGCCTCTTGCTCTGCGAGCAGGTCGTCACCGAGACGCGCCGGGGCAAGTCTCACGTGGCGAGCGAGTGGCATCTCGCGTCTCGTCACCGAGCACCGTGGAAATGGGTGTCACCGGTCGGCCTCCTAGCCGAGCGTGAGCGCGGCACGGCGGTGCGTCTTGGGCTCCGCAACCCGCTCTCACCGCTCCTCGACGGTGGGTTCATCGAGGCCGTGCTGCACCGGCACTATGAGCCGCTCGTGGATCCGGCCTTCGCCCCAGTGCTGGCAGCACAGTATCCACGCGGAGTGCGCTTCGAGATCGGCGGACGGGTGCTCGATCACGAGATCCGGGGTGAAGAGGAAACGGCCCCGCTCGAGGTGCGTCTCGGGCGCAAGAAGAAGCCGGCCGCCCTCGGCTATCTGTTCCGCGCTCCCTACGCCGTGCCCGATGATCGGCGCGGTCTGGCCGTGAGCACGCTCGGGAAAGTGATCAAGCGCGGCTGGGATTGGCTGGGACTCGCGCCAGCCGCTCACGATCGGATCGGCGGGCTCGTCGAAGTGCCGGCGCTCGCGGAATGTCTCACGCTCAACAAGGCCGACTTCATCCGCGTTGGGCCGCGCGGAGCCGTCTATCTCGCCTACCGGAAGGCGCTGCAGGAAGCCGTCTCGCGTCAGCTCGCCCTCTGGGGCGACATGCGCGACATGGTCGAGGAAACGCGCCAGCGCGTCGCGCGACCGGTGGCCCGGGACCTCGAGCGCGTGGTCATGGACCTGGCCGACGAGTTCCCGCTCCTTGCCACCCTGGTCGACCACGGGCACGGCACCCAGCAGCGGTTGCCGACCGGATCGGGCCCCAGGGCCGGAGCGGGATATGCGCTCGACACGAGTGCGGCTCCTCAGGCGCATGAGCTGACACAGCCTCCGGCTCAAGGCCCGGTGCCCGCGGTGCATCCGGAGCGCGAGACAGCCGCCGAGAGACCGGCGACGGCGGCGAGCGATGTGGCGTCGTCCCGTGCGGAGGCAGGCCCACCGCGTCGCGTTCGGTACGGCCTCAGGATCCAGTTCGAAGATCGCCCCGACGATCCGGAACTGGCGCGCCTGGTCGAATCCACGGTCTGGGTGAATGCCGCGCATCCGGCCTACCGCCGCGCTACCGGCTCGCGCTCCGAGGGCTACCACATCGCCCTGTCCGCAGCGCTGGCACTCGCGCGCGTGGCGGTCGAGCCGGCGGAGGAGCACACGTTCGTGACGGCTTTCCTGCTCCGGTGGGGACAGACGCTGGACCGCGGGCCGCGCCGTCGGCCCGGCAGGCATTGATGCCTTCCTCCGCCGTGTCCATCCCGGCGGTCGGCCGGAGGAGATCTATGCTCCGTTCAACGCCGGCTGGCCCGCAGCGATGACCGCGGGTCGCATCGCGCGCGAGGTGTTCGAGGAGATGGACGCCAGCCGTTAGATCGGATCGCTGCCGTCGTACTGGAGGTGCTCGAACAGCGCGGTCGTGAGGTAGCGCTCGCCGAAGCTCGGCAGGATCACGACGATCAGCGTGCCCGCCGCGTCGCGCCGCCGCGCCACGTCGAGCGCCGCGTGCACCGCGGCGCCCGACGATGGTGGTCTTGCCGGGACGGATCATTCCTTCACGCTCCGCGGCCTCGATCATCGCCACGCCGATGCGGTCCTTCACGCTCGCCGCCGGGTTCTGTGACTCGAGCTTGGCGACGACGCGCGCCGCGACGCCGCTGGTGACCTTTGTTGAGCGCAACGAGCGGCGTGTTGCCGATCAGCCTGGTGACATCGCTGGCGATCTTCATCGTGGATCCCTCCTGGGTGGCTTGTCGCCCACGCCGAGGGAAAATAGCACGACCGCGTCCCGCGCCGATGGTGTCTCTTTGCCGGCAAGCCGGTACTCGCCCGGCCTTACTAGCGCGCTCGGCTCCGGTCTAGGCGGTGTCGGGGATCCGGGCAGCCGCGGACGGTCTCGACCTCATGCGACCCAGCGGACCACGCCGGTGATGCCGTCGACCGCGACGCTGGCGCCTTCGGGGATCCGCCGCGTCGCGCCGCGCGCGCCGAGCACCGCGGGGATGCCGCGCTCTCGCGCGAGGGCGGCCAGATGCGACGTGCTGCCGCCGAGCTCGGCCACCACGCCCACCGCGCGTGGCAGCACGGCGGCGAGCGCGGGGCCGCCGATCTGGGTGACGACGACACTGCCGAACGGCACGCGATCGAGGTCGCGCTCGTCGAGCACCACGCACGCCGGACCCTCGCCCCAGCCGATTCCCGCCGGCTGACCCGTGAGAGCCGGATGACGGCTCCAGACGTCATCCGGCACGGGGCGCGACTCGACACGCAGTGGTCGCGCCTGAAGGATCCAGAACCCTCGCGCGTCCTTGGCCCACTCGATCTCGACCGCCGAGCCCAGCAGAGACTCCGTCTCGAGCACCAGACCGCCGAGTGCCGACGCCTCGCGGTCGCTCAAGCACGGCGTCTCCACCCGATCTCGCTCGACCGCGCGCCACTCGGGCCCGCCGCCCGCTGCGGTCACCAGGTGCTCCTTGCGCCCGGGCTGCACGTCCTCCACCGAGGCATCGCGCCGCAAGAGGTAGCGATCGGGCACGATTTCGCCCTGGGCGACCGCCGAGCCGAGACCCCACGTCCCGGTCAGCACGATCTGATCATCAGGAGTCAGGCTGAACGCGCCGCCGGCCGCCTCGGCTTCCACCATCCGCTGGATGAGCACCGGCATCGCGGTCTGCGCCGGATCCATGTCGTACGCGCGCATGTAGCGGAGCGCGCGCGTGGACCAGAGCGACGCCCAGCAGGCGCGGACCGCTGTGTCGAGATCGGCCCGCTCGGCGATGCCGAGAAACGTCTCGAACTGGCCGGCGAAGGAGGCCGGTACCGTGCCTTCACAGAGTGCCGAGGAACGGACGGCGAGCTGGGCGCCGGGCTCGCGTCCGAGCTGTCTCCACCCGTCATCCAGCGCGGCGGCCACGTCGGGGTCCAGCGCCACACGCGTCACACCGAGCCTGACCTGAAGCGCGAGCCGCCTTGCCTCGGGCCGGTCGGCTCCCACAACGTGATGGGCCGTCTCGGCGAGACGCGCACGCGAGATCTGTCGCCGATAGGCGTCCGCGGTGAGACAGACGCCGTCAGGCACCGGCAACCCGGCGCGCTGAAGACGAGCCAGTGTCGCCGCCTTGGGCCCCACCCTCTCGGCCGAGGCTGCATCGGCGTCGATGAGCGGAAGCGCGACGTCACGGAACAATGAGCATCCTCAGCACGCGCCCGGGATCGCCTTCGTAGTCGGCAAACGCGGCCGCGGCTCGATGGAGCGGGAACGAGCCGGTGACGAACCCGTCGAGATCGACGGCGCCGGCCGCGATGAGCCGGATGGCGGGCTCGACATCCGCGGGTACGAGCGCGCGTGAGCCCACGAGCGTCAGCTCCTTGTAGTACATCGGGAACGTGGTGAAGTCCGTGACCTGCTCGTGGCTGATCGCGTAGAGCAAGAGCGTGCCGCCGGGGCGGAGCATGTCCATGGCGGGGCGCAGCAGCCGGGGATCGCCGGCGGCGTCGATCACGACGTCAGCGCCCCGTCCCGCCGTCGACGCCAGCACTGCGGCGACGGTGTCGCCCGCGGATGGATCCACCGCGGCATCAGCTCCCATCCGCCTCGCGAAGTCACGCTTCCAGGCGGTCCGAGAGATCGCGACGACCGGGCTGGCGCCTGAGAGTTTCGCCAGCCGGCTGTGGAGCAGTCCGGTGGCGCCTTGCCCCAGCACGACCACCGCGTCGCCGGGCGCGATGCTCACGCGCTGTTGCGCGTGGCGTACGGTCGCGAGCGTCTCGACGAGTGTCGCGGCCTCGAGACTCACGTGCTCCGGCACCGGATGCAGATAGCGCTCGGGCAGCGTGATCTGATCCGCCAGCGAGCCGTTCAATTCGCGGCCGAGCAGGCCGGCCCGACGGCAGAGATTCCCGTCGCCCCGCAGGCAGCAGTCGCAGCCTCCGCACGCGATGATCGGATTGATGACGACCCGCGTGCCCACCGCGATGCGGACGTCAGGACCGACCGTCTCGACGATGCCGGCGGCTTCATGGCCCAGCACGACCGGATAGCTCACGCCGGGATGCTGCCCGGTGTAGATCGAGAGGTCCGTATGGCAGACGGCCGTGGCGGCGACACGAACGACAGCCTCGCCCCGCCCGGGGTCCGGCTTCGGGTGCTCGACGATCTCGAAGCGCCGGGGCGCCGTCAGGAGCGCGGCCCGCATCATCTGCTCCACGGTCGGCCGGTCACAGCACGACCGTGATCTCCTCGACCGGGAAGTTGGAGATGATCTCGGTGCGGTCCGGGTGCACGATCAGCATCTCCTCGATCCGCACGCCCCACTGGAACTTCTTGCCGTGCTGGGTCTCGAGCGCGAAGACCATGCCGGGCCTGATCTCGAGGGGATGATCGAGCGACCAGATGCGCGAGATCACCGGCTGGTCGTATTGCGCGAGGCCGAGACCGTGGCCCCACAGGTTGGCGGCCGCCTGATCCTCTTCCTCGTAGCCCCAGGCCTCCTTCGCCGAGGGCCACTTGAGCGCGATGTCCCGTGTCGTCGCGCCCGGCCTCACCTCGTTGATGGAGTCGTAGAGCCACTTGAGCGCGATGGTGTAGTAGTCCTTCATCTCCTGGGTCGGCTGCTTGCCGACGCAGTAGGTGCGGTAGTAGCACGACTTGTAGCCGTTCCAGGTGAGCGCCGCCAGATCCATGAAGACGATCTCGCCGGGCTTGATGATGCGGTCGGAAAAGTTGCGCCAGTTGGGCCAAGTATTCGGCCCGGATGACACGATGACGTCCTCGACGTCTTCCATGCCGGGGATCGCATACAGGAATTCCATGATATGGGCCGTGACCTGGTTCTCGGTGAGACCAGGCTTGAGAAAGCGCATGGTCTCCCAGTGGGCGGCGTCACCGATGGCGCCGACGATGCGCAGACATTCTTGCTCGTCCTCGTTCTTGATCGCCCGCGCCTCCATCATCGGCGTCATGCCGTCGGCCCACTTGACCGTGGCGTCCTGGAACGCCTGCAGCATGTTGATGTCGATGAAGTCCACGCCCAGCGTCTGGTCGCCGACACCGTAGCGTCCCATCTCCTTGACGATGGCGTCGGTGAACTTCTTGACCTGCTGTTTCGATGCGGGTCCCGCCGCGCCCTTGATCCAGGCGTAGGACCAGCGGATGTTCTGCTCGGGAATCCAGGGCGCGTGGCGCTGGATCTGGAAGCCGATGTCGCCCTGCTCGAAGAGCACGGGCGCCCCATCCCCGCAGAGCAACGCGTAGCGGAGCCCCGGCTTGAGCCGGTTCCAGCCCGGCGTGAGCGTGCTCGTCACGTAGCGGACATTCTCGTCGTACATCAAGAGGAGGGCGCCGAGACCGTGCGCCTTCATCCGCTCGCGAGCGCGCTCCAGCCGATATTTCCGGAGCCGATCCCAGTTGATGCGTTGTTGCCAGTCAACGCCGACAGTGCCGAAGTTCGCCATGGCCGACCTCCGGGGTCGAGGGGGGGTTCGAGGCAGCGCTTCCTTTTACCACGAGTGGAAGGCGTTGCGCGCTCATTCGGACCTCTCCAGCGGCCCGACGATCTGCCAGAACTTCCGGGTCAGCACGCGGCGAACCAGCGGCGTCAAGAGCATCAGGGCGGCCAGGAACAGCAACGCCGCCGCCAGCGGGCGGCGGCGGCCGGCCCTCAGCCCTTGAGACCGTCAACCTTTGAGACCGGTCATCACGGCCGCCTGCACCACCCACTTCTGCAGGATCACGAAGATCAGGAGAATCGGCAGTACGCTCAGCACCGCGGCGGCCGTCACCAGGTTGTACTCGATGTAGTACATGTTGGTGAAGCCGATCAGCCCCATGGTGACCGTCTTCATGGATGGCGAGTTCACGACCACGAGCGGCCAGAAGAACTCGTTCCACGTCCACATGAACTTGATGATGGCCAAGGTCGCCAGGGCCGGCGTCACCGCCGGCAGGACCACGCGCCAGAAGATGCCCCACTCGCCACAGCCGTCGATCCGCGCGGCCGCGATATAGTCGTCCGGCACCACCTCGATGGCCTGGCGCATGAGGAAGACGCCGAAGACGCTGACCAAGTCGGGGGCGAGGATGCCGAGGTACGTGTCCAGAAGCCCCAGCCGGTTCACCCAGAGATAGAGCGGCACGACCACGGAGTGAAACGGCACCATCAAGATGCCGATGATGGCGAAGAAGAAGACGGTGTGTCCCGGAAATCGGAACTTGGCAAAGCCGTAGCCGGCGAGCGCCGACACGACCAGGCTGCTCACGGCCGACACGGTGGCGAGGAGCGCGCTGTTGAGGAGGAAGCGGCTGAACGGCGCGCGGCGGAACACCTCACGGTAATTCTCGAGATTGCTCCAGTGGTCGGGGACGAGCTGGAGCGGCACACGCTGGATCTCGGGCGGCGTCTTGAGCGACGTGAGGGCGATCCACACGAAGGGGAAGACCACTGTAAGCGCGCCGGCCGCGATCAGCGCGGCCGTCAGCCAGCGGGCAAGGGGAACGGATCTCGCCACGGCCCCGCTCAATAGTCCACCGGCCTGCGGAAGATCCGCCACTGCAGGAGCGTCACCGCGAGCAGCACCACGAAGACGAACACGGCCATGACCGAGGCTTCGCCCAGGCGGAAGTACTTGAAGGCCGTGTCGTAGAGGAGCGGGATGATCGTCTGGCTGGCGCCGGCGGGCCCTCCCTGTGTCGTGGCATAGACCTGGTCGAAGATCTTGAAATTGAAGATGAGCTCGAGGATGCAGACCATCACGATCTGGGGGTTGAGGAGCGGCAGGGTGACGTGCCAGAGCCGCTGGCGCCCGCTCGCGCCATCCATGGCCGCCGCCTCGTAGTACTCGCCGGGAATCGCCTGGAGCGCGGCGAGGAAGATCATGGTGTCGAAGCCCAGCCTCACCCACACATTGATCGCCGCGAGCGACGGCAGCACCTGGTCCAGGCTCTGCAGCCACTTCTGCGGCGTCAGCCCGACGAGGGCGAGAGCGTAGTTGAACACTCCATAGACGGGCTCGTAGAGCCATTGCCAGATGAGCGCCGCCGCCACCAGCGAGACCGCGAAGGGCACGAAGTACATGGCCGCCCAGAGGCTCCGCCAGCGCAGGGTCAGGCGGTCGAGCCCGAGCGCCACGGCCAGGGCGAGCACGACGGTGGTGGGTACCGAGAGCCCGAGGAGCTTGATGGTGTTCGTGACGCTGTTCCAGAAGACTGGATCGGTGAACACACGCTCGTAGAGGCCGAAGCCCATGAACCGGCTGGCCCCGCCCGGCAGCGTCCGGTAGAACGACCCGATGAGGGACTCGACGAGCGGGATGAAGTACACACATGCGAAGTAGGCCACGGCGGGCAGGATGAAGAGAAAGCCCGCCCGCCGCTGGCGGTCCATGTACGTGCGGGGAAACGCCAGGCGCGTCCAGCGCTCCATGGCCGACGCGCCTCGCGCGCTAATCTTTCAGAATCCGGTCCATCCGGACGGCGGCCTCGTCCAGCGACGGCCTGGGCTGGCCCTTGCCGTAGAGCACGCCGACCACGGCCTCGCCGAACGCCGTGGCCAGCTCGTTGGACTTGGGATGGTAGTAGTTCGGCGGCACGGGCTGCGCGAGCATCTCGCGGGTCGAGGCATAGTCGGGACGGCCCTTCACGTACGGCGTCTCGAGGTTCACCGTCCAGACGGGCAGGATGCCCTGGAGCTGGTGCTGCTCGAGGTCGTCCTTGGCATTGCTGATGAAGCGGAGAAAATCCCACACGACCTGCTTGTGCGTGCTGTTCTTGTAGACGAGATTGCTCCACGGGAAGAGGTTGCCGGCGCCGGGGCAGGCCTTGGCGCAGGGCAGCGCATAGACCTTGAAGCTGACGTCGGGCGCGTTCTTCCTGAGCCAGCCGAAGTACCACGATTCGCGGAAGATCACGCCCGCGCGCTTCTGCCCGAAGGTGTCTTCCGGATTGCCGAAGGCGAGACTCGCCACCTTGTCCTTCGTCACCAGGTCGCCGTAGAACTGGAGCGCGGCCACCATCTCGGGGCTGTTGGCGAAGCCGGTGGCGCGGTCCAGGCTGGGACTGAGCATCCGGGCGCCGAAGGCATGGGCGAAGGGCAGGAACTTGTCCGTGATCCCAACCGGATGGCCCTTGTGCCGGAGGGCGAAGCCGACCTGCGTGGGCTCGCCCTTGGCATCGTGCACCGACAGCTTCTTCATCGCGGCCAGCCAATCGTCGAGCGTTTTCGGGGGCCGGTCGGGATTGAGCCCGGCCTTCTTGAACAAGTCCACGTTGATGTACATCTGCTGGAAGTTGCCGTGCTCGATCGGAATGCCGTACGTCACGCCCTTGAACTGCCCCACGGGCAGCATGTACTTGGGCAGGTTCTCGCTCCAGATCTTTTCGAGGTCGGTCGGCATCTTGTCACAGAAGTCGTACTGGCCGCACCACTGGTGCACGATGCCGTTGAAGAAGTCGGGGGCGCCGGACTTGCCCACGAGGGCGGCCAGGTACTTGGCCTCGTAGCCCTGGTACGGAATCGTCACCACCTCGACCTCGTAGCCGCTCTTCTTCGCGAACTCCTTACCCTTGGTCTCGTACCACTTGTTGAACTCGGGATTTTGCTCCCAGTGCGTCCAGTAGACGATCTTCTTGGCCTGCGCCGGGGCCCGGTCGGGGGCTGCGACCGCCAGAAGCCCCGCCACTGCGAGCACCGCTACCGCGCCACGAATCACACGTCGCATAGTCCGCTCCTTTGCGTGTTGGGAACCGAGCGACCGGGCCCGAGCCGGGCCATTATGGCCGCTCTCCCTCGCGAACGGAAGCTCGACCGCCGCTGTCACAAGCTGATCTGCGACAATCGAGCCCCCGGGCTTGACTCTCCTCTTGGGTGGAGGCTTTACCATGCGCACCATGACGACCGTCGGTAATCGACAGCTGGCCCGCCTGATGACGATCGGCGAAATCTCCCGTCGGTCCGGGTTCACGATCAGGACGCTGAGATTCTATGAGCGCCGAGAGATCTTGCCGCCGACGGCTCGCCGACCGAGCGGGTATCGATTGTACGGCGAGGTCGACCTCCGCCGGCTCGCCTTTATCCGGCAGGCCAAGGCGCTTGGCCTCACGCTGGATGCGATCCGCGAGCTGGTCGTGGCTGCCAGGCAGCTCAACGGCATCAGCACACGTGACCGTCTCCTCCGGATGCTCGACCAACGGATCGGTCAGACGACGCAGCAAATCGAGATGCTGACCGGTCTTCGGAAGGAGCTGCACCGGCGACGCCGGGCCCTTCGACTCCGGCCGCGACGCAATCGTGGCCGAGGGTACTGCACCTGTCTTCAAACGACACCGCTGAATCCCTAGGCGAAGCAGGTCCGCCCCTGCGCGATTCTCTGGGCGTGCTGGCGGCGGCATTTCTCTTCAATCTCGGGCAAGGTGTGCTTCGCCCTTCGCTCCCGCTGTATGTGCGACAGTTCTTCGGCGCGAACTACCGGATGGTGACGCTCATCCCCGTTGTGTTCGGCGCCGGCAAATGGATCGCCAATCTGCCGACCGGGTACTTGTTCGACCGGCTAGGCCGCGGACGCGTCATGGTGGCCGGCCTCGTCGTGATCGCCGCATGCGATGTCGCGTCTGTCGCTATCGTTCGGTACGCCCTGTTCCTGGCTGCTCGCGCTGTGGCAGGCGCGGGGTGGGCGATGTTCGCCACGGTGGCGACCACCGCTATGGTCCATGGCGGCGGCACGCGCGGCCGTGCGATCAGCCTGCTCCTGATGGCTGAGACGCTTGGACTCTTGCTCGGAAGCGCTGTTGGTGGGTGGCTGTATCAAGATGCCGGGACGGCAACCCCCTTCCTCTTCGAAGCGGGCTGCATGGTGCTCGCGGCCGCTGTCGTCGGATTGTCTCCCACGCCGTCCCTGGAGCGCCGCACCCACCGCGTCGACTGGCGCGCCCTCCGGAGCGTCATCCGGGTGCCGGGCGTGGTGCTGGCAAGCCTGACCAATGCCGCGCTCATGGGCATGCAGACCGGCGTGGTCGTGTTCCTCTTTCCGCTCTACTTGGTCGAGCGCGGATCCGTCTCCGCGCAGACGGTGGGGTCTCTCATAGCCCTCAGCGTGCTGGGCCGCTTGCTCGCGCTCTGGATCGGCGGTGGCGTGTCGGACCGCCGCGATCGGATGTCCGTGCTCGCCCGGAGCCTTCTGGGCTTCGGTCTGGTGCTTGGAAGCCTCGGGGTTGTCAGGAATCCATGGCTGCTGGGGCTATGGAGCGTGCTGATCGGAGCGGGCGCGGGGTTCACCGCTGGCCTCCCGACGACGATCATCGGCGATCGTGTCGATCCGTCCCTACACGGTATCGCCGTCGGTTGGCTGCGCACGGTCACGGATACCGGCATGCTCCTTGGTCCGCTGCTCACGGGTCCGCTCGCGGATGCCCTCGGTCTCGCCGCTCCGTTCCTCGTCTCGGGAATCATCGCATGCGCGCTGGCGTGGGCGTGTCACCGTCATGCGGCAAGGGCGATATGAAGATTCTCCTCATGACCGCACACCCGGACGACGCCGACATCATGGCCGGCGGCACCGTGGCCCGGTGGCTGGATGAGCGCCATGATGTCTGCTCGGTGATCTTCACGCGCGGCGAGAAGGGGCATGACGATCCCAGCATGACGCCCGTGCGCGTCGCCGCGTTGCGCGAGGAAGAGCAGCGCGCCGCTGCCGCAGTTCTCGGTGGACCCCGGCTGATTTTCCTCGACTTCATCGATGGAGAGCTCGGTTGGGCGGGTCCGGCTCTCGCCGAGGCGGCAACCCGGCTGGTCCGTGAGGAGCGCCCTGATGTGATCGTGACCCATGATCCATTCGCGGGTGCGCCCGGATATCGCGTTCCCCAGCTTCACCCCGACCATCGGGCGGTTGGCGCCACTGTGGTCGACGCCTGTTATTTCCGCGCGCCGGGCCCACTCTACTACCGTGCCCAGGGAGCCGCGGGACTCGCCCCCCACCGCGTCCAAGAGATTCTGCTCATCATGAGCGACCATGCCGATCACGTCGTCGATATCTCGAGCACGCTCGATCGGAAGGTGCGCGCGGTGCGCGAGCACGCAAGTCAGTTCGGTCGGCATCCCGACCTCGAGGGATTTCTCCGCGGTCTGGCCGCGCGTGCCGGCCAGCCCTTTGGGGTCACGCTCGCCGAGAGTTTCAAGCGGCTCACGCCGTCGTGATGCCGTCGGTGGCCGGGCAATAGATTTCGACGGCGGAGATCATCCCCACCTTGCGCTCCATGGGGTCGTCGAGGGAGTTCAGACGAGTGTCTGGATGGGGCGCCGCCGCACGCGCTCGGCATGGCGGTGGTCATAGTAGTCGGTGCCCGGGTCCTGGTACGTGGTGTGGCGGGCCAAGAGGTGGTAGCCGGTGACGAGCAGAGCGTGACCCACGTCGACGACGGCTTTATTCTGCCGCGATGGAGGATGATGCGCCGAGAGCGGGCGGCGAAGGCGCCTTTGGTGGATCGAACGCTGGCAGCGAGGGCGGCCTCGGGCCGTGCGGAGCCAGCGATTGCCATGGCGGGTGCGGCCGGAGCGGTGGGTGCCCGTCGAGGGCGAGAATCAGAGTGGACGTCGATACACTTCTGTTGCGGGCAGATCAGGTAATCGAATGGTAGAAGTGGGGGTAGTCATCGCTCCTCGACTCTTGGAGCCTCTGCCGCGCCCATCGTCGTCCGCCTCAGAGCCATGACCCCCCCGAGGTTCCTATGCCCATCGCCCTGATCACCGGCACCTCCAGCGGCATCGGTCTCGCCACCGCCGTGCACTTCGCGCAGCGGCGCTACGACGTCTGGGCGGGCGTCCGCAACGTCGCAGGCGCCACGGAGCTACGCGAGGCCATTGCGTAGTCCGCCACGTTTAGCGCGAGCTTTCGGAGAAGCTCCACGTGGCGGCTCGTCAGCGCCGGGTCGGCCGTTGCCAGATCCGGGTCGCGGGAAGGTCGAATAAGAATCGGCCTTCCCGCGCTCGCTGCTGTGCCTACAGCAGCTTTTCCATGATGAGCGTGTCCACCCACCGGCCGTCGAGCATGCCCTGCTCGTGATAGATCCCGACACGCGAGAACCCGAGACGCTCGTAGAGCCGGACACCGCCGGCGTTGGTCGGAAAGGTGGACAGCACCATCTTGTGGTAGCCGATCTCCCGCGCCAGCTCGATGAGCCGCTCGAGCAGCCGGTGCCCCACGCCCTTGCCGCGCCACGCGCGCTCGACGTACACGGAGAAGTCGGCGACGTGCCGGTAGGCCGGGCGCGCGTTGAAGACGTTCAGGCTGCCCCAGCCGAGGAGGTAGCCGCCCGCCTCCGCGACGATCACCGGGTGGCGAGGCCCGCGCGCCGCCAGCCAGCCGCTCCGCTCCCGCGGCGTGCGCAGGTCGGTCTCGAGCGTCGCCACGCGGTCCTCGATGCCCTGGTTGTAGATGAGACAGATCGCCTCGGCGTCGCCCGTGCGCGCGGGGCGCAGCGTGAGCGCGGCCGTCACCCCGGCGGTTTCAGCTCCCGCGCGTCCAGCCGTCCGGACTGCTGGAGCGCGGCGAACTCGTCGAGCGTCTTCCGGATGCCGTCCTTGAGCGCGGTGCGCGGCGCCGGACCCAGGTCGCGCTGGTAGCCCGGGTCGGCGAGCTCGGACGGGAAGGGGATGGCCTGGTCGACGTGCGTGATCGTCCCCTTCGCCGAGGGCCAGGCGTCCTCGATCAGTCGCGCGATCTCAACGACCTTGGCCGACTCGCCGTGGAGATTGTAGACGCGCGCGCCCTCGAGGGACGCCGTCGAGGCCCTGATGCAGGCGCGGGCGACGTCGTCGACATAGATGAGATCGGTCGCGCCTCCCCAGCGGATCTGGAAGGGGCGGCCGAGCACGGCGGACTTCATGGCGAGCGTCGGGTCGGCGGTGAGGCCGAAGTCGCGCCCGGGACCGTACACCGTGAGCGGCCGGAAGCCCATGGACGGGATCTCGTGCTCCTCCCAGTAGATCCGCGCCGTCTCCTCGTTAGCCACCTTGTAGACGCCGTAGTGCGTGGCCGGCCTGGGCGGCGAGTCGTCGGTGACCGGACCTGGGCCATAGAGATGCGGAGGGCCGAAGACCGCCGCCGAGGAGAAGTAGGTGACGCGGCTCACCCGGTCGCGGTGCATCTTGGCCGCCTCGAAGACATTGGCCGTGCCGACCACGTTGACGAGCGCGCCGCGAGAGGGATCCTGACGACAGAGCGGCACCTGCCAGGCGGCCAGGTGGATGATGCGCGCGACCTTGTGCTCGCCCACCGCGCGCGCGACGCCCTCGCGGTCGGCGATGTCGCCCTTGACCATGATGACGTCATGGAGGTGTTCCGGGCCGAGCAGCATACGCATCCGCCACGGGTCGTCGCCCAGGTCGAAGGCAATGGGACGCTCGCCCTCGTCGAGCAGCCGCCTGCACACCCACGCGCCGATGCACCCGAACGCACCCGTCACCAGGGTCGTCATGCCGGTCCATCCTTCTCGTCGAGGGGATCGCTGCCGCCGCCTTTTATACACCACTTTCGGTATAATGCGGCCGTGTTCGACAGCCGATTTTTCGAAGAGACGTGGCCGACCATTTCTCGCGGCCTCGAGTCCGAGGCGGACGCCGAGTCGGAGGTTGGCTGGATCCTCGGTCACGTGCGCGCCCCGGCAGGCGCGCGCATCCTCGACGCGCCCTGCGGCTTCGGCCGGCACTCGCTGGCGCTGGCGCGCCGCGGCTTCGACGTCACCGGCGTGGATCTCTCCGAGACCGAGCTCCGGCGGGCGAAGGAGCGCGCCGCGGCGGCGGGCCTGCCGCTCCAGCTCGTCCGCCAGGACATGCGGGACATGGAATTCTCGGGCGAGTTCGACCTGGCCTTGAATCTCTTCTCGAGCATCGGCTTCTTCACCGACGACGAGGACCGGCTGCTGCTCGACCGCTTCTGCACGGCGCTCCGGCCCGGCGGAGCCTTCGTGCTGGACACGCGCAACCGCGACTTCTTCATCCACGATGTCACGCCGGAGGAGACCGTGCGGCTGCCCGAAGGGACGATCCGGGTGAAGAACCGCATGGATGTCCGCACCAGCCGGGTCCAGCAGGACTGGTGGCTGGAGGATCAGAACCGGCTGCTGGGCCAGACTGACATCCGGCTCTATTCCGCCCACGAGCTGCTCCGGATGCTCCGCCCGGAGCGCTGGTCGCAGGTCGAGCTCTTCGGTCGCCTCGACGGCCGGCCCTTCGCCCTCGATTCGCCCCGCATCGTCCTCGTGGCGACCAAGTGAGACACGCACCGCCGCGCCCCCGCCCCCGATGGGCCTCGGGCACCGAGGGCCGTGCCCCCACGCCGCGCTCAACCACGTTCAACGTTCTCAAAGGAGAGTCCTGCGAGCCATGAAGCCCCTCGTCGTAATCGGCGGTGCCATCCATGCCGACGGCATCAAGCAGCTCGAGAGCGAAGCGCGCGTCGTCGTCACCAACGAAGAGACGGAAACGGGGATGATCAAGGCCGCGCAGGAGGCCGCGGGCATCCTGTTCCGCCTCAAGCCCAACTGCACGCGCTCCCTCATGGCGGCCTGCAAGCAGCTCAAGGTCGTGGGCCGGCACGGCGCCGGACTCGATACCGTGGACCTCGAGGCTGCCACGGAGCTGGGCGTCGCGGTGGTCCACGCCCCAGGGTCGAACTCCAACTCGGTGGCCGAGCACGCGATCATGCTCATGCTGGCCTGCGCCAAGCAGGCCGTCGTCGTGGACAGGCGCACGCGCCTGGTCGACTGGGGCAAGCATCGCACGCAGGGACTGCTCGAGATGCATGGCAGGACCCTGGGCATCATCGGCGTCGGCAATATCGGCCGGCGCGTGGCCAAGACAGGCGCGGCGCTCGGCATGCGGGTGATCGGCTACGACAAGTACGTGCCGGCCGAGGAGCTCAAGAGCCGGGGCGTCGAGCCCATGCCCGACATGGCCTCGGTGCTTCGCCAGGCCGACGTGGTCACGTGCCACACGCCGCACACGCCCGAGACCCACCACATGATCAATGCGCAGACGATCGCCCAGATGAAGGACGGCGTGATCTTCATCAATACGTCTCGCGGCAAGGTCCAGGACGAGGAGGCGCTGCGCCAGGGGCTCGAGAGCGGCAAGATCCGCGCGGCGGGCATCGACGTCTTCGAGGAGGAGCCCGTGTCCTCCGACAGCCGCCTCCTCCAGCTCGACAACGTCATCGTAAGCCCGCACATCGCGGGGGTGACGGAGGAGACGACCCGCGGCATGGCCATGCAGGTGGGGGCGGAGATGCTCCGCGTGCTGCGCGGCGAGAAGCCACACGTGCTCGGCAACCCGGAGCTCTGGCCCAAGCTCGGCCACCTCACGTAGACTCCGACGGAAAGACCGGAGGCTGACATGCCAATCGACACGCGTCACCCGAGAGAGATCCGGGCCGATATCCGGAGCGGCAAGTTCAGCGGCATCACCGCGGGTCTGGGCCCCGGCTTCGTCCAGGCCAACATGGCCGTGCTGCCCAGGGACGACGCCTATGATTTCCTGCTGTTCTGCCAGCGCAATCCGCGGCCGTGCCCCCTGATCGAGGTCACGGACGCGGGCTCACCCGAGCCCGTCGGGGCGGCGGCGGGCGCAGACCTCCGCACCGATCTGCCGCGGTACAGGATCTACAAGGACGGCGTGCTGGCCGACGAGGTGACAGACGTCAAGGCCTTCTGGCGCGACGACCTCGTCGCCTTTCTCCTGGGCTGCTCCTTCACGTTCGAGTGGGCGCTGATGGACGCGGGCATCCCGCTCCGCCACGTCGAGCGCGGCTGCAACGTCGCCATGTGGAAGACCAACATCGACTGCCGTCCGGCCGGCCGCTTCCACGGGCCCATGGTCGTCTCGATGCGGCCCATCCCGCACGAGATGGTCGCCAAGGCGGTGACGGCCTCGGCGCGCTTTCCGGGCGCCCATGGCGCGCCTGTGCACGTGGGGGATCCGGCGGTCCTCGGCGTCAAGGACGTAAGCAAGCCCGACTGGGGCGACTTCGTCGGCATCAAGCCGGGTGAGGTCCCGATGTTCTGGGCGTGCGGCGTGACGCCTCAGGCTGTGGCGCTGGCCTCCAGGCCGGCCTTCATGATCACGCACAGCCCGGGGCACATGTTCATCACCGACATCCCCAATAGCTCGCTCGCGGCGTTCTAGTCGCGTGCCGGTGGGCATCTACGCCGAGCCCCGCTTCCTGCCCTGCGGGGACATGGCGCTGTCGGTCGAGCTCGGAAACGAGATCAATCGTGAGGTCAACGCCCGGGCGCTGGCGCTCGAGTACCTGATCCAGCACAAGGCGCTTCCCGGGGTCACCGAGACCGTCCCGACCTTCCGCTCGCTCCTCGTCTACTACGACCCGTCCGTCGTCGGGTGGGACGAGCTCGTGGCCTCGCTCCGCGCGCTCTGCCGCCAGGCGCGGCCCGATGTCCTGCCGCCCGCGCGCACCGTCGAGCTGCCCTGCTGCTACGGTGGCGAGCTGGGCTTCGAGCTCGAGTCCGCAGCGGCCAAGATCGGCCTGCCGCCCGACGAGTTCGCGCGGCTCCACGCCTCGGCCGATTACTACGTCTACTTCGTCGGCTTCACCCCGGGGCTGCCGTACATGACCGGCATGCCCGAGCGCCTCCACATCCCGCGCCTGGCCCAGCCGCGGACCAAGACCCCGCCCGGCAGCGTGAGCATCGGCGGCATACAGTGCTGCATCTATTCTGTGGAGAGTCCCGGCGGCTTCTGGGTACTCGGCCGCACGCCCGTCCGTCTCTACGACCCGCGCTCGGCCGATCCCATCCTGTTGCGCGCCGGCGACCACGTCCGCTTCCGCATGGTCGACCGCGCCGAGTACGACAAGATCGCGGCCGCCGTGGCCGAGGGCCGCTACCGCCCACGCATCGAGCGGGCGTGATGCCGACCCTGCTCGTCCACGATGCCGGGCCGCAGACGACGGTGCAGGACCTCGGCCGGCGGGGGTCCCTACGCGTGGGCATCCCGCCGTCGGGCCCCATGGATCGCGAGGCCTTCCTCCTCGCCAACCGGCTCGTCGGCAATGCGGATGACGCCGCGGGGCTCGAATGCACGCTCATCGGCCCGCGGATCGAGTTCGCCGACGAGCGTTGGGTGGCGGTCACGGGGGCCGCGATGCCGGTGACGCTCAATGGCACGACCATGCCGCGCTGGGCCGCCTTCGAGGTGGGGGCGGGCGACATCCTGCGACTGGGTCCGGCCGCTTCCGGCGTGCGCGCCTACATCGCCGTCTCGGCGGGCATCGACACGCCGCCGGCGCTCGGCTCGCGGGCGACGTATCTGCGCGGCCGGCTCGGGGGCTGGCAAGGCCGCGCGCTCCGCAAGGGAGACGAGCTGCCACTGGGGCCTCCCGCGGGCGGGGCGCCCGCGGAGGTGCGCGGTCAGTTCATCCCCGACTACACGCGGGAGCCCACGGTGCGTGTCGTGCTGGGCCCTCAGGATGACCGCTTCACCCGGCGTGGCGTCGCGGCGCTCTTCGAGTCGCCCTACGAGATGACGCCGCACAGCGATCGGATGGGCGCGCGCCTTCGCGGCGCCCGCATCGAGCACACGCACGGCCACGACATCATCTCCGACGGCGTGGCGCTGGGCGGCATCCAGGTGGTGGGTGACGGCCAGCCCATCGTGCTCCTGGTCGACCGGCAGTCCACGGGTGGCTATACGAAGATCGGCACGGTATGCTCCTTCGATATCGGGCGGGTGGGGCAGGTCAAGCCCGGCCAGCGCCTGTCGTTCACGCGCGTGACGGTTGCCGAAGCTCACGAGCTCCTTCGCGCCTACAAGAGAGAACTTGACGACGCGATCCCGTTCCCCTCACCCTAGCTCGCTTCGGGAAAGGGACGCGAAGAAGGAGTGGCCCACATGACTCTCGAAACCCTGGTCAACGACTACAAAGCTAAGACATCCCGCTCGCGGCAAATGTACGAGGAGGCGCTGCGGGTGATGCCGGGCGGCAATAGCCGCACGACGACCTTCTTCGACCCCTACCCCTTCTACATCACCCGCGGCCACGGCGCCCGCATCTGGGACGCCGACGGCGCCGAGCGCCTCGACTTCAACGGCAACTACACGAGCCTGATCCTGGGCCACGCGCACGCCTCCGTCGTCGAGGCCGTCACCGAGCAGGCGACGCGCGGCATGTCCTTCCCGGGGCCGAGCGAGCACGAGATCAAGCTGGCCGGGCTGCTGACCGAGCGCATGCCCAGCATGGAGGTGGTTCGCTTCACGAATTCCGGCACCGAGGCGACCATGAACGCGGTGCGGGCGGCGCGCGCCTTCACGGGGCGCAGCAAGATCGCCAAGTTCGAGGGCGCCTATCACGGTACCCACGACTGGGTGCTGGTCAGCGTCTCGCCGGACCCCACCACGACGGGGTCCCGCAAGCGGCCCAAGGCCGTGGCCTACTCCGCCGGCGTGCCCGAGACCGTGCTCAAGCACACCGTGGTGCTGCCGTGGAATGACGCCGAAGCCTGCGTGAAGCTCCTCGAGAAGCACGGCCGCGACATCGCGGGCCTCATCGTCGACCCCCTGCTCGCCAATGCGGGCATGCTGCTGCCCCGGCCGGGCTTCCTCGAACGCCTCCGCGAGGTGACGGAGCGTCTCGGCATCCTCCTGATCTTCGACGAGGTCATCTCCTTTCGGGTCGGCGCGGGCGGTGCTCAGGAGCGCTTCGGCATCCGTCCCGATCTCACGACGCTCGGCAAGATCATCGGCGGGGGGCTCGCCGTCGGCGCCTTTGGTGGACGCGGGGAGATCATGAATTACTACGACCCGCGCGGCGGCAAGGGCCGGATCAGCCACGGCGGCACCTTCAATGCCAATGCCGTCACCATGGCGGGCGGCCTCGCGACGATGAAGGAGCTGACGCCGGAGGCCTACGCGAAGCTCGAGGCCCTGGGCGATCGGCTGCGCGGCGGCGTCAAGCGGCTCCTCGCCAAGAGCAAGCAGCCGGCGCAGGTGACCGGCGTGGGCTCGCTCTTCTGGGTCCACTGGACGAAGAAGCGGCTGTCGGACTATCGCTCGAGCCGACCCCTCGATCCGGAGCGGCCGCTGCGGACCTTCATGGGGCTGCTCAACGAGGGCGTGATCCTGTCGCAGCGGGGACTGGGCTGCTGCTCGCTCGCCATGACGGAGGCCGACGTCGACACCTTCGTCGCGGCCCTCGGGCGCGTGATCGACAAGGACGGCTAGGCCATGGCCAAGCACAGAGACCTCAGTCCAGCCGCTCCGCGACTGGCTGCCACGCGCCTGATTCCCTTCGTCACGGGGAGCGTTCCGGGCATAATGAGCGGCAAGGAGGATTGCTCATGATCAGGCCCGATCGTGTCATTGCCGGGATCACCGCGCTCGTCTTCGCCGCCACCCTCGGCGGCTGTGCGTCCTCCAGTCCTCAGCCGGGCGTCTTCGCCTATCCGGCCCAGGGACAGACTCCCGAGCAGCAGGCGAAGGACACCAACGAGTGCCAGACGTGGGCCCGGCAGCAGTCGGGCTGGGACCCTGCCACCGACACGGCCAAGGGCGCGGGCATAGGCCTGGCCATCGGCGCGCTCGGCGGCGCGGCGCTGGGCGCGGCCGCGGGCGCGGCTGTCGGCTCTGCCGGGACGGGCGCCGCCATCGGCGCGGCGGCCGGGGGCATCGGAGGCGCCGCGTACGGCGGCACCAGTCAGTATGGCAAAGGCAAGTCAGGTTACGAGCAGGCCTTCAGCGCCTGCATGGGCGGCAAGGGCTACACGACCCGCTAGCGCGCGAGCGTCGCCCCGGCGCAGCGCAGGCAACGGCGCCCGGGCGCGGTTCCCATTGCGGCCTGGAAGCCCATCTATTAAGATGATGGGGCTTCCATGACGGACCCCTCGGCTCCCCTCAAGCGCACACCCCTGCGCGACGTCCACGTCGCGGCCGGCGCCAAGATGGTACCCTTCGGCGGCTGGGAGATGCCCGTGCAGTACACGGGCATCATCGAGGAGCATCGCGTGGTGCGCTCCGCCGTCGGCCTCTTCGACATCAGCCACATGGGCGAGTTCGAGGCGCGCGGGCCCGGCGCGCTGGCCGCTGTCCAGGCGCTGACCACCAACGATGCCTCGGCGCTCGTCGTCGGCCAGGTGCAGTACTCGCTCCTCTGCTATCCCGAGGGCGGCATCGTGGACGACCTCACGCTCTACCGCCTGGCCGACCAGCACTACATGCTCACGGTCAATGCATCCAACATCGACAAGGACTGGGCGTGGGTGACCGAGCATGGCCCGGGCGGCGGCTGGACGAACGTGAGCGAGGAGACAGGGCTGTTGGCGGTGCAGGGGCCCAGAGCCGAGGGCCTGGTCCAGCGGCTGGCCGATCAGGACGTCACGCGTGTCCCCTACTATCACTTCGTCCACGGCACCGTGGCAGGCGTCCCGTGCCTCATCTCGCGCACCGGGTATACGGGCGAGGACGGCTTCGAGCTCTATGCGCCCGCCGCGAGGCTCGAAGGCCTGTGGCATGCGCTCATGGATGCGGGCAAGGGCGCCGGCATCCGCCCGATCGGGCTGGGCGCGCGAGACACCCTGAGGCTCGAGATGAAGTTCGCGCTCTACGGCAATGACATAGACGAGACGACGAACCCCCTGGAGGCGGGGCTGGGCTGGGTGGTCAAGCCGGCCAAGAGCGAGTTCATCGGGAGCAAGGCGATCGAGGCCGTGAGGGGCGCCGGCGTGACGCGCAAGCTCGTCGGCTTCGAGATGGCCGAGCGCGCCGTGGCGCGTCACGGCTACCGCCTGCTCAAGGGCGGCGACCCCGTGGGCGTGGTCACCTCGGGCTCGTTCTCGCCGACCCTCGAGCGCTGCATCGGCATGGGATATGTCCGGACCGATCTCACCGCCGTCGGCACCGAGCTGGACGTCGACATCCGGGGCCAGGCCCACCGGGCCCATGTGGCCAAGACACCGTTCGTTCCCTCCAAAGCGAAGAAGATCTAGTGCCGGGCCAACTAACTTCGCCATACTTCGTTCTCGGTCGGCAGCAGCCCTCAACGTACACCCACGTACGCCTCGGGCTGCTGCCTCCCTCGGGCCTCGTCTGGCTCGTCATTTGGCCCGGCACTCTGGGATCACACGTGAGTTCTAGACAACACTCGTTGGCGTCCGTCTAGGAGACCCCCGATGGCGAACGTTCCCGCAGACCTCCGTTACACGAAGGAGCACGAGTGGGCCAGGCTGGAAGCCGACCGGGCCCGCATCGGCATCACGGCATTCGCCCAGGAGCAGCTGGGCGACGTGGTCTTCGTCGAGCTGCCCAAGGTCGGCGCCAAGGTCACCGCCATGAAGACCTTCGGTGTGGTCGAGTCGGTGAAGGCCGTCTCCGACCTCTTCGCGCCGCTCAGCGGCGAGGTCGTGGAGGTCAACGCCGACGTGACGAAGAAGCCGGAGATCGTCAACGCCGATCCGTACGGCCAGGGCTGGATGATCGTGATCAAGCTCGCCGACCCCAAGGAATGGGACGGGCTCCTCTCGGCCGGCGACTACGAGAAGCTCATCGCCTCGACGGGACACTGAAACCATGCGCTACATCTCCAATACCCCGGCCCAGCAGCGGGAGATGCTGGCGACCATCGGCGTGGGCTCCCTCGAGGACCTGCTCTCCCACATCCCCGCCAAGGCCCGGCTGTCGCGGCCGCTCAACGTCCCCGCGGCCATGGCCGAAAGCGACCTCGTCCGGCTCCTGCGCGCCATGTCGGCGGAGAACGCCGATGCCGACGGCTACGCCTGCTTCCTGGGTGGAGGCTCCTACGACCACACCATCCCGAGCCCCATCAACCACATGATCCTGCGCGGGGAGTTCTTCACCGCGTATACGCCATACCAGCCCGAGGCGAGCCAGGGCACGCTGCGCTCCATCTTCGAGTACCAGACCATGATGGCGGAGCTCTGCGGCATGGACGTCGCCAACGCCTCGCTGTACGACGGCGCCTCCTCGCTGGCCGAGGCAGTGCTCATGGCGCATGCGGTCACCGACCGGCCCACCGCCGTGATCTCCAGAGGGGTGAATCCGCTCTACCGGCAGGTCGTCGAGACCTACTGCGAGGGGCCGGCCATCCGCCTGAAGTCCGCGCCGCTCGCCGATGGCGTCACCGACCTCGACGCGCTCCGCAAGGCGGTGAGCGGGCAGACGGCGGCCGTGGTCGTGCAGTACCCCAACTTCTTCGGGTGCCTGGAGGACGTCAAGGCGGCCGGCGAGATCGCGCACGCGGCGGGCGCGCTGCTGGTCGTGGTGGCCGATCCGGTGAACCTGGGTCTGCTCACGCCGCCGGGAGCGCTCGGGGCAGACCTCGTGGTCGGGGAAGGCCAGGGGCTGGGCGTGCCCATGAGCTTCGGCGGGCCCAACCTCGGCGTCTTCGCCGCCAAGCAGGAGCTCGTGCGGCGCATGCCGGGACGCCTCGTCGGGGCCACGGTGGACCTGGACGGCCAGCGCGGCTTCGTCCTCACGCTCCAGACGCGCGAGCAGCACATCCGGCGGGAGAAGGCGACCTCGAACATCTGCACCAACGTGGCGCTCTGCGCGCTCATGGCGACGATCTACGTCTCGGTCATGGGCAAGGTGGGGCTGCGAAAGGTCGGGGAGCTTTCGACGGCGAAGGCGCACTACGCGGCCCGGGTCTTCTCGGAGATCCCGGGCGTGAGGCTCAGGTTCGCGGCGCCCTTCTTCAAGGAGTTCGCGCTCCAGCTGCCGAAGTCCCCGGAGCGGGTGGTCAGGCGCCTGATGAAGGACAAGCTCCTCGCGGGCGTGCCGCTCAAGGCGCTCGACCGCGCGTACAAGGACTGCCTGCTCGTGGCCGTGACCGAGAAGCGCACGCGCGGCGAGATCGACGCCTATGCCGCGGCGCTCGCCGCCGCGGTGGCGTGAGACGCCCATGCATACCGCCAAGCCCGGCTACGACAAGCTGATCTTCGAGCTGTCCACGCCCGGTCGCCACGCCTACTCGTTGCCCGAGTGCGACGTGCCGGTAGCCGACCCGGCCCAGCTTCTGCCCGGAGAGCATCTGCGCGCGGCGTCCGCCGAGCTGCCCGAGGTCTCGGAAGTCGATGTCATCCGCCACTACTCCCGGCTGAGCCAGATGAACTATGGCGTCGACACGCACTTCTACCCGCTGGGCTCCTGCACCATGAAGTACAACCCGAAGATCAACGAGGACATGGCGCGGCTGCCGGGGTTCGCGCGCCTGCATCCGCTGGCGCCCGAGGCAGCATCGCAAGGCGCGCTCAGGCTCATGCACGAGCTCGCGCTGGATCTCGCCGAGGTCTCCGGCATGGACCAGGTCTCGCTGCAGCCGGCGGCCGGCGCCCAGGGCGAGCTGGCCGGCGTCCTCATGATCCGCGCCTATCACCTGGCGCGCGGCGAGCGACGCACCAAGGTGCTCATCCCCGACTCGGCGCACGGGACCAACCCAGCCTCGACGGCGCTGGCCGGCTTCTCGGTGGTCGAGCTCAAGAGCGAGGCCAACGGCGACGTGGATCTTCTCGACCTCGAGCGGCACCTGGGCGACGATGTCGCGGCCTTCATGATCACCCAGCCGAACACACTCGGGCTCTTCGAGTCCAAGATCCACCAGATCACCGAGATGTGCCACGCCAAGGGCGTGCAGGTGTACATGGACGGCGCCAACTTCAATGCCATCCTCGGCATCACGCGCCCCGGCGATCTGGGCTTCGACGTCTGTCACTTCAACCTGCACAAGACCTTCACGACGCCGCACGGCGGCGGCGGTCCGGGCTCCGGACCGGTCGGCATCAAGGAGCATCTGGCGCCCTTCCTGCCGACGCCCGTCGTGGTCAAGGACGCCGACGGCTACGCCCTCGACTGGAGCCGGCCGCAGTCCATCGGCAAGCTCCAGGCCTTCTGGGGCAACTTCGGCATGCTGGTGCGCGCCTGGACCTACATCCGCACCATGGGCCCCGACGGCCTCCGCGCCGTATCGGACAATGCCGTGCTCAACGCCAACTACGTCCTGAAGCGTCTCGAGGCGGAGTACGACCGCTCCGCGCCCGGGCCCTGCATGCACGAGTGCGTGGTCTCCGCGCGGCGGCAGAAGAAGCTCGGCGTCACGGCCACCGACATCGCCAAGCGGCTCCTCGACCTGGGCTTCTACGCGCCGACGACGTATTTCCCGCTCATCGTGGAAGAGGCGCTCATGATCGAGCCCACCGAGACGGAATCCAAGGAGACGCTCGACGAGTTCTGCGATGCGATGATCCAGATCGCGAGCGAGGCGCGAAACAATCGCCAGATCATTCACGACGCGCCCGTGACGACGCCCGTCCGGCGCCTCGACCAGACGGCGGCGGCGCGCCAGCCACGGCTCAGGTGGACGCCGCCGGCGGCCACGTGAAGGGGGCCCGTCCCTCACCCCGACCCTCTCGCCCGAGGGGAGAGGGAGGATGAGGGGAGAGGAAGGATGAGGGGAGAGGAAGGATGAGGGGAAGCGCCCTGCGGGCCGTGACCAAGGCTTTCCGCCTCCTCGTCACCGAGCCGCTCGACGGCGCCGGTAACATGGCGCTGGACGAAGCGCTCCTGCTGGGGCGCCTGCGCCACGACGGCGTGCCGACGCTCCGCTTCTTCGCCTGGGCGCCGCCGACGATCTCGCTGGGCTACGGCCAGCGTCTCGACGGGCGCATCGATCTCGACGCCGCGTGCGCCCTCGGGATCGGCCTCGTCAGGCGGGCGACCGGTGGCAGCGCCATCCTCCACGAGGGGCCCGATCTCGAGCTGACATACAGCGTGACGGCCGCGGCGGGCGACTTCGACGGCGCGGGCGATCTCCTCGAGACGTATCGATGGATCGGCGCGGGGCTCCGCGCGGGGCTGCGGGCGCTCGGCGCTCCGGTCGAGATGGTCTCCGTGCAGCCGTCCGATCCGGCCGCCATGCCGGCCTTCTGCTTCGCCCGCACGGGTTCCTTCGAGCTCGAGGTGGACGGCAAGAAGCTCGTCGGCAGCGCCCAGCGACGTCAGGGCGCGGCGTTCCTCCAGCACGGCACCATCATGCTGGGAGCCGGTCCCGCGAGGCTGCGCCGCGTGTTTCCCGGCGATCGCGATCCGCTCGAGGGGATGACGACGCTCGAGGCGACGCTCGGCCGCCGCCCGAGCTTCGACGACACGGTGGCGGCGCTGTCCGCCGGCTTCATCCAGGCGCACGGCATCGAGCTCCGGCCGGGCGGCCTCTCGGTCCAGGAGCTCGAGCTGGCGGCGTCGCTCGAGCGCGACAAGTACGCCACGGACGACTGGACGCGGGCTGGACGGGCCCCGCGCGCGCTCACCATCGTCTGATGACGGTGGCGCGCGAATTCCCCGACGCTCCGCGAGTGGGTGTCGGCGCGGTCGTCCTCGACGGCGACCGCGTGCTGCTGGCCCGGCGCGGCCAGCCGCCGTCAGAGGGCAAGTGGAGCATCCCCGGCGGCCTCATCCACCTGGGCGAGCGCATCGAGGAGGCCGTCGTCCGCGAGGTCGAGGAAGAGTCCGGGCTCCGCATCCGCGTCCTCGGACTCTGCGGCGTCATCAACCGGGTGCTCCGCGAGAAGGACGTCGTCCGCTACCATTACGTCATCGTGGACTATGTCGCGGCGGCCGTCGGCGGCCTGCTCCGCGCGGGCAGCGACGCCGCCGAGGTCAGATGGGTCGCGGTGGCAGACCTCGACACCTATGACACGACCCAGGGGCTCGCCGACATGATCCACCGCGCTGTGCGCCTCGTCCGCGCCATGAGCTCCCAGCCAGGAGGATCCCTGACATGAAGGTTTCCCTCGAGACCCGCGCCCTCACCGAGGCGCGCGCCGACGCGCTCATCCTCGGCCGGCACGCGGGCGAGTCGCGCCTCGCGCCCGCCCTGGCCGCGGTGGACAAGGCGCTCGGCGGGCTGCTCACGAAGGTCATGGCGGCCGAGACGTTCGAGGGCAAGCCCGGTCAGCTGACGCATGTCCACAGCGACGGCCGCCTGCGCGCTGCGCACGTCCTGGTCGCGGGCCTCGGCCCGAAGAAGGGCGCGGACGCCGAGGCCGTCCGTCGCGCCGCCTCGGCGGCTGCCCGCCGCGCCCGCGAACTCGGCGCGAAGAGCGCCGCAGCCTACCTCGCGGTTGAAGGCCTGTCCGCCCGGGCGCGCGCCCAGGCAACGGTCGAAGGCGCGGTGCTGGGCAGCTACCGCTTCGACAAGTACCTCAAGGAGAAGAGCCCGAAGCGCCTCGATGCCCTGGCCGTGGTCGAGCCCGAGCGGCGCCAGCAGGGTGCGGCCCAAGCGGGGCTGCGGGCGGGCGAGATCTGGGCCGAGGCGACCTGCCTCGCGCGGGATCTCGTCAACGAGCCGGCCAACGTGATGACGCCCACCTACCTCGCGCAGCGAGCGCAGGAGATCGCCCGCTCGGGCCGCCTCGGGCTCAAGGTGCTCGAGCGGGCCGACTGCGCCAAGCTCGGTATGGGCGCCTATGTCGGCGTGGCGCAAGGCAGCGAGGAGCCGCCCAAGTTCATCCACCTGACCTACAAACCCAGGGGACGGGCGCGCCGGCGCGTGGCCGTGATCGGCAAGGGCATCACCTTCGACTCTGGTGGGCTCGACCTCAAGCCCGCCGACGGCATGTACCGGATGAAGGACGACATGTCGGGCGCGGCCGCCGTCCTCGGCCTCTTCCAGGCGCTGCCGAAGCTCGGGCTGCCCATCGAGGTCCACGGTCTCATCGCGGCGACCGAGAACATGCCGTCGGGGACGGCGCAGCGCCCGGGCGATGTCGTGCGCGCGATGAACGGGCTCACGATCGAGATCGGCAATACCGACGCGGAGGGACGGCTCACGCTCGCCGATGCGCTCGCCTATGCCGCGCAGGAGATCAAGCCGGACGAGATGGTCGACGTCGCGACGCTCACGGGCGCCGTCGTCGTCGGGCTGGGCATGGGCCTCTCCGGTGTCTTCTCGAGCGACGACGGCCTCGCGGGCCGGGTGCTGGGCGGGGCGGAGACCGCCGGGGAGAAGATGTGGCGGCTGCCGCTGCACGAGGAGTACAAGGAAGGGCTCAAGAGCGATATCGCGGATCTCAACAACATCTCGACCCAGCGCGGCGGCGGCGCGATCGTGGCTGGCCTCTTCATGCGGGACTTCACCGGCGGCAAGCCATGGGCCCATCTCGACATCGCGGGTACGGCCTTCACCGAGCGCGAGCTGCCACTCGGGCCCAAGGGCGGCACGGGCGTCGGCGTGCGCACGCTCCTGGCGTATCTTTCGGGAATAGCCGGCAGGCGCTAGTGCCGGCCCAACTAACTTCGCCATACTTCGTTCTCGGTCGGCAGCAACCCTCAACGTACACTCACGTACGCCTCGGGCTGCTGCCTCCCTCGGGCCTCGTCTGGCTCGCTATTTGGGCCGGCACTCTGGGGTCGTGGGCGAGGTTTCGGCGGAACTCGTTGGAGTCCCGCTAGCGATGCCGGGCGGCGTCGACCTCCACACCCACACGACGGCCTCCGACGGCACCTACGCGCCGCGCGAGCTGGTGGCCGAGGCGGCCGCCCGCGGCGTGCGCGTGCTGGCCATCACGGACCACGACTCGACGGAGGGGCTGCCCGAGGCGCTCGCGGAAGCGGAGCGCCGACGGCCGCTCGAGGTCCTTCCGGGCATCGAGATCAATTGCGACGTCGAGGGCGCGGAGATCCACGTCCTGGGCTATCTCATGGATTGGCAGGCGGCGTGGTTCCAGGAGTTCTGCCGGGAGCAACGGCGGGAGCGGCGCGAGCGCGTCCACCGCATGGCCGAGCGCCTGGGCGCGCTGGGCATGCCAATCGACGCGGACGAAGTCTTCGCGCTCGTCCAGGAAGGCTCGGCCGGACGGCCTCACGTGGCGCAGGTGATGGTGGCGCGCGGCTACGTGAAGACGGTCCGTGAGGCCTTTGACAAGTACCTGGGCGCGGGCAAGCCCGGGCACGTCCAGCGGAAGAAGCTCACGCCCGAGGACGCCGTGCGGCTCATCCGGAAAGCGGGCGGCGCGCCGGTCTTCGCCCACCCCGGCCTCGCCAATCGCGACGAGCTCATCCCCGGGCTCGTCGCCGCCGGCCTGATGGGCATCGAGTGCTACTACACGGAGCACTCGGCCCAGCAGCGGGCGACGTACCTGCAGATCTGCACGGAACGGGACCTCGTGGCGACCGGCGGCTCCGACTTCCACGGCCCCAAGGTCCGCGCCGCCACGCTGGGCTCGCCGGCCGTGCCGATGGCGGCCGTCGAGGGCCTGCGCGCCAAGGCCGCCCTCGCCCGCTCCTCTCTCGCCCTCTAGCGCCTCGCTTGCAGTGCGGCGGCAGTGTTGCGGTCAGGCGTGGTTCGGGAACATCCGGCGGAAGACGTCGACGGGCGTGCGCGGACGGAAGTAGGCCATCTGAGGCGCGGAGTAGTCGGCGCCGCCACGGAAGACGATCGAGGCGCTGGCGAGGACCTTGCCGGCCGCGGTGCCGAGCGCGAGCTCACTTCGCCAGAAGGTGCGCTTGCGGTCGACCGGGGCGACGCGGTCGAAGCGTCCCGCGGCCACCAGGACGCCGTCGCCCGGCAGCTCGGGCTCGATCACGCTGATCGCGAGCCGGTTCGTGAGGCCGCCCTCTTTCATCACGAGCGCGCCCAGCCACCAGGCGACCTCGTCGAGCAGCACGGGTGCCAGCGCCGGATGGACATGGCCGTCGGGCAGGAGCCACGGCTCGCGCGGCTCGAGGCGCGCCCAGACGCCCTCGTCATCGAAGGCGAGGCCGACCTGCAGTCCCAGCGGATTGACGGCACCGCAGGCCAGGCAGTCTTCTGACATCGGCAGGGCCAGCCCCTCGCCGCCGCCCCACCACGGCGCGGGAGCGGCGAGCGTGGCGTCGAGCCCCGAGACGGTGCCGCTCGTCAGCACGTGGCCGTCCTGCAGCACGCTGAGGCCGACGGCGTCGTCGCTGCGGTCGGCCTCGAGATCGAGCGCCGTCTCGGTGGGCACCGAGGAGGTCAGCCGGCCGTCGAGCCGGCGCGGCCCGGCCGGGCGACCGAGTCGCGCGGCGGCGGCGTCCACGAGTGCCACGAGGCAGCCGCCGTGGACGATGCCGGGCCAGCTCTGCAACCCCCGTGGCGCCTGGAGCCCCCCGTGTCCGCCGTCGAGGCGCAGAGCGTGCTCGAACGCGCGCGCGATCGTCTCCAGGGGCGGAGCCTACGCGCGCCGCGTGCTACACTCGACGCGAATCATGGTGGCGGCCATTCTACGACGCGGGGAAAGCGGGCCGCAACGTTCGTGATGCGCGCGTCACAGTTCCTCTTCACCGGCCCCTTCGCCCAGGCGACCCTCACCAACTTCTTCTTCATGTCGGGTGTCAACTGCTTCATCCTCCTGCCGCTCTACATCCACCAGCTCGGGGCGACGGAAGCCGAGATCGGACTCATCCAGGGCGCCTACAGCGCCGTCGGCATCTTCTGCCAGCCCGCGGTGGGTCTCTGGCTCGACCGCGTCGGCCGCCGGGCCTTCCTCATCCTGGGAGTCGCGCTGATGATGGCCTCCTCGGCCGCGTTCATCGTGACGCAGTCGATGCCGCTCCTGGCGCTTCTCCGCGTGGTCCAGGGGCTCGGCTTCTCCGCGTTCTTCGTCGCCAACTACGTGCACGTCGTGGACCTCGTGCCCGTGGAGCGGCGTGGCTGGGCGCTCGGCATCTACGGTCTCTCCGGCTTTCTCGGCACGGCGCTGGCCCTCCTCGTCGTCCGCACGAGGGGCATCCGGTCGCCGCACATGGGGGAGGGGCCCGGCCTCGAGGTGTTCCGTGAGGGCCTCAAGGACGTGCTGCGGCTGCACATGCTGCTGACGTTCTTCTTCGGCCTGGGGACCGGCGCGCTGTTTACGTTCCTGCCGACATTCGGCGAATCGCTCGGCGTCGCCAGCGTGGCGCTGTTCTACACGGCCTACGCGGTCGCGGCCATGCTCATCCGCGTCGTCGGTGGGAACCTGATCGACACGCGCGGGCGGCGCGCGACCATCATCCCGTCCATGTTCATCCAGGTCGCCTCCGTGGCGCTGCTCGCCATCCTGGCGCTGCTGGTGCGGCCGCACATGGCGGTTCCGGTCGTGCCGTTTCTCGTGCTGGCGGGGCTGCTCGCAGGTGGGGGGCACGGCTTTCTCTACCCGGCGCTGTCGGCCCTGCTCATGGACGTCACGCCCGAGCGCCGGCGGGGCGGCGCAGTCGGCATCTTCAGCGGCGTCCTGCTCGTCGGCCAGACCCTCGGCTCCATGGTCTTCGGCTATGTCGCTCACGGTTGGGGCTATGCCGTGATGTGGGGCACGCTCACCGTGCTCCTCGTCGCCGGCTTCCTGCTGAGCCGGGGGCTCCGCATCGGGTACGTGGCCGCGCCCGTCGAGTTGACTTGATGTGACGTGCCGTCGATACTGCTCTGGCGCGCAGAGCCTGCGCGCCAACGGAGGATCGCAATGATAGCGCTGGGAGCCCTCGTCAGGCACGGAGTGCCGATTCTCGTCGCGTTCGCGCTCACCAGCGGCGCCCCTCTCGCGCAGCCGCCGACGCCTCCGCACGAGGTGACCGTGGTCGGGTTGTTCATCAACCCCGAGACCGGCCAGCCCAACGTGGCGCTCCAGAGCAGGCGCGACCGGCGGAGCTTCGTCATGTCGATCGGCGCCGCCGAGGCGAACAGCATCGCCGCCCCCCTCGAGCACCGCGTGCCGCCGCGCCCGCTCACCCACGATCTCTTCCTCACGCTGTTCGGCAGGCTTCGCGTCTCCGTCACCAAGGTGGTCATCACCGACTTTCGCGACGACATCTACTACGCCACGCTCTTTCTCGACGCGGGCGGCAAGGAGATGCAGCTCGACTCGCGCCCCTCGGACGCCATTGCCTTGGCCCTGCGCGCTAAGGCGCCCGTGTTCGCCGAGGGCCGTGTATTCGACAAGTCGGAGCGGCTGCCGCCGGCATTGCCCCCGGCCGGGCCCAGGATCTAGCCGATGGTCCCCGACGAGCCGCCGGACCGCCCCGCGCCACTCCCGCCCGGGCCCGACGCCGACAACCAGCAGTGGGCGATCCAGCGGCGCATCGAAGACGTCTTCGCCAAGCTCGGGGAGAAGTTCGGCGACCTGACGGGCCGGGTGGACGTGCGGATGCGCCCCGATACGACCTTCGCCCAAATCGGCGGGCTCCGCGAAGCCAAGGCCATCGTCCGGAGCTTCGGCACGGCGCTGACCGAGCCCGAGCTCTACCGCAAGTGGGGCATCACGCCCCCCAAGGGCGTGCTGCTCTACGGCCCACCCGGCACGGGCAAGTCGCTCCTGGCGCGCGCGCTCGCGACGGAAGCGGGCGCGGTCTTCTATCATCTGAAATTGATGAACCTGACCTCGAAGTTCGGCCCCAACACGGGCGAGCTCCTGCAGGAGATCCTGGCGGTTGCCGTGGATCAGGGTAAGGGCGTGCTCTTCCTCGACGAGGCCAATGCTCTCTCGCTCGAGCATCTTCTCCCGCTGGCCCAGGCGCGGGAGGCGAGCGCGCGCCTGGTCGCCGCGCTCTGCGAGAAGCTCGACGGGCTCGCGGATTTCTCGAGGATGATCGTGGTCGCCTCGACGAGCCGCACCGATTCCATCGACTCCTCGCTGGTCGCCCCGGCCCGTCTCGACCATCTGGTGGAAGTCACGCTGCCCGACGGGGCCGCCCAGCAGGAGATCCTGGAGCTTCGGCGCAAGCGCGCGGAGGACGCGGCCGGGCGCAAGCTCTTCGCCGATCTCGACTACCGCTCCGTGCTGCCCCCGATGGGCGGCATGAGCGGCGCGGAGATTTCGGACATCACGCGCCGGTCCCTCGAGCAGAAGGTGCACGCCGCCGGGCAGGGGAAAGACACGGGCCTCGTCACGACACAGGACTTCCTCCAGCAGATCGACGCCTACCGCCGCGTCCGGGAGACCGTCGAGAAGATCCGGTACGGCCAGTACCTCTGATGCGGGTCGTCCGGGCCTCGGAGGACCGGTCCGCCGGCCCGACGCTCGGGCGGATGCGGTGACGGGGCGCCGCGCGCGGTGATAGGATGGCCGCTCGATGCCCTCGGTCACCAGGATTCGGGTCCGCTACAAGGACACCGACACCATGTCGGTCGTCTACTACGGCAACTACCTGACCTACTTCGAGGTCGCCAGGGTCGAGTACCTCCGCGAACGGGGCATGCCCATGTCGCAGGTGGACAAACGTATCCACATGCCGGTCGTGGAGGCGCTGGTCCGCTACGTCAAACCGGCCCGGCTCGACGACCTGCTGGAGGTGAGCTCACGGGTGAGCAATCGCCGGCGCGCGAGCTTCACCTTCTCCTACGAGATCAGGAACGAGGCGCGTGAGCTCGTGGTCACGGGACACACGCGCCATGCCTGCTGGGACCCCGCAACATCCAAGATGATCGCGCTCCCCGACTGGCTCAAGGAGATCATGCCGGATGCGGACCTCGACCCGACCGATCGCTGACGTCGCCCGCGAGCTCGGGCTCACCGACGAGGAATGGGTTCCGTACGGCCGCGCCAAGGCCAAGGCGCTGCTCCCGGCGCTCCATGCACGGAAAGCCCGACCCGACGGCAAGCTCGTCGTGGTCTCCGCGATCACGCCGACGCCTGCCGGCGACGGCAAGACGACGATGACCATCGGGCTGGGCCAGGCGCTCTGGCGCGTCGGCGCCCGGCCGGTCATCGCGCTGCGCGAGCCGTCGATAGGCCCCACGCTCGGCATGAAGGGCGGCGGGACGGGCGGCGGCCGCTCGCAGGTGGTGCCGATGGAGGAGATCAACCTCCACTTCACGGGCGATTTCCACGCCGTCACGTCCGCGCACAACCTGCTGGCCGCGGTCATCGACAATCATCTTCACCACGGCAATGCGCTCCGGATGGACGTGCGGCAGGTGCTGTGGAGGCGCGTGCTCGATGTCAACGACCGGGCGCTCCGCCAGGTGGTGGTGGGCCTGGGCGGGCGCATGGCCGGTGTGCCGCGCGAGGCGGGCTTTCTGATCAGCTCGGCCTCGGAGGTCATGGCGGCCCTCTGCCTGGCGGACGATCTGCTCGACCTCAAGACACGGCTCGGCCGCATGGTCGTCGCGCTGCGGGCGGACGGATCCGCCGTGCTGGCGGACGAGCTCAAGGTCACGGGCGCCATGGCGGCGCTCCTCCGGGACGCCGTCCACCCCAACCTGGTGCAGACCATGGAAGGCACGCCCGCCTTCGTGCACGGGGGTCCCTTCGCCAACATCGCCCACGGCTGCAACTCGGTGGTCGCCACGCGCATGGCGCTCAAGCTCGGCGACATATGCCTCACCGAGGCCGGCTTCGCCACCGACCTCGGCGCCGAGAAGTTCTTCGACATCAAGTGCCGGCTGGCGGGCCTCCAGCCGGACGCGGCCATGGTCGTGGCGACGGCGCGGGCCCTCAAGTACCACGGCGGCGTGGCCGTGCCCGACCTGGGCACGGAGAACGTCGAGGCGCTCATCCGCGGGCTCGACAATCTCGAGGCCCACGTCGCCTCGGTGCGCCAGTTCAAGGTGCCGGTGCTGATCGGGCTCAATCGCTACCCGACCGACACGGAGCGCGAGTTGCAGGCCGTGCTCGATCGCTGCGGCCGGCTCGGCGTGCCGGCCCATGTCGCCGACGTCTTCGTCCGTGGCGGGGAGGGCGGAGAGGACCTCGCGCGGGGGCTGCTCAAGCTCCTGGCCTCGGAGCGTTCGGCCTTCGCGCCGCTCTACCCGCTCGACGCGCCCATCAAGGCCAAGCTCGAGGCCATTGCCACGCGCGTCTACGGCGCCGACGGCGTCGAGTACCCGAAGAAGGTGGACCACCAGATCGCCCAGGTTGAAGCGCTGGGCTACGGCGAGCTGCCCGTCTGCGTCGCCAAGACGCAGCGCTCGCTGTCCGACGACCCGACCCTGCTCAATCGTCCCCGCGGCTTCACGATCACGGTGAACGACGTGCGGATCGCTGCCGGGGCGGGCTTCCTCGTGGCGCTGGCCGGAGACATCACCACCATGCCGGGGCTGCCTCGCAAGCCGAACGCCGAGGACGTGGACGTCACGGCCGACGGGGCCATCACCGGCCTCTTCTAGTCATTCATCTCATTCATCCTCAACATGCCTGTCGGCATGTCGACCGTGGGCCAGATGGTCGTGACATCCGGGGCCACCCGCGGGTGTCGAGGTCGTGTGCTATACTGGCCGGCGGTCCGGGCGAAGAACGGGCCGCGCCTATGATCCAGGTCGACCATCTGACAAAGCGCTACGGGCCGGTGACGGCGATACAGGACGTGTCCTTCACCGTCGCCAAGGGCCAGATCGTGGGCTTTCTCGGGCCCAACGGCGCGGGCAAGTCCACGGCGATGAGAATCCTCTCATGTTACATGCCGGCCTCGGGCGGCACGGCCCAGGTCGCCGGCTACGATGTCTTCACACAGTCCCTCGAGGTGCGCCGTCGCATCGGCTATCTCCCGGAGAACGCCCCGCTCTACGCGGACCTGCCCGTCGCCGGCTACCTGGACTTCGTCGCCGAGGTCAAGGGCGTGCCGCGCAGCTCGCGCCGCTCCAAGGTCGCCGACGTCATGGACCGCTGCTTCATCACGGACATGCAGCACCGGCTGATCGGCAAGCTCTCGAAGGGCTACCGCCAGCGCGTGGGGCTGGCGCAGGCGCTCCTGGGCGACCCGGAGGTGCTGATTCTCGACGAGCCGACCATCGGCCTCGACCCGCGGCAGATCACCGAGATCCGCGCCCTCATCAAGTCGCTCGGCGGGCAGCACACGGTTATTTTGTCGACGCACATCCTGCCGGAAGTCTCCATGGTGTGCGACGGCATCATCATCATCAGCCGCGGGCGCATCGTCGCCCAGGGCACGCAGTCGGAGCTGGTGCAGCAGGTCTTCCCCGCGGCGCGCCTCGAGGTGCAGGTGGTGGGGCCTGCCCAGGATGTGCAGGCCGCCCTGCGCACGCTGCCAGGTGTCACCGCGGTCGAAGCGCTCGCGTCCCGGGACGGTGCGCCGCGCTTCGTGATCGAGGCGCCGCGCGAGCGGGACCTGCGCAGCGAGCTGGTCCGGCTCGTCGCGGCCCGGGGCTGGGGGCTCCTGGAGCTCCATCAGATCGGCCTCTCCCTCGAGGAGGTCTTCATCCGGGTCGTCGCCGGAGAAGAGCACGCGCCCCAGATCGAGGAGGCCGTGGTGGAGGAGGCGCAGTGACGGGGTGGTTGCCGGTGTTCAAGAAGGAGATGCGGCTCTATTTCGGCTCGCCCGTGGCCTACGCCGTCGGGACCTTCTTCCTCTTCGTCGCGGGGTTCTTCTTCGTGCCCGCCTTCCTGGGCTTCGCCGACGCGTCGATGCGCGCGGCCATGCAGCCGCAGATGGGCGGCAGCCTCAACGCGACGGAGAGCATCCTGCGGCCGCTCACGTACAACATGGCCGTGGTGCTCCTCTTCTTCATTCCGATGGTGACCATGCGCCTCTTCGCAGAGGAGCGGCGGGCGGGGACCATGGAGCTGCTGCTGACGTACCCGCTGCGCGACGGCGAGGTGCTCGCGGGGAAGTTCCTGGCGGCGTGTTCCCTCTACGTCCTGATCCTGGCCCTCACGCTCTTCTACCCGGCCACGGTCGCCTGGTTCACGCGCATCGAGTGGGGCGCGGTCCTGACGGGCTACCTCGGGCTCCTGATGGTCGGCGCGGCCTTTCTCTCGATCGGGCTCTTCGTGTCGTCCACGACCGAGAACCAGATCGTCGCGGGCTTCGGCACCTTCGGGGCGCTGCTGGGCCTGTGGCTGCTCGGCTGGTTCTCCGACACCGCCCAGGGGATGCTCCGCACCGTCATCCAGCAGGCCGCCATCATCGAGCACATGGACAGCTTCGCCAAGGGCGTGATCGAGACCAAGGACGTCGTGTACTACCTCTCGGTGATCGGCTTCGCGCTCTTCCTCACGCTCCGGTCGCTCGAGTCCAAGCGGTGGCGGGGCTGAGCCCGATGACACTGCTCAAGCGCTGGGGCCTGTGGGGCGCCGTAGTGTGTCTCCTGGGCGCGGGCGCGCTGGCGATCTTCGTGCCGTGGCTCACGCGGCTGCGCTGGGGCCTCGTGATCGCCGCCGGCGTGCTCGTCGTGGCCACGGCCATCGTGAGCTGGCGCGAAGGCGCCTCGCTGCTGGGACGTCGCGGCACGCGCTACGGCGCCAGCGCCGCGCTCCTGGTCGTCATGGCGCTGGGCATCGCGGTCATGGCCAACGCGGTCTCGCTCCGCTACAGCACGCGGTGGGACCTGACGGAGAACAAGCGCCACAGCCTGTCCTCGCAGACGCTCCGGGTGGTGCGCGGGCTCAAGGCGCCGGTGGAGGCCATCGCCTTCTTCCGCTCCGACCAGCCGACCAAGCGGGTCGCCGAGGAGCTCCTGAAGCAGTACGCGGCGAGCTCGGGCGGCAAGTTCACGTACCGCATGGAGGATCCCGACCGCTCCCCAGGGCTGGCGCGGCAGCTCGGCGTCGAGAGCTACGGCACCCTGGTGGTCAAGAGCGGCGAGACATCGGAGAAGGTGCTCGAGCCGGAGGAAGAGCGGCTGACCAATGCGCTGGTCAAGGTGACGCGCTCGGGCAAGCGCGTCGTCTACGTGCTCAAGGGGCACGGCGAGCGCGAGATCGCCAACACCGAGCGTCCCGGGCTGAGCCGGGCCAAGGAAGAGCTCGAGAAGGCCAACTACGAGGTCAAGGACCTGGTCCTCGCGCGCGATCCCAAGGTGCCCACCGACGCCTCGGTCGTGGTGGTCCCGGGCCCGCGCACCGATCTCTTCCCGCAGGAGCTCGAGGCCCTCGACGCCTATCTGGCCAAGGGCGGCAAGGCCTTCTTCATGGCCGATCCATTCCAGGCCGAGGGGCTGGCGAAGCACCTCGCCAAGTACGGCATCACGCTGGGCGACGACATCGTCATCGAGCTGAACCCGGTCGGCCGGCTCTTTGGCGTGGGGCCCGAAGTGCCCGTCGTCAACCAGTACGAGCGGCACCCCATCACCAAGGACCTGGCGGGCGTGATGACGCTCTTCCCGCTGACGCGCTCGGTCCAGGTGTCGAAGACGCCACCCAGGGGCGCGGCGCCCCAGGTGCTCGCGCGAACGAGCCCGCAGTCCTGGGGCGAGACCGACCGGGTCGCGCTCCAGAAGGGCGAGGTCAAGCCGGACGCCAATGACACGCCGGGCCCCGTGCCGGTCGCGGCAGTGGTGACGGTCGACGTGCTGGCCGGGGGTGACAAGAAAGGCCCGGAGGCCAAAGGTGACGACGCCAAGGGCGAAGACAGGACGCCCACCAAGGCGCGCATCGTCGTGGTCGGCACCTCGAACCTCGCCAGCAACCAGTTCCTGGGCGCCCAGGGCAACAAGGACTTCTTCCTGAATGTCGTCTCCTGGCTGGCCGAGGACGAGGACCAGGTCGCTGTCCGGCCCCGAGACACGCGACAGAACCCCATCTTCCTGACCGCCGCCCAGTCGCAGGCCGTGCTGTGGCTCTCCCTGCTCGTGCTGCCCGGCGCCGTCATGGTCTGTGGCATCTGGGTCGTGGTGTCGCGCCGTCGACAGAAGTAGTTCGCCGCCATGAGCTGGAAGACCCTCGTCGCCCTGGCTGTCCTCGCCGCCGGTCTCGGCGGATTTCTCGTCGTGGACAGCTACTGGCTGACCCCGAAGCGCGAGAAGGCCGAAAGCATCAAGGGCCGGCTCTGGACCGTCGAGCCCAAGGATGTCGAGACGGTCACCGTCAAGCGAAAGGACGAGACGATCCGTCTCAAGCGCACGGCGGATGGCTGGGAGATGCTCGAGCCCGTCCAGGCGCGGGGAGATCGGGGCGCCGTGGACGAGCTGGTGACGGGCCTGGCCACGCTCCGCGTGGACCGCGAGATCGACGCCAACCCGGCCAAGCTCGCCGACTTCGGACTGGACGTCCCCGCGGCCGAGGTGACGCTCGAGGTCAGGGGCCAGAAGGCGCCGCTGACGCTCGCCGTCGGCGCCAAGAACCCCACCGGGGTCTGGGTCTACGCGCGCGAGGGCGGCAAGCCCGCCGTCATCGCCCTGGGCGAGTCGGTGGCGCGCGATACTGCGCGTCCCGTGGCCGACTTCAGGGACAAGACCGTCCTCGCCTTCGAGCGGAGAAACGTCACGGCGCTCGACCTCGACCTCGACGGCTCGAGGATGACGCTCGAGGCCGAGGACGGCGGCAAGTGGCGCATCGCCAGGCCCGGCCCCTACCGCGGTGACGCCGACATGATCATGGACGCGCTCGACAAGCTCTCGAGCGCCAAGGTGAAGGAGTTCCTGGGCGCGCCGAAGTCGCTGGCCGCCTACGGTCTCGACAAGCCCTCGCGGGTGACCGTCTGGCTGGGGCGGGACAAGGAGCGCAGCTCGAAGACCCTGCTCATGGGCAGGGTGGACGCCGGCAAGAAAACCGTGTATGTCCAGCGCGAGGGCGAGCCGGAAGTGCTGGTGACCGGCGAGGAGATCTGGGACAAGCTCCCCAGGACGGTTGCCGCAGCCCGCGACAAGGTCGTCTTCATCTACGCCTACGACAAGGTCAGCCGAGTCGTGCTCGAGAGCGCCAAGGGGACGGTGACCCTCGAGCGGGACGGCATCAGCTGGAAGATCACGGCGCCCGAGGCCATGAAGGCCGACACCGGTGCCGTCAATGGCCTGCTCTGGCGGCTGCGCGACCTGCGGGCGGCGGGCTTCCTCGACGAGTCGGCTGCCGGCATCGCCCGATACCTTTCCAAGCCCGCGGTCACCGTCAGGATCTGGGAGGAGGGAGCCAAGGAGCCCCGCACCTTCCTGCTCGGGGCATCAAAGGAGCTCAAGACCGGCGGCGAGGGGGCGGGCGTGGCCGCGACGGCGGGGCAGGGCCCGGTCGTGATGGTCGAGGCAAAAGCCGTCACCGACCTCGAGAAGACGCCGACCGACCTGCGCGACAAGACCGTCATCGACTCCTTCGACATGAAGGAGGTCAAGCGGGTGCGGGTCGCGGCCGGCGACAAGCGGCTCCTGCTCGAGCGGCGGGGCGAGGACGACTGGCGGGTTCTCGAGCCCGCCAAGGGTGCGACGAAGGACTTCAAGGTCACGGGCCTGCTCCTCGCCCTGCGCGCGCTCCGGTGGAAGGACATCGCGGCGCCGGATGCCTCGCAGGCCGCGAAGTTCGGGCTCGACAAGCCCGAGGTCGAGGTGACCGTGCTCAAGGGCGACGGGAGCGAGATGGCCAAGCTCGCCATAGGGCGCACCGAGGACAAGGTAGCCTATGTCCAGAGCAAGTCGTCACCGGCCGTCTACATCGTGGACACCAAGACGCTCGACGAGATCCGCAAGGCGCCGACCGAGATACCCGGCTGACCTGGAGGCCAATCCATGCCCGCGCCCTCCGACACCATCTACCTGAGGCAGATGGAGCTCGGCCCCATGCAGAACTTCGTCTACCTGATCGGAGATCCGGAGACGCGGGAGTGCGTGGTGGTGGATCCGGCCTGGGAGATCGATGCCATCCTCGACCAGGTAGCCGCCGACGGAATGCGCCTGACCTCGGCGCTGGTCACCCACACGCACCAGGACCACGTGGGCGGACATCTCTTCGGCCATGATATTCCCGGCATCGAGGATCTGCTGGGCAAGGCGCCGGCCAAGATCTATGTCCACAAGGCGGAGCGAGACTTCCTCAAGGGCTTCGGCTCGGATCTCGTCAAGGTCGAGGGCGGGAAGAGCCTGGACGTGGGCCGCATGAGGATCACCTTCGTCCACACCCCCGGCCACACTCCGGGCTCGCAGTGCTTCCTGGTGGACGGCCGCCTGATCTCCGGCGACACGCTGTTCATCCGCTCCTGCGGCCGCACCGACCTTCCCGGCAGCGACCCCAAGGAGATGTACACCTCGCTGACCCGGCGGCTCGGCGCCCTGCCCGACGACACCGTGGTCTTCCCCGGCCATAACTACGGCGGCACGGTCACGACCATCGGCGACGAGAAGCGCCACAACCCGATGATGCGCTTCCCGACCATGACGGACTTCCTGCGGGTCATGGGCAGAGGGTAGGACTCCGCAACCTCACACGGCTGTCGCACTGCCATCCACGTAGAGGACGTGGCCGGCCGTCGTCGAGCGCGATGACGCGCCCGAGACGGACTGCGCCGCCCGTCACGAGAACGACTGTGCGGGTCGTTTTATTGACTTGCCCTACCCCTTGTGATGTCATGACTCAACCATGTCCGGCACGTTTCGCAACTGGATCAAGGTCCGCTTCATCACCGGTTTCTTCGTCACGGTTCCCGCCATCGCGAGCGCGTGGCTCCTCTACGTGTTCTGGGACACCATCGACAAGTTTTTCTCTCCGGGATACGAGCGCGTCTTCGGCTCGCGCATCCCGGGCCTGGGCTTCCTCACGGCCGTGCTCCTCATTCTTTTCATGGGCACCGTCGCCACGAATGTCGTGGGCCGGCGGATTCTGGTCCGCGTCGAGCGCCTCTTCATCCGCGTGCCCATCTTCCGCAGCATCTATCCATCCATCAAGCAGCTGATCGAGGCCTTCTCCCCTGAGAAGCGCCATGCCTTCAAGGCCGTCGTCCTCGCGGAGCATCCGCGCAAGGGCGAGTTCGTCTTCGGCTTCGTCACGTCGGAGGTGGTCGTCGAGACTCCTGACGGCAAGCGAGACATGGTCACGGTGTTCGTGCCGACCAACAACCTCTACCTGGGCGACGTCATCATCCTGCAGCGGGACGACACGATCAACACGGGGCTCACGGTCGAAGAGGGCATCCGCATCATCGTGTCAGCCGGCACGGCCACGCCGGCGAGCCTCCCGCGCGATCGCGCCTGATCACGCTCCGCCGGCGGTCCACCTCCTGATCCAGCCCTCGACGGCTTCTCCCAGCGGGAAGAGCTTCCCGAAGAAGAAATGCTCGGCGCCCTCGATGATCCGCGCCTCTGTCCCAAGCCGCTCCGCGAGCCGGCGGAGTTCGTCGGCAGGGCAGTAAGGATCGCGGCTGCCGGCCACCAGCAGCAGCGCGCCCCCGCCCAGCGCCAGGCCGTCGAAGCCGTACAGCGCGATGGGCGGAGCCACGAGGCAGAGCCCTGACAGGGTGGCGCCGGCCGCGGCCGCGTGGGCTGCCACCCAGGCGCCGAACGAGTAGCCAAGGAGGCCCACGGGGCTGGTCGCGTCCAGGCGGATCCGCAGCGCCGCGAGCGCGGCCCGGCAGTCCTCCTGCTCGCCGGTGCCGTGGTCATGTACTCCGCCCGAGGCGCCGACACTCCTGAAGTTGAAGCGGAGCGTAGCGACGCCCAGGGCCTGGGCAACTTCCGTCGCCCGAAGGACCACTGGATTGTCCATGTCGCCGCCATAGAGGGGATGTGGATGGCAGAGTACGAGGCCCCCCTTGGAGACCTCACCGATGGCCAGGCGGCCCTCCAGCACGGGGCCTCCTGGAACTTCTACGTGGACGGGGCTTTCCACGTCACGAGCTTGGTGCGGGGTGAGGGAATATGCAAGGCCGGCGCACGTCCTAACCAGAGAGGTATACTGCCGAACATGTTTAGGTTTGGGTGTTTCTGGGTCCGCCCCAGGGTAGAGAGGCTCGCGGACGGCGCGCTCGAGGGGTGGGCCGCACGCTCGGTAGCGGCCCACTTGGGGTGGTGCGCCGAGTGCCAGGCGGTCTTTGACAAGACCGTGCGCCTCAAGGCCTTCGTGCGCCAGGCCATGCCGGTCCCTGCCGGACCCGACTGGTCAGGTTTCTGGCCGGCAGTCCAGGTTCGGCTCGCACGTGAAGAGTCCAAGCCAATACGGGAATCCTGGTGGCTGCCACTGTGGAAGCCGGTGTGGGGACATCCACGGCTGGCCTTCGGCAGCGCGCTCCTGGCGGTCTTGGTCGCGGGCTTTTCCTTGTGGCCGGCAGACGACGCCGCGTTCGCCTCCTCGGTGACTGTGCAAGATGTGTTCACGCACGATGATGACCGGAGCGTGATGGTCTACTCGAGCCGCAAGGAGGGCGTCACGGTCATCTGGGTCTTCCCGTCCAATCAGGGCTACGACCCGGACGGCGACGCGCCCTGAGACTACTACTCGCCTAGGGTCTTCAGGCGCTCGCGGGCCAGGGGCGCCTCTTCGGACTGAGGGAAATTGTCCACGAGGTACTGCAGCCGCGCCTGCGCCAGCTTCACCCGCTTGAGCTCCTGGAGCGCCAGCGCCTCCTTGTAGAGTGCCGTCGGTGCCTGCGCGCCACGCGGGTAATTCACGAAAACCTTGCGGTACTCCTTCACGGCCTCTTCCAGCGCATCCTTCGCCTTGTCCCCCTGCACGCCGGCCGCCCGGGACATCGCTGCGTAGGACTCGCCGATCCAGTACTGGGCGCTCTCGGCCTGCGGGGAATCGGGGAAGCGACGCAGGAACTCGCGGAAGCCGGCGATGGCGAGCGGGTAATTGCCCTTGCTAAAGTCGAGATAAGCCGCCTTGTAGCTGTCCTCGGCGCCAGGTCCGCCGATCGCGCGGCCTGCGCCGCCCGGGGCGGGCGGCGAGAGGTTGGACCTGGGCTGCGGCGTGCTCCCGCCGCCGGGACGAGAGAGATTGTCCACCCGCTGCGCGAGCTCCTCCAGGCGCGCCGAGAGCTTGTTGAGCTCTGCTGTGAGGCTGTCGAGCCGAGATCCGAGCGTCTGGAGCTGCTTGGTGTTCTCCGCTGCCTGCTCGCGGGTGCGCCGATCGAGCTGGCCCAGCACGGTCTCGGTCTCGCCGCGACTGCGGTGCACGGCGAGGGTGACCGCGTTGAGCTCTTGACGAAGCTGCGCCACGTCCTGCTGCACGGCCTCCTCGCTGACGCCCGCGCAGCCGGTGGCCAGCAGCGCCCCCAAAACAACAGCGGGGAGCTTCAGGCTCCCCGCTGGGGTCATGCGTCGGGCCACCGTGGAACTCGTGTCGCTACTTGGCCTTCGTCAGGAACATGTCGCGCCGGTTCTTGGCCCAGCAGGCTTCGGTCTTCTCCGTGCAGGTGGGGCGCTCCTTGCCGTAGGAGATGATCGTGATGCGGCTGGCCTGGACGCCCTGCGCCACGAGGTAGTTCATGGCCGCCTTGGCGCGCTTCTCGCCCAGGGCCAGGTTGTACTCGTTGGTGCCGCGCTCGTCGCAGTGCCCTTCGATCAGCAGGAGATTGTCCGCGTTCGTCTTCAGCCAGGCCGCGTTGCCGTCCAGCATCTTCGCGTCGTCCGGGCGGATGTCGTACTTGTCGAAGTTGAAGTAGATGGTCCTGAGATTCGAGTTGAGCGCGAACTCAGACGGCTTCACCATGGGAGCCGCGGGCTGCGGGGTGGCTGGCGCTGGAGCCGGGGCCGGCGCGGGAGCTGGCGTCACGGGAGCAGCCATCGCCGGCTGCATCGCCGCGGGAGCCGGGGCTACAGCGCCCGTAGTGGCGGGCCGCTTCGGGCACCCCACGAGGAAAAGGGTGAGAGCGAGCACAGGCACCACCAGAAACGCGTGACCCCGTCGTTGCACCATAGCGTCACATCCTCCTTGGCAAGCTTTTGTGAACTCCCTCACGCAAAACGGTTCAATCCTATCACGGAAGTCGGGGCGACCAAGCGGGACTTGACGACTGCCCGGGTCCCCCGGTGAGAGTTTGCTGCTCGGAGCCATTGGCCAGCATGGTGAAGATCTGCGTTCCCCCCAGACGGCTGGACTGGAATGCCAGGTGCCTGCCGTTCGGCGCCCACGTGGCACTCTCGTTGTCGCCGGGCCCGGCGGTCAGGCGCCGCAGATTCGAGCCGTCGGGGCTGACGCCCCAGATGTCGTGGTTGCCCTGGCGTGAGGTGAAGACGATCGTGTCGCCCTTGGGCGACCACCGCGGCTGGGTATTGAAGCCACTCGAGGTCAGGCGCCGAACGTTTGTGCCCTCGCTGTCCATCACGTAGATCTGCGCCGCGCCGCCGCCCCGGTCGGAGACGAAGGCGATCTCCCGTCCTGTGGGCGACCAGGTCGGCTCCGTGTCGATGGCCGCATTGGTCGTGAGCCGGCGGAAGGACCCAGTCTGGACATTGAGCAGGTAGATCTCCGGGTTGCCGTCCTTGGACAGCGTCATGGCCACCGCCCGGCCATCGGGGCTCCAGGAGGGGGACGAGTTGATGCCGGCATAGCCGGCCAGACGTTGGACCGGGCGCCGCTCGAACGGGAAGATCCGGTAGAGGAAGGGATAGCCGTCCATGTATGACGTGAAAACCAACGATCGCGTGTCCGGGCTCCAGTTCGGCGACATGTTGATCGACCGGTTGGCGGTGATGGCCGTGGCGCCCTGGCCGTCGTAGTCCATCACCCAGAGTTCCTTGACGCCCGACCGCGTGCTCACGTAGGCGAGCTTGGTGTCGGCGATGCCCGCCTCGCCGGTGACCAGCAGCACCACCTCGTCGGCGATCTTGTGGGCGAGCCGGCGCGGCTCGGACGGGTGGACCTGGAACTTCTTCGCCCCGATGAGGCGGAACTCGGGCGAGGTGAGGTCGTAGAGCCGGAACTCGCCCTCGAGCCGGTCTGCCCGGACGGAGAGGAAGCCGTGCAGCGCGGCGTGCGCTCCCGCGGCCGCGAACGTCTGGAGCCTGGGCCTGCTCTCCTCGAGCGTCGGGGGCAACGCGGGCAATCCCGAGACCACGCTGAAGAGCCCCGAGAAGGCGAGGTCGCCGCCGGCCACTTCCGGCAGCCGCTTCGACAGGTTCTGCGCGTCGGCCCCGCTGCCGAGCGTGAAGTCCGGGATGGTGATATTGAGCTTCTTGGCCCCCCCGGCGATGACGTTGAGCAGCACGTCGGCGTTCTGCGAGCGGGCCGCCGGCGGGCCCATGAGGGCGGCCGCCAGCGTCAGCGCCACCATGAGGCACGCGAGCGCCGGCAGTGAGTGCGAGGGCCCGAGCCGCATCAGCCGCGCCTCAGCTCGAAGTTGAACAGGACTCTGAGCGACGACTTGGTCCAGTCGGCGGGCAGCTGTGGGAAGGGACTCGCCTCGACGATGGCGCGCAAGGCCGCCTGGTCGTAGAAGGTGTTTCCTGAGCTCCGCTCGATGCGCGGCGTCGCGATCGAGCCGTCGCGGTTGATCTCGACCCAGATGAGCGGCTTCTGGTCGGGCTCGCTCGCGCGGTTCTGGCTTTGCCAGCGCTCCTGGACCTTCGCGAGCACCTGGCGCAGGTACCAGGCATGCGGGAAATCGGTGACGTCGAGCGTGAGCGAGCCTGCGCCGGTGGCGGAGCCGGTTGCCTGGCCGAGCGCCGTGGCCTGCTGGGGCCGCGAGGTCGATTCGCCCACGGCGCGCGCGCGCCGCTCAGCGGGTGCCTGGGGCATCTCCTTCTCCCCGCTTCTGTGGACCGCCCGAGGAGGCAGAGCGGGCTCCGCAGGCCTGGCCGCCTCGCGCTGGCGGGGCTCGGGTTCCGGCTCCGGGCTGGGCGCGACGGCCGTGGGCGGCTTGAGCGTACGCGTCGGCAGCTGAGCCGAAGCGCGGCCGGCTGGGTCACCGACTGCGGCGATGGCAGGGACAAGATTGACCACCTGCACCCGGGAGCGCGGCCACGACGGACCCCAGACGGACAGGGCCACGAGGACGGCGACGATCATCGCGTGGGCCGCGAGCGATACCAGGATGGCCGCCGCGGGCAGGGGCGGCCCATCGGGGGCCGGCGCCCTCCGCCCGCGGGCGCTTCCGAAGGGAGATCCCATCGGCAAGGCCACGCTCACCGCGCTCACGACCTCGGGGCGGGCTCGGTGACCATGCCGAGCTTCTCGATGCCGGAGCGGCGGACCTTGTCCATGGTCTCGATCACGAAGCCGTACTGGAGTGCCTGGTCCGCCTTGAGATAGAGCGTCCTGTCGGTGCGGTTCTTGAAAGCGTCGCGTAGCGCCTGCTCGAGGGAGGACGCCGGTAGCGGCTTGCCATTGAGATAGACCTGCTGCTCCTTCGTGAGCGTCAGCTCCATGCGTTCTTCCGTGACGGTGGGCTTGCCAGCCGTCTTGGGCAGGTTGACGTCGATGCCGCGGTACATGAGCGGTGCCGTCAGCATGAAGATCAGCAGCAGGACGAGGACGACGTCCACCAGCGGGATGATGTTGATCTCCGCCAGTGTCCCGCCGCCGCGCCGCCGGCCGCCCTCGCCCGTGTCGAGATTGAACGCCATCGCTAGCGGGTGACCGCCTTCGGAGGTGCGGGTCGAGCGAAGACGTTGAGGAGCTCCAGGCTGAAGCCGTCCATCTCCGTCGCCCAGCGCCTGGCCCGGTTTACGAAGAAGTTGTAGGCCATGACCGCCGGGATCGCGGCGCCGAGCCCCGCCGCGGTCGCGATGAGGGCCTCGGAGATGCCGGGGGCCACGACGGCGAGGTTGGCCGAGCCCTGCTGGCCGATGCTGTGGAAGGAATTCATGATGCCGACGACCGTGCCGAAGAGGCCGATGAAGGGCGCGGCGCTCGCCGTCGTCGCCAGGAAGGGCAGGTAGCGCTCCATCCGTGCCATCTCGGCGTCCGCCGCGCGCCGCATGGTGCGGTGCACGGCGTCGAGCGCCTCCCGGGGCAGGCCCTCGCCCTCGTCGAGGACGGCGTCCACCGCCTCGACCCCGCCGTACACGGTCGCCAGCTCGTGGCCGGCCGCCGAATAGAGCTGGGCCATCGGGCTCCAGCGGAAGCGCTTCGCCGCGCCGTAGATCAGCGAAAAGCGCCGGCCCTCGCGGAAAGCCTTGGTGAAGGCCCGGGATTCACGCTTGATCGCGCGGAACTCCCAGAACTTCTCGACGATCAGCGCCCAGCAGATCACGGAGAAGAAGAGGAGCAGGCCCAGGACGAAGCGCGCGAGAGGGCCGGCCGAGAGAATGGGATCGAGGATGTTGCCGGTGGACAGGGCCGCAGTTCCTGGCAATCGGGACTCCTTCTTATTTATGGTCGTTAAGTGAGGCGCAGCCGCACGCTTGATGATACCGGAGCCTCTCGAAGAGTGTCAACGAAATTGCCGACAAATCCGCGATTTATTTGACAGCGTATGACCTCGGCCGTATAAGGGGAGCCGTATGTTCCACTCCCCCGGCGCCATAGCTCTCCAGTTCGGTCCTCTGACCGTCCGCTGGTACGGCATCCTGATGGCGAGTGCCATGGCACTAGGGCTCTGGCTGGCCTACCGCGAGGCCGCACGCCGCGGGCTCGACCCCGATAACCTGCTCAAGGCGTCGGAGCTGGCGATCATCGGCGGGCTCGTCGGCGCGCGCCTCTATTACGTCGCCTTCAACCTCGACTACTACACGCGCTTCCCGGCAAAGATCCTGGCCGTGTGGGAGGGCGGGCTCGCCATCCACGGCGGCGTCCTGGGCGGCCTTCTCGTCGGCGGCGGTTTTGCCTACTGGAAGGGCCTGCCCGCCATCACCTACATGGACATCGCGGCGCCGAGCCTGGCCCTGGGCCAGGCCATCGGCCGCTGGGGCAACTTCTTCAACGAGGAGGCCTTCGGCACGCCGACGGACCTGCCCTGGAAGCTCTACATCTCGCCGCCGCACCGACCGCTGCAGTATGCGCAGAACGAGTTCTTCCACCCGACCTTCCTCTACGAGTCGGTCTGGGACGTGCTCGTGTTCCTCCTGCTCGTGACCGTGTTCCGTCGACGCCTCGAGCGAGCACCCGGGGCGCTGTTCCTGACCTATCTGGGCCTGTACTCGGTCGGCCGCTTCGTGACCGAAGGCTTGCGGACAGATGCCCTGATGCTGGGACCGCTCCGCGTGGCCCAGCTGGCGAGCCTCGTCGGCGTCGGGCTGGCGCTGGTCGGCGTCCCGCTCCTGTGCCGGCGCGCCCGCGCCTCCGCCTGATCTTCCCGTGCGCTTCGTCTTCCTCGGCACCTCGGGCGCCGTGCCGGGGCGTGAGCGCGACTCGACCTCGATCGTGTTCGAGGACGGCGGCCCACCCGTGCTCGTGGACTGTGGCGGCAGCCCGGCGCAGAAGCTCATGCTGGCGGGCGTCGAACCGCTCTCTCTCGGCCGCCTCATCATCACCCACATCCATCCGGACCACGCGTACGGTCTGCCGTCGCTGGCGCAGACGCTTCTCCTGACCGGTCGGACGGCGCCGCTCCGGATCGCCTGTCGCGAAGAGCACGAATCCACCCTCCGGTCGCTGCTGGGCCTCTTCGGCCTGCTCGAGCGCCCCGGGATCTTTCCCGTCCTCTGGGAGCCCGTGCCGCCGCGCGAGGCCTTCGCGCTCGGCTCGTCGGGCGAACTCTCGATCACGACCTCGCCGAATGCCCACGGGAGCATGCCGAACATCGCCGTGCGCTTCGAGCCGGCCAGACCCGGCGCCGCGGTCGTCTACTCCTCCGACACCGAGCCCTGCGCGGCGGTCGAGGCCCTGGCGCGCGGCGCCCACACCTTGATCCACGAGGCGACGTTCTCCGAGCGGCGGATCGAGCGCTTCGGCGTCCACTCCACGGCGGCCGAGGCCGGTGGCGTCGCGGCCCGCGCCGGCGTCAAGCGCCTCATCCTGGTTCACGTCGATCCCGAGCACCACGGCGAGCTCGACGCGCTGGCCGACGAGGCGCGACGGCATTTCTCGGGCGAGGTCGAGGTCGCGCGGGAGCTCGTGCCGTACACATCGTGACACCACCGGCCGGACTGCTCGCGGGCAGCCCCGAAGCGTGGCGATGATCACCTGGGCGCGTCGGGACGGCCGGGCGCGGCTCTACCAGGGCGACAGCCGCGACCTGGGGCATGTCCCGACGGGTAGCGTCGGCCTCATCCTGACGTCGCCTCCCTACTGGGTCAGCGACAGCGGGCGTCGAGCGGCCGAGCGCTACGCGCGGCGGCTCGCCGTCGGGTTCGGACGGGAGTGGCGGCGTGTGCTGGCCCCGGACGGGGATCTCTGGCTCGTCCTTGGCGACCGCCACGATGGCCGCGAGTGGGTGGGCTTCGACGCGCTCATCACGTCGCGGCTCAGGTGCTCGGGGTGGCGGCTCCAGTCCAAGGGCATATGGGCGGAGACGCGCTCGCGCGAGCGCTGGGACAACCGCATCAATTACCTCCTGCGCTTCCGCAAGGCGGGGCGCCGCGTCCGGCCGACCAGCGCCACGCTGTGCTGGATGCTGCCGCTCCCGAGAACACATCCCGAGAGCCTCTGGGACGCCACGCCCGATCCGGTACTGCGCGCCCTCATCCTGGCGAGCCGCAAGCGCGGCCCCGTGCTCGACCCGTTCTGTGGAGCCGGGACCGTCGGGCGCGTGGCGCTGGGTCTGGGCCGTGAATGGATAGGCATGGAGCGCGACCCACGCATGGCGAAGCTGACCGCTCGCCGCCTCGGCATGATCCGCGCGGACGATTAGGCCGGCTTCAGCCTCTCCTGCACCAGCGCCCGCAGCGATGCCGCGTCCAACGCGATGCCCTGACGGATGGGCGGCTCGGCCTCGGTCTTGAGCCCAGTCTCGCTGAGGATGACGCAGATGGTGGACGCCGGGTCGACCTGCTTGTCGGCCAAGAGGCGAACGAGCACGGCCAGCGCGGCCACGCCCGTCGGGCCTGCCCAGATGCCTTCGGTGCGGGCGAGCAGCTGCTGCGTGGCCAGGATCTCCTCGTCCTCGGCCTGCCCCGCCACGCCGCCCGCCTCGCGGAGGATCTTCAGCACCCAGTCGCCCTTTCGCCCGGGATTGCCGGCGGCGAGCCCCTCGGCGACCGTGTAACCGATCTTGAGCGGCACCAGCGGCGCCCTGTCGCGCCAGGCCCGCGTGACGGCGTTGGCCCGTGCCGCTTGGGCCGCCGCCATGAGCGGCCGCCTGGCGATGAGGCCCACGCGCTCCATCTCGGCGAAGCCGCGCGCCGCGGCGATGAAGGTCTCGCCCACGGCCACGGGCGCCACCACGAGGTCGGGCGCGCGCCAGCCCAGCTGCTCGGCGATCTCGTAGGCGATGGTCTTCTTGCCCTCGTGTTTGTAGGGATTGCGCGAGGCGCCGCAGTCGAAGAAGAGGCGCTCCTCGGCGAGCCGATCCCAGAGAGCGATGAGGTCGTCATAGACGCCCTGATAGATGACGAGGTCCGTGGCGATGGCCGCCATGTGGAGCATCTTGGGCGCCGAGGCCTTCTCGTAGCAGAAGATCAGCGAGCGGAGCCCCGCCCGCGCCGAATACGCGGCGATGGAGGAGCCCGCATTGCCAGAGCTGACGACGGAGGTGACGCCGAAGCCGAACTGGAGGGCGGCGCCCACCGCGGTCGCTGACGTGCGGTCCTTGACGGTGCCCGTCGGATTTGCGCCCTCGAACTTCACGAGGAGCCGCTTGACGCCCAGGCGACGGGCGAGCCGTGGGCAATCGAGCAGGGGAGTCTGCCCCTCGCCGAGGGAGACGCGGTGCGCCGCGTCGGCGATGGGAAGCATGGGCGCGTAGCGCCAGAGCCCGGATCCGGAGAAGACATCGGGACCGGCGCGACGCAGCGCCTCTTCGTCGTACCGGAGCTCCAGGAGGCCGCCGCACGTCCCGCACTGGAGGGTATACCCGAGCTTGGTGGCCGCTCCGCACTCGATACAGCGAAGCTCCGTCGCGAGCGACTCCATCACGATCGCTTCCCGAAGCGCTGCTCGACGACGGCGAGCATCTCCTCGAGGCGGTGGCGGAGCGTGTGCTCCTTGAGCGCCCGCTTCATGCCGTTCTCCCCGATGGCGCGCGCCTCGTCGGTGTGGGCCAGGTAGTAGCCGAGTTGCTGCTTGAGCTCATCGAGGTCGCGGTAGGCGACGACCTCTTCCCCGGGCGCGAAGAGAGCCGACAGCTCGCCCTTGAGGTCCACTATCTGACAGGCGCCGGCGGCAGCCAGCTCGAAGGCGCGCGTGTTCACGCCGACGATGTCGTTCATGGGGTGGTGGTGGTTGAGCGAGAGCGTGGAGCCCGAGTAGATGGCGAGCTTGGCGCGCCCCCAGACGGGGCCGTCCCCCGCGAGCGCCCGGATCGCCGGCGATTCCGAGCGCTGCCAGCCGCCGCCCCAGAGCTTGATGGGAAAGGTCAGGAGCTCCTTGATGAGGCGCTCGCGGTACGGGTACCGGCTGCCCACGAAGCTGATGGGCCTGGCGAACCGGAGCTGCTCTTCCCGGGTGAGCGCCACGGGATGGTGCATGCCCGGTACGCAGTACATGGGCAGGTAGTGCAGGTTGCGGAGCCCCACCGCCTCGAGCGCGCGCATCGCGTAGCGCTCCTTGGTGAAGAAGACGTCGTAGGCCTCGATGCCGTCGAAGGGCATCATCCAGAGCGGGTTGTCCGGGAAGAAATTGAGGAAGAGCACGTCGCGGCGCTGCTTGACCCGCCGGATGAGCCCCGGCGTGATGGGTCCACCCTTGACGACCAGGACCAGCGAGGGTTTCCACTCGAGGCACAGTCGTTCGAGGCGTCGGAGGATCCAGAGCTGATAGGCCGCCTTGGTGCCCCGGTTCTTGTAGAGTGGATTCGCGCGGCGATAGGCGAAGGTGCGCACCTCGTGGCCCATCGCCACGAGTTCGTCCCGGAAGTCGACCCCCATGTGCTCGGGGCGGTCGAAGGGCAGGACGATGAGCCAGCGCATGGAGGAAGCCTAGCACAGGCGCCCTCACGCCTTGACATCGCTCCGGCGCGCCCGTAGCGTAGATTCACGTCCCGGCGGCGCCGTGTTCGCCACGATCCTCGCACCATAACAGGAGAGCTGCTCCGTGCTTCGTCGTTCCATGCCCCGCTGGTCCGTCGTGACGTTCGTCGTCGCGCAGGTTCTCCCGACGCCGATCCTCGGCCTCCTCCTGATGTGGAGCGCCGCCCCGATCGCCGCCCAGGAGATCCGCGACGACCCATGGAAATGGGAGGCCGACAAGAAGGTCGAGATGGCCACCGAGCGGCTCAAGGAGCTCAAGACGGCGGCCGAGAAGTTCTCCGCGAAGAGCTGCCCCAGCACGAGGGCGGACTTCGACACCTGGCTGGACCAGGCGCTTGAGATCGTCGGGAGCCTGATCGGCCTCCAGGACTCTACGCGCCAGATCCGCAAGACGGGAGCTGCAGCAGCCAGGCTCAGCGCCTGGGATGCGGCCAAGGGCAACGGGAGCGCCGGCAGCCTCGGGGGTCTGACGGAGCTTCTCGGCAGGTGCGTGCAGCGGGTCAAGGAGGCCGACAGATCCTTCAGGCCGCCCAGCCAGGAGGACATCCTCCGCCGCGCCTATGAGCGCATCGGCGCGAAGAAGAAGAGTGAGCTCGCCTCGTTCGGGATTCCGCTCGAGGAAAAGGACTCCTTCAAGGCTGAGAGCCCGCCTTCGCAGAACGGCCGGTAGCGAGCCGCCGGGCGGCGTCAGGATGCCGCGCGGGCGCCGCGAAAGCGCGCGGCCAGCAGCGGGTCCACCAGCGCCGCGGTTGCCACGAGCGCCGCGGTCGCTCCGGCGTCGAGCGTGGCACGCACGCGATCGGGCGTGGTGATCCCGCCGACGCCGAGGATGACGCGGTCCCAGGCGCCGGCCCTGCGCCACGCGCAGAGCTCCTGCACCTGCACCCGGCAGTGGTCCCAGACCTCGGCCCCGGACACCCCCGCCAGCTCGCGTCCCGCTCCCGGCAACGCCGGTGTGCCGTCGGCCTTGACGACCCGGCGCTGGAGCCCGTTGACGAGCGTGAACCCGTCGAGCCAGCGTGCGGTGGCGGTCGCCAGGTCGTGGAGCGCGCGGGGGCTTCGTGAGGCGCCGAGCTTCGCGATGACCGGCTTGAGCCCCACGGCCCGGCGCACCCGTTCGACGATGTGCGCGGAGAGCGCCATGTCCTCGAAGATCATCTGCGCCCGTTCGGCGCTCGTACTGGGGCACGAGAGGTGAAGCTCGACGACGTCCGCCCCGGCCTCGGCCGCCCAGCGCGCGCACAGGGCGTAGTCCCCAGCGAGCTGATCGCCGTCGCCATCGGCCGCGGGCGTGCCCGCCACGCTCACGATCAGGAGCTGAGTGCGGCCGAGCCTGGCGCGCGCGCGCTTGACGTCCGCCCGCCAGGCCTCCGGCTCGGCCGACGGCAGGCCGAAGGAGACGACCCAGGTGACGGCGGCCGGCTCGAGGTGGCGCGGCGGAGGCTCGATGATCGTCGGGTCGCCCAGCCGGCAGAACGCGAGGTTGGGCGCCGGAAAGGCGGTCCGGGCCCTGGTCCGCACCGTCTTGTACGTGAGGAGGCCGTAGCCCAGGCGCGCATAGGCAGCCATCCACTTGGAGTTGGGCAGGGGCCCCGCCGCGATCCCCACGGGGGACTCGATGCTGCGGTCGAACAAGCGGAGGGTCGCGGCCGGGAGGCGGCGTGGGCGCGCGGGCAGCTTGGGGGGATGGGCTGCGTTCCACGCGAAGGATCGCTTAAGCTGGTACGCGATCAGGAATCCGCCTCCAGCGAGTCGAAGCTCCACTGCTCGAGCGGCATCATGGACTGGATGTCGGGCTCGCACACGCCCCCATAGCCGGGCGTGGCGAGCGACCCCACGCGCAGGATGCCGCCCTCGATGCGCAGCCGCGCCTCAGCTTCGCCGCCCCTGTAGAGGTCGCGGTGCAGGCGCGTGGCCTGGAGGCGCTCGCGGCGCGAGCAGTGCGCGAGGCCCTTGACGTAGTGGTGGCCGTTCCGCTCGACGTGGGTGATGCCGAGCGCGCGCGCGGTGCCCAGGTCCTGCTGGAGCGGGATCACCGGCAGGGTCGTGAGGTCCTCGGCGCTCATGAAGAGGGCGGTCTCGGGCTTGCGCCGGCGGTTCAGGCGCTCGATCAGCGAGCGGTTCAGGAACGACTTGAAGATGCCCTTGCAGTTCTTGGTGCTGACGCCCCGATAGCCGAGCTTGACGGCCGCCTTGAAGGAGTCGAGCTCGGCGTCGCTCTCGTCGATGATGAACGGGACGCCGAGCTTGGCCAGCCCGTCGGTCGCTGCCGGGTCGAGGGCGATTGCGCGGGCGAGCGGCTGCTCGACGAAGGCGATGGCCTTGCGAAAGCGCCCGAGCGGCCCCGTCCTCCCCATGGCCTCGAGCAGCCGCGCGACGTCGCCGAGCGCCTTGTACTGCTCGTTGCCGTCCAGCGTGACGACGTACGGCCCGGTGATCAGCCGGTCGAGCGTGGTGGCGATCGCGACGAGCCGGGCCACGTCTTCGTCGAGACGTCCGTTGACCTTGACCTTGAAGTACCGGAGCCCGTAGGTCGTGATGCACTCCTCGAGCGTCTGCGGCAGGCCGTCGCCGATCCAGCCGTCCTCCTCCACGTCGGCGGACGTGATGGGGTCGAGCAGACCCACGGTGTGGCGCACGGCCAGCGTGGACGGCGGCGTCTCGCGCGTCCAGCGCACGAGGTCTTCCTGCTCGAGCTCCCGGTGGACGGCGCCGGGACGGATCTCGAGGAGGTCGTGGCTCAGGAGGGCGACGGCGTCCGAGCCCGCGAGGCGGGCGGCAGCGTCGGCCAGGGCGCGCTCGAAGAACGAGGAGCCGAAGGAGACCGTCAGCGCATTGAGCTTCCGCTCAGGACCCTGCCGCCGGCACTCCGCGAAGGCGTCGAGCCAGATCTGGAAGACCGAGCGCGGCACCTTGGCGGATTCGAGATAGGCCTGGTGCGCGACCCGGATGGCGACGAGCTCGTCCTTGACGTTCTGGCGGAAGCTCCGCGTCGGGTCCTTGTCGAACCACTTCGGCTGGAGGTTGTCGGCCGCGTAGCCGCGGGCCCGCCGGCCGTCGGCCGCCTCGACCTCGACGGACACGTGCAGCAGGGGGAAGCGCGTGAGCGTGACGATACCGTACCGGAAGGGCAGCCTCGTCTCGAGGTTCCGGACGTGGAAGGATGCGGACTTGAGCGAAAGCCTTACTGGAATGCTGGCATGACCTCTCTGGCTATGAGCTCGAGCTCGCGCATGATGTGCCGGTGCGGCATGCCGGGGAAGAAGAGCCGGCAGATGAGATGCGTCAGGCCGTAATTCTTCACGAACGGCTCGAGCGCCGTGCGCACCTGGTCAGGGCCGCCGATCAGGAAGCGGTCCTTCTTGAGGCCGTCGAGGTCCGTGGCGATGGAAGCGTCGATGAAAGGGTGCTTCCAGCCGCCGGCATATTCCTTGCGGTACGAGACCATGATGTGCCGCTCGGCCAGCTCCCGCGCCTCGCGGTCCGTGTCGGCGATGATGACGTCGCGGGTGAGCGGCCACTCCGTGATCGGCGCCGTGCGCCCGGCCGCCGCGCGGTTGGCGAGGAACTGCTCCTTGCCGTTGAGCAGGCGCGGCAGGTCGGCGGTGGGTCCCGGGATCCAGTTGTCGGCCAGTGTGGCCGCCCGCTTGAGCGTGATGTCGCCCCAGCCCCCGATCCAGATGGGCGGGTGCGGCGTCGCGAGGGGTTTGGGCTCGAGCGTGCCCTCGACCTGATAGTAGCGGCCCTTGAAGGCGATCCTGTCCTGGGTCCACAGGCCCCTGATGATGGCGAGCTGCTCCTCGAAGCGTGCGCCGCGCTTGTCCAGCTCCGCGCCGTAGAGGGCGAACTCGTCCGGCTTGTAGCCGATGGCCACGCCCAGCACGAAGCGGCCGCCGGACATGAGGTCGAGCAGCGCCGCGTCCTCGGCCAGCCGCACCGGGTGGTAGAACGGCGCCACCAGGATGTCCGTGCCGAGCAGGACCCGCGACGTCCGCGTGGCGAAGCCCGCGAGCACCGGCAAGGGGGAGGGCCAGTAGTGGTCGACGACGGAATGGTGCTCCTCCATCCACACCGACTCGAACCCCAGATCCTCGCCCCGGACGACCTCCTCGAGGGACTCCGTGAAGTAGTGGCCGCCCTCGATGGGGATGAAGCCGACCTTCAGCCGGCTCACTTGTCGGACGCCAGCTTCCCGTTGACCCCCCAGTTCGACCTCTCGACGTCCTGGAAGACGATGTGCACCTGGTCGGGCGTGGTCTTGCCGATCGTGACCATGGCTTCGGTGATGGCCGCCGCGATCTCGCGCTTCTGCTGGTCGGTGCGGCCGGCGTACCACTGGACGGTGATGTTGGGCATGGCGGGCTCCCTGTCTACTTGAGGCGGTTCATATCGTCCGGAAAGTTCGACGTGAACGAGTACGACTTGACGGTGCCGTCGGCGTTGAATCGCACGGTCAGGTCCTTGGTGAGCTCGGTGCCGGATGCGCGACGGCCGAAGAACCACCGCCACGTCGCATCCCCGCTATCGATGCCCACCTGGTAGGGTTCCCCGAACACGTGCTGGAGAGACGCCCTGTCGGTCTTGCCGACCGCGATCATGCGCGCGCCGGGCGAGGGGAACTCCCGACCGAAACCTGTGGTGGAGCACCCGAGCAAGAGCGGCACGACGACCAGGGGTCGCAGCAGGCGCACCGGGCGCATGGCGGGATTATCCCATAAGGCGGCTTGACTTGCTCACAGCCCGTCGCTAGCCTCGTGGCATCCACATTCCCAAGGAGGCGACTCGCATGCCGATTCCTGCGATGAAGGGCTACGCCGCGCTCACGTCCCTGCCGGAGGAGAAGATCGGCGACAAGATCAGCCGCCGCATCCTCGTCGGGGAGAAGGAGATGGTGGTCTTCTGGAAGATGAAGGCCGGCGCGCGCGCGGCCATGCATCAGCACCCGCACGAGCAGATCTTCTGGATGCTGTCGGGGAAGATGGAGTTCAGCCTGGGCGGCGACAAGCGCACGTGCGTCGCGGGCGACCTCGGCGTGATCCCCGGCAATACGCCGCACGAGGCTTTTTTCCTCGAGGACACGGAGGTGATCGACATCTTCGCGCCTCCGCGCGAGGACATGTTCACCGGCGGCGATACGTACCTCGCGCGCTGAGGCGCGCCAGCGCTTGCCCGGCCCCCGTCGTCACGGCGGCGCGTGCTAGGATACGGCCGTGGAGACGTTCACCCCCGAGGAGCGGGCCGCGCTCGAGCCCTACTTCACCAACCTCGATGGGCCGGTCTTCGCGCTGGTCAACCTGCCCGAGGTCGTGAAGGGAGCTCTGTTCGCTCGGTATTCCCGCTCGCCCAAGTCGCTCCGCCGCCTCTTCCTCGACGAGTTCGTGGGTGAAGGGCCGGGCCTGGGCGCGGCAGCGCCGTCGATCGGCACCGCCCGCGCCGAGCGGCTCTACGAACGGGTCTTCTCGGAGTACGGGGACGACTCGGTGGCGCAGTTGGGCGCGGTGCACCTAGCCTGCGAGGACGCGTCCAACGTCCTGACCAAGGTGCTCGAGTGGGGACGGCTCATGGCCTACCTCGAGCAGTCGACGCGCTATATCCCGTACACGGGCCGTCCTGGCGGGCGCTGGAAGTACCACGTGCCGGCCGAGCTCGAGGGCCACCCGCTCCGCGCACGGTACGTCGAGACCCTGGATCAAGCCTTCGAGACCTACGCCCGCTGGATCGATCCCATGCGGGACTACTGGGCCGCGCGCGTGCCCAAGCCCGCCGGCGAGAGCGACGCCGTCTGGCGGTCGACCGTGCGGGCCAAGGCGCTAGACAGCCTGCGCGGGCTTCTGCCCGCGGCGACGCGCTCCAATGTCGGCATCTTCGGCACGGGGCAAGGCTACGAGGCGCTGCTGCTGAGGATGCGCGCTCATCCGCTCGGGGAGGTCCGAGACTACGCCGACCGGATGCTCGTGGAGCTCCGCGCGGTCATCCCGGCCTTCCTCACGCGTGTGGATCGGCCCGACCGCGGCCAGGTCTGGAGCCGATACTTGGCCCACACCCGTGCCGAGGCCGCCGCCGCCGCCGCGCGGCTCCTGGCCGGCGTCGAACCAGAACCGCGTGCCGAGGTGACGCTGACGGACTTTGACCCGGACGGGGAAGTCAAGGTCGTCGCAGCCGCCCTGTACGCCGTCTCCCAGCTGCCCGACGACCAGCTGCTGACCCTGGCGCGCAAGCTCGGCCCGGAGGAGCGACGGCGCGTGCTCGAGGCCTATGTCGGCGCGCGCGAGAATCGCCGCCACAAGCCGGGCCGCGCCTTCGAGCGGACCGCGTACCGATTCGACATCCTCGGCGACTACGGCGCCTTCAGGGACCTGCAGCGCCACCGTCTGCTCACGCTCGAGTGGCAGCCGCTCTCGACCCGTCACGGCTGGGTGGTGGGGCCCGAGATCGAAGAGGCGGGCGCGCTGGACGAATGGACGCGCGTCATGGACGCCTCGGCCGCGCTCTGCAAGGCCCTCGACGAGGCGGGCAAGGGCGAGGTGACTCCGTACGGGACGGCCATGGCCTACCGCGTGCGCTTCTACATGGAGGTCAACGCCCGCGAGGCCATGCACATGATCGAGCTTCGGACCGCGCCGCAGGGCCATCCCGCCTACCGGCGAATCTGCCAGGCCATGCACCGGCTGATCGCGGAGCAGGCCGGACACCATGCCATCGCCGCCGCCATACGCTTCGCCGACCTCTCCGATGCGGAGGAAGGACGCCTGGGCGCCCTCCGTGCGGCCGCGAAGCGCCGGGCTCGCCCATGACGTTGCGACCCGAGCAGATCAAGGCCAGGGAATACCTGGAGCAGCAGGGGAGCAGGCGCAGCGTCACCCAGATCCGGGAGCGTGTGGCGGCCGCGTTCACGGTCATCGAGGAATTTCTCGACGGCGTGGGTGACGTGGACGCGCGGGCGCGCCCCATCCCGGGAGAATGGAGCATCCAGGAAGTCGTGGATCACCTCGTGGAGACCCACCGGCCGAGCGTGATCGAACTGCGCGAGCTCCTCGCCGGGCGCAGTCCCACGGACGGGCCGATCCCCGCGTCGCTTCAGTCCGCCGGCGCGATGACGCGGCGGTGGACCGATCTCCTGACCGACCTCAAGCGGGTTCACGCCGAGACGGTCGAGGTGCTGGCGGCCGCGCCGGACAGCCTGACCGACGCGCGCGCTCCGGTCGTCATGGTCATCAACGTCAAGGAGGCCGACGGGCGGGAGCAGCCGCTCCACTGGATCGAGGAGCTGGATTGGAAGGCCTACGCCATCATCTTCCGGCTCCACGTCCTCGACCATCTGAACCAGGCGAAGAAGACCCTCAAGGCCGTCCGCGGGGCGTAGCCGCCCGGTCAGCCGTCCGACCGCTCGAACTCGTCCTTCGCTCGCTTGAGCTCGTCCGGCCTCGCGAGGAGGTCGAGCGCGGTCAGCGCGAGCGCCTTGGCTCCGGCCACCATGCCCGTGCGCGCCAGCGGCGACTTCGCCCACTCTGCGAACTCCCGCGAGTGCCCCGGGATGCCGTCCGGCGAGATGCGGATATAGGGGTGGATCGTGGGGATCGCCTGGCTGACATTGCCGCAGTCGGTCGAGCCGTAGCCGGCTTCGCCGTCGTCCGGGTCCACGGGGAAGTCGATGCGCTCGAGGTTCTTGCCGAAGAGGGTGGCCATGGTGAAGTTCGGCTTGAGCGGATCGTGGATGGTCGGGTCCGCCGTCACCGTGACCGTGCAGCCCGTGGCCATGGCCGCGCCCTGGGCGCAGGCCTCGAACCGCCGCAGCAGCTCCTTGCAGTACTCCTTGCTGGGCGCCCGCAGATAGAACTCCGCGGCGGTGTGCTCGGGAATGATATTGGGCTGGTCGCCGCCCTTGGTGATGATGCCGTGGACGCGCGCGTCGGGCCTGATCTGCTGGCGCATCTGGTCGAGCGAGACGAAGAGCTGGATCATGGCGTTGAGCGCATTGACCCCGCGCCACGGCCAGGACGAGGCGTGCGAGGCCTTGCCGAAGAACTCGCACCTGACCTTGATGATGCCGAGGCTCGGGCGCCAGACCTGCGTCCCGCACCGGCCGTGGATCATCATGGCGGCGTCCACCTCCGTGAACACCCCCGCCTGCATCAGCTTGACCTTGCCGGCGCCGCCCTCCTCGGCGGGCGTGCCGATGACCTGCACCCGGCCCGCGAATGGGATCGTGCCGAGCGCCGCCGCGATCGCCGCGCCCGCGCCGGTGCCGGCGGTGGCGATCACGTTGTGGCCGCAGGCGTGCCCGATGTTGGGCAGGGCGTCGTACTCGGCCATGATGGCCACGGTCGGGCCAGGCCCCGCGCCCTCGATGGTGGCGCGGAACGCGGTGGGCAGGCCGCCCACGCCGGACTCCACCCGCGCGCCCTGCTTCTCGAGAAAGGCGCCGAGCCATCCCGCCGCCTTCTCCTCCTTGAAGCAGAGCTCCGGATTGCCGTGGATCTGGTGAGAGAGCTTCTCGAGGTCGTCCGCCAGGCGGTCCACCGCTTCCGCGACCTTGCTCTTCGCTTGCTCCAGGGTGTCAGCTGACATTCGGGGCTCCTCGCGTCGGGATGTGGTCGAGCGTCCACTGCAGCGCCTGGGCGGCGCGCTCGTCGTTGGGCCTGCCGCGCCTGCGAAGCTCGTCGATGACCCGGGCGCGCGCCGCCGCGGGCCGGTTCTGGCCGAGCTTGAACTTGGCCCGGCAGGCGGTGATCCGGAGAGTCACCGCCGCCAGATGGCTGAGCGCATCCTTGTAGAGCGGATCGTCCGTGCTGAGGGGACGGTAGCCGCCTTCCGGCTGGTGCTTGGCGAGGAGGCGCTCTTGCTGCGCCAGGACGGCTGCGGGATGCAGGGCGACGGCGGCGCCGCACTCGAAGATGACCGTGCGGTGATAGGCCGTTGCCGAGCCCGCGTACTCGGGGTGGACCCAGTGAGACGGGATGACCGCCAGGACCTCGTCCACCTCGAAGACACAGCGCGGCCGGTCCTTGAGGTCGGCAACCTGCTCGTCGGCGCGCACGAGGTGGAGCTCGATCGTGGGCGCCTCGTAGACGAAGTTGTAGAGGCCGATGTGCGGCGTGCCGTCCGGGCCCGCCGTGACGAGCCGCCCCATCTCCTGGGTGGCGACGAAACGGTCGATCTCCTGTCGGGGTATCTCCGAGTAGTAATCGTGAAAGATCACGACCGCGCGAACTCCTCCTTGGCGGCCTTGACGCGGGAGGGATCTGCCAGGAGGTCGAAGGTCGTCATGGCCATGGTCTTGGCGGCCGCGACCATGCCCTGCCTCGCCAGGGGCTTGACGGCGGCGTCGGCGAAGTCGCGCGTGTGGATGGCCATGCCTTCGGGCGCGATGGCGATCATGGGCTGGATGGTCGGCACGACCTGGCTGACATTGCCGACATCGGAGGAGCCGAGGCGGTCGGGGATCGGCGCGCCCTCCGTCAGGCCCACGGACGCCATGTTGGCCTTGAAGAGGTCGAGCAACACGCGGCTCGACTTCATGGGCTCGTAGACGTTGTCGTGCTGGGTCACCGTGAGCGTGCAGCCCGCAGCCTTGGCCGCGCCCTCCGCACAGGCGATCACCCGGCGATGGAGCTCCCACATGCTGTCGATGCGCGGGGCGCGGACGTAGAAGGTCGCGGAGGCGTACTCCGGAATGATATTGGCCGCAGCGCCGCCGTTTAGAATGATCCCGTGGATGCGGCAGTCCGGGCGCACCTGCTGGCGAAGCATCGAGACCGCGTTGAAGGTCTGGATGCAGGCGTCCAGGGCGTTGACGCCCTCCCACGGGTCGGCCGAGGCGTGCGAGGCCTTGCCCGTGAACTCGAACGTCGCGCGCCCGATGCCGAGGAGATCCTGGTGGAGGAGCGTGCGGTCGAAGCCGTGGATCATCATGGCCGCGTCGACGTCCGTGAAGAGGCCGGCCTTGATGAGCTTGACCTTGCCGCCGCCGCCTTCCTCGGCCGGGGTGCCGATCACCTGGATTCGCCCCGTGGGCAGCTGGCCCTTGACGGCCGCGAGCGCCGCGCCGGCGCCGGCGCCCGAAGTGGCGATGACATTGTGGCCGCAGGCGTGTCCGATGCCTGGCAGGGCGTCGTATTCGCAGAGGATGGCGATGGTCGGCCCCTCGCCGGTCTCGATCGTGGCGCGGAAGGCCGTCTCGACGCCGCCCACTCCCTGCTCGACCTTGAAGCCCTGCCTGACCAGGAATTCCGAGAGCCACTTGCAGGCCTTGACCTCCTGGTAGCCGAGCTCGGGATTGTCGTGAATCTTCTTCGAGAGCGCTTCCAGCTCGTCGGCCAAGCGGTCGACCGCCTGCCCCAGGGCGTCCTTCACCGTGCTCATCGAGACCTCCGCGGATAAGGAGTCAGACTGCGGCGACAGGACGCAAGACTACCTCCGGCGCAGAGCCTTGTCGAGCGCCACACCCGACCGGGTTGCGCGCGCATGGAGGCGTAGCCATTGCGGGGACGTCCGTTGATGGGATCGATGGTCGAGCGTGTGGCGTGCCGCGACCGCGGGTCCTGCTACCGCGAGGACTTCGACCGCAGGAGCTCGATCGCGGGCTCAGGCTCGCCGATGGGCAGGTCGATCGTGAACTGGGCGCCCCCATCGGGCAGGTTCTCGGCCCAGAGCCGGCCGCCGTGCTCGTCCACGATGCTGTGCGAGACCGAGAGGCCAAGTCCCCGCCCGTCGCCCGGCTGCTTGGTGGTGAAGAAGGGATTGAAGATGCGAGGCAGGTGCTCCGGGGGAATACCCGGGCCCGCGTCGGCGACCTCGATGCGCACGCCGGTCGGCATCGGCCGGACGCGGATGCTGAGCACGCCTCCGTCGTGAGCGGCCTTCATCGCATGCTGGGCGTTCTGCACGAGGTGGAGGAGGACCTCCTGCAGATGGTTGTGGTCAGCCCAGATGTCGGGCACCGGCTCGAGCTCGGTGCGCACCGTGATGCCGTCGGCCTCGAGGCGTGGCTGCTCGAAGGCCAGGACCTGCTTCACCTGTTCGGCGACCTGGCAGCGCTGGCGCCTGGGCGGCCGGTGCTCGGCGAAGAGGATGAGGTCGCGCACGATGGAGGCGGCCCGCTTGGCCGCCGTGTCGATGACGGCGAGCGCGTCCTCGACCTCGTGGCCGATCGGCGACTGCGCCAGCAGGTGCAGCTGCGCCATGATGATGGTCAACGGGTTGTTGATCTCATGCGCCACGCCGGCGGCCAGGCCATTGACGGCGGACAGCCGTTCGGCCTTGACCACCTCGTTCTGGGCGCGGCGCAGGTCGTCGAGCTGGCGGTGGATCTCGCCATAGAGGCGCGCGTTGTCGAGCGCCAGGCCGATCTGGTCGGCAACGCACTCGAGCAGAGCCATCTCCTCGTCCGTGAACGTGTCCTCGGTCTGGCGGCCGAGGGAGAGCGTTCCCAGGATGCGGTGCCGCGCCCGGATGGGCACGCAGACGAAGCCGCGGATGCCGTCCTTGCTGACCGCCATCTGGGCCGTCGGCAGGAGGTCCGCCTCGCGGCCGGCGTCATCCACACGCCGTCCGCGCCCGGACAGCGCCACGCGCCCGATCAGGCCTTCGCCCATCGGAAGCTCGAGGTTGACCCGGCGGAGCTCGTCGGATAGCCCACGGTCGCCGCGCAGCAAGAGGCTCTGCCCGTCCGGAGAGATCAGATGAAGGCTCGCGATCTCGTGCCCCGTGACGTGGGTGAGAGCTGCCAGCGACTTCTGAAGGACCTCGTTCAAATCCAAGGAACGACTCACGGCCTCCGTGACGGCCCGGAGAACCTGCAGATGCCTGATTAATCCCGAGGGCTGATTCACTCGCATGACTACAAAGATGGTAGCAAGTCCAGTGCCACTCGAATAGAGGGCACACGTACGCTGGCGGCGAGACTTGTCGCGCCGCGCACGCCAGCTATGTTCGTCTGTCAACGGATCGCGTCCGACACTGTCAGCCTGCTGACCGAGGGGTCCATTGTCGAGCTCTGGACACTCTTTGCGCGATCGGAGGGTGCGAATACAGCAACCAGCGCTTCAAAAAGTGTGGATCGCGCTCCGCAAGGTTGAGGACGGCCAGCCGCTCCATGGCTTCCACGAAGGACTCCGGATCCTCGGTCAGCGCCAGGGCAAAATCGTCAGCCCTCTGCTCCACATGCCGCGACCACCCATTCATGACAGGGAGGGCGGTAAGAGTGACGCACATGGTCAGGAGTCCCCAGAGGGGCAGCGCGGCCAGGTCGGCCGGACCCTTGAGCGGGAGAGCCGTGCTGGCCGCGCCGAGAGCATGGTCGAGGATCCAAAAGGTGACAAGCGTCAATGTGCCCTGAACCACCAGTCCACGCCACATGTCACCGTGGACGTGGTGCCCGAGCTCGTGGGCGAGCACGGCCTCGATCTCGTCGGGCCGGAACTTGCTCACGAGGGTATCGAAGAGCAGGATGCGCCGGGTCCGCCCGAGCCCGGCAAGCGCGGCATTAGCCGTCCGGCTCTTGCGCGACTGGTCGGCGATCCAGACCCCGATGGCGGGCACACCGGCGCGCTCGGCCAGGCGGAGAAGCCGGGAGCGCAGCTCGCCTTCGCCGAGCGGTGAGAGCCGGTAGAAGAGCGGCACGAGCCAGATGGGCGCGACGAGGGCGATGAGTGCATAGCCGGCGAAGACGATCCCGGCTCCCCAGAGCCACCACGAAGAGGTTGTCCGAAGAAGGGCCCAGATAGGGAGGGCCGCAGCCACCGCGAGCCCGCCGCCGATGAGAGCGGCCTTGAAGCCGTCCCAGAGCCAGGAGCCGAGTCCTTGATGGGAGAGGCCGAATCGCCGAGGCAGCCAGAAGCCGCCCAGCCATCTGATCGGCAGCGCCAGGAGTACCTCGCCGCCGCCAAGCACGATCAGCATGAGCGGCAGCGCGAGCCACCACCGCGGCGCGAAGGCGTCCAGCGCGTCGCGGAGTGCCACCGAGGCCCCGGAGGCGATGAGGGTCACGAGGTAGGCCCCGGTCAGCAGGAGATGCCCGAGGCCGAGCCAGAGCTGCCAGCGATGATACGTGCGGGTCTCGTCGGCCGAGACCGCCACTGCCGCCGGATCAACCGGCGCGATGGTTGTCCACGAGCGACGTGAGGCGCTCGAAGTTTTCCGTCGCCACGCGGAGCGCCGCTGAATGGTCGCTCATGCAGGCCAGTATCCTACGCGCAGGCGGTCGTGCCAAACGATCGGCTGAACGGCGGGATCGGTGGCCCGCAAGTGTGCTACACTGCGAGCCAATTCACTCATACAGGAGCCTACATGTTCCAGTCCGTGGAGGACGTCCAGCAGCACTTCAAGAATGCCCGCTACATCGCCAATCGAAGGATATCCACCGTGGTCTTTCTCGCCGAGCGCATGGGACGGCCCGTCCTCATCGAAGGACCGGCCGGTGTCGGCAAGACCGAGCTCGCGAAGACCCTGGCCGAGATCACCAGCCGGCGGCTCATCCGTCTCCAGTGCTACGAGGGGCTGGACGAGGGCAAGGCGCTGTACGAGTGGAAGTACGCCAAGCAGCTCCTTTACACCCAGCTCCTGCGCGAGCGCATCGGGGAGCTGATCGCCGACGCCCCCTCGTTGCCCGACGCCGTCGCCAGGATCTCGGGGCAGGACGACGCCTTCTTTTCGCACCGGTTTCTGGCGCCCCGGCCGCTGCTCCAGGCCATCGAGTCTCCGGATCCCGTGGTGCTGCTCGTGGACGAGATCGACAAGGCCGAGCCCGAGTTCGAGGCCTTCCTTCTCGAGGTGCTCTCGGACTTCCAGGTCTCGGTGCCCGAGCTCGGCACCATCAAGGCGACCAACATTCCGCTCGTGGTCTTGACCTCGAACAATGCCAGGGAGCTGTCTGACGGGCTCAAGCGCCGGTGCCTGCATCTCTTCATCGATTTCCCGCCGGCTGACGAGGAGCTCGCCATCATCCGGCTCAAGGTTCCGGAGATCTCCGAGCGGCTGGCCCAGACGGTGGTGGCCGCCGTCCAGCGCATCCGGGGGCTCGAGCTCCGCAAGGCGCCGTCGGTGTCGGAGAGTCTCGACTGGGCACGATCGCTCGTCATCCTGAACGCCGACAGTCTCGACCGCGACATGGTCGAGTCCACGCTGACGATGCTGGTCAAGCACGAGAAGGACCTTGAGCGCGTCAAGGGCGCGCTCGATAAGGTGCTGGCCGACCTCGACTGACCCGATGAACCTCACCGAGTTCCGCGAGCTCTGGTTCCCGAGCCCGCGCATCCGCCTTCCGGAGCTCGGGTCCTCGGGCCCCGTCTTCATCGAGGGCGGGCGCTGCATATCGGCAGCGCTCGGCGAGTACACCAAGCTCTGGATGTTGGCTGCCGGGCGCTGGCATTTCTACTACACGCACCCGGCGCCCCGCGACTTCTTCCGGGCCACCATGCCGGAGGCCGTGCCGCATCTGCTCCAGCCGGGCGAGATGACTGTGGAGACGTTCCGCCAGGACCCCGCCTACAAGGTGGTGCTGGGTCTGCGCTGCGCCGAAGGACCCGTGCGTGTGCTGCACCTAGTCGGCGACGTGCCGGACGTGACGCGCGCCCTCGAGCGGGAGGAGGAGGCGCCTGACGGCGCCCTCGGCTGGAAGCTCAAGATGACGCACCTGATCGCTCGGGGCTCCTTTCACGGTCTGCTGCGGCTCGAGGACGGGCGACTCTGCCCCATCAGTCGCGACGGCAACGAGGATGTCTTCAAGTCCTCCTGGGTCACCTTCTCCAAATGAGCCACCTACATCTGCAGTCCGCAGCCTGGTGGGGGGATCTGGGGGAGGAGCGACAGGCGCTCCGGTCCGCGGCCCAGTGGCAGTCCGCGGCCGGGTGGCAGTCCGCGGCCGGGTGGGGGGGCCTGGGGGAGGAGCGACAGGCGGCGCTCCCCCCCAGAATCTAATGGACCAGAGGATCCTGGAGTTCATCGGCGACCTGAGAAGGGCGGAGCTGCGCATCTCGCCGAGCGAGGCGATGGATGCCCTGGCGGCCTCCTCGGAGATAGGCCTCGAGCACCGGGAGACCTTCAAGACGGCCCTCGCGACCACCCTGGTCAAGGAGTCGCGCGATCTGCCGACCTTCGACCGCATCTTCGATCTCTACTTCCTCGACCTCGCCGCGCTCGGCGCCGGGCTCAAGAAGGCGCTCGGCCCCGAGGACCCGCGCATCCAGCAGATGCTCGACCAGCTCATGGCGCAGGACAACATGGAGATGGATGAGCTGACCGAGCTCATGCTGCGCGGCGAGGGCTCCGACATGGAGATGGCCATCCGCGGCCAGGGGCAGGGCGCCGGCCTCGAGCGGCTGATGTACTTCCTCCAGATCGGCTACTTCTCGCGCAAGATCTACGACAAGTTCGACTGGGAGGCCATCGAGCGCGACCTGTCCCGCATCATGCAGCTGCTCGAGGCCAAGGGCCTGGATCCGGGCATGCTCGCCCGGATCCGCAACTACCTCGACCTCCGCCTCGAGGCCTTCCGGCGGATGATCCGCCAGCACGTCGAGCGGGAGCTCGAGCGGCGCGCCTACCGTGCCGGCGAGCGCCTCACGCGCGAGGTGCTGACGGACAAGCCTCTCTTCGCCCTCTCGCCGGACGAGGTCGCCCAGATGAAGGCGGTGGTGGCGCGCCTGGCCCGCAAGATCAAGGACGCCCTGGCGCTGCGCCAGCGGCAGGAGGAGAAGGGACGCCTGGACTCCCGGCGGACCATCAGGAGGAGCCTGCAGTATGGCGGTGTGCCCATGGAGATCCGCTTCCGCCGGCGCCACCGCGAGAAGCCCAAGCTCATCACGCTCTGCGACGTCTCGGATTCCGTGCGCAATGCGTCCCGTTTCATGCTCCAGCTCGTCTGGAGCCTGCAGGAGTGCTTCTCGCGCGTGCGCTCCTACGTCTTCGTGTCCGAGATCGCGGAGGTGACGCAGGCGTTCAATACCTACCCCGTGGACCAGGCGATCGAGTGGGCGCTGAAGTCGTCGTCCGTCGACTACCACTGCCGGTCGGATTTCGGGTATGCCTTCAGCCGCTTCGTCCGCACGGAGCTCGAGTCGCTCGACCGGAAAACTACGGTGCTGATCCTGGGCGATGCGCGCAACAACTACAACGACCCCCAGGCCTGGGCGATCCGCCAGATCCGCGAGCGCGTCAAAGGCATCATCTGGCTGAACCCGGAGGGCCAGTGGGGCTGGGGCATCGGCGACAGCGTCATGCCGCTCTACTCGCCCGTGTGCGACATCGTCAAGGAGTGCCGCACCGTGGCCCAGCTCGTGCAGGTCGTGGACCAGCTCGTGCACTCGTGGTGGCGCCGGGGACGGTAGGGCCGATGCGCAGCTGCGCCGCCCTCGTCCTGCTCGCGCTCCTCGCCTGTGCGGGCCCCGCCGTCGCTCAGGAGTGCGTCAGTGTCGAAGATTTTTCTAAGGGCAAGATCGGCGAGTTCCCGCCCGACTGGAAGCCGCGCAAGGAGTCGGGCCGCGCCGTCTACTCGATCCGTGAGGCGAACGGCCTCCGTTACCTCCAGGCCCTGGCCCGCGGCATCGGCGTCCAGGCCGGGCGGCCTTACGAGTGGGACCCCAAGGCCTATCCCATCCTCGCGTGGTCCTGGCGGCCGGTCGAGTTCCCCGCGGGCTCGGACGAGCGCAAGTCGAAGACCAATGACAGCGCGCTAGCCGTCTATGCCGTGTTCCCGTACTCCTCCGTGTCGGTGAAGGCGCTCAAGTACGTCTGGAGCGCGGTGGTGCCCGTTGGCACGCGCCTGACCTCGAGCGCAGGCATGACCCAGGTCCGCGTGATCCGCAACGGTACCGACCGCAAGGCCGTCTGGACGGAGGAGCGTGTCAACGTCCTCGAGGACTACAAGAAGTTCTTCGAGGAGACGGAGGTGCCCAGGGCTTCCGGCATCGCTGTCCTCACGGACTCCGACGACACGCGCTCGAGTGCCGCGGGCGACTACGCGCATTTCCGTCTCTGCAAGCTCTGAGGCGCAGGTGAGCGACCCCGCGCAGGACCCCTTCGAGGCGCTCTTCGAGCGCGGCGTCACCGATGGCCTCCCGGTCGTCCCGCCATCGCGGCAGCGCGTGGATGTCCTGATCGCGGCCGCCGGCCGAGACCGAGGTGAGCTGATCGCGCTCGTGCCGCCAAACTTCGGACGGGCCACGGTGGAGAAGATCGCCATCAATGCCGTCATGGCCGGTTGCCGCCCCGAGTACCTGCCGGTGGTGATCGCGGGTGTCGAGGCCATGTGTGACGACGCCTTCGACCTTCACGGGGTCTCGGCCACGACCAACTTCCCGTCGCCGCTGTTCATCGTCAACGGTCCCATCCGCACGGCGCTCGACGTCAACTCGGGCCGTGGCGTCTTCGGTCCAGGCTGGCGCGCCAATGCGACCATCGGCCGCGCGCTCCGCCTGATCGTGCTCAACGTGGGCGGCGCCTCGGCCCGAACCATGAGCATGTCCACGATGGCGCACCCGGGCCGGTACACCTACTGCATCGGCGAGAACGAGGAAGAGAGCCCGTGGGAGTCGCTGGCCGTCGAGCACGGCTTCTCCCCGGGCGAGAGCACCGTGGCGGCGTTCGCCGGAGAGGCGCCGCTCGGCGTGTACGACCACCAGAGCCGCACGGCGAGCGATCTACTCATCACGATCAGCCGCTCGCTCGAGGTCATCTCCCACCACAAGTCCACGCACCACGGCGATACCGTGGTGGCCCTCTCGCCCGAGCACGCGCGCACCATCGCAGGCGACGGCTGGGGCAAGGCGGAGATGCGCGAGTTCCTGTGGGCACGCCTGCGCAAGCCCGTGCGGGAGCTGGTGCCAGGCGTGGACGGCGGCGGCGGGCTACCGGCCCACGTGCTGGCGAAGTTCCCGCATCCGGAGACCGACGAGACCTTGATCCCGAAGTTCCGGGAGCCTGCCAACCTCAAGTTCATCGTGACGGGCGGGACGGCAGGGCGCTTCTCCGCCGTCATTGCCGGCTGGACCTTCCCGAAGATGTCCCGGCTCGTGATCAGGCCGATCCGCCTGCCGTGAGCCTGGGCCGAGCCGGCCACGCTCGAGCTCATCATCGGTGCGTGAGGCGGGCCGGTGCGTCTTGGGCTAGACTGGCGTGAACGCCCACGCCCACAAGGGAGGCTGACATGGCGACCGAAGAGTTCCTGGACCCGACCGACTCCGTAGCGGTGCCGCGCAAGACGGCGGCGCGTCTCTCCACCCTCGAGGGCAAGGTCATCACGCTCCTCGACATCTCGAAGGCCAAAGGCGACCATCTGCTCGACCGCGTGGAAGAGCTCCTCCGCGAGAGGGTCCGGCCCAAGGCGATCGTCAGGAGAAAGAAGCCGACCTTCGCGCGTCCCGCGCCGGAGGATCTGCGCGCGGAGATCCTGAAGACGAGCGACGCCGTCATCGAGGCCCTGGCCGACTGAGGGTCCTGCACAACGTGCAGTGTGCACGACGGCGTGTGGTTCGAGGACCAGGGGATGCCGACGGCGACGGTGATCTCGACGGAGTTCGCCAAGGCCGCGCGCGCGCAGGCATCCGCCCTGGGGGCTCTTGAGTACAAGACCATCATGGTGCCGCACCCGATCCAGCCGCTCACCCGCGACGAGGTGCGAGCGCTGGCCGAGAAGGCCTATGACGAGATCGTGAGGCGTCTGACCCAGGACTGATCCGCCCCACGCGAGCCTCTCCCTCGGGGCGGGGGAGGGGGCGGCCTAGCCCGGCAGGCTCCAGACGCGGCCGACCGGCGGCTCGTCGGTGAGCGTGAATTGCGGCAGGGCGAAGTCGGGTGCGAGGTCCTGGAAGACGGCGCGCACCCGCTTGCCGATCGCGACCTGGACTTCCGCCTCGGGCTTGAAGTCCGGGGTCACGAGGTTGGCGATGATCCGGAGCGCCTCGTCGGGCGTGGGCGTGCCGCGCTGCTCGTCGAGCTCGACCAGCACCACCGCATAGGGCGTCCACTCCTTGAAGCCGGGCTGTATCGCGTGGTGCACCACCTCGTACGAGTGGATGTGCCCCTTGCCGCTGACCTCTTTCCACTCCCACTCGAGCGCCGCGCACCAGGGACAGCCGTGGCTCGGGGGATAGCGCAGGAGGCCGCAGGCCTTGCAGGCGCGCAGCATCAGCCTATGCTGCCCCGCGAGCTTGAAGTGCTCGCACCATTCCGAGTCGTTCTCCGGGATCACCAGGTTCATGCCGCGGTATTCGACGGTGGCCATGTCGAGCGCTCCTAGTTGTGAAGGATCAGCGCGGAGCCGGTCGGCGGTATCGCCCAGCCGAGGTTCATGGTGATCCGGGCATCCTTGACCTGCCGGCACTTGCCCGGCGAGTAATCGTAGCTGTGCTGGCCGTCGGCCCAGCCGGGGCAGTAGTCGTCCACACGGCCGCGCAGCTGGCGCACGTTCTCGATGACCATGCTCATGCCGTGCGTATAACCCTCGCAGAGATGGCTGCCCGAAGTATTGTTCGGCCGCCTGCCGCCGAGCTCGATGATGCCGCTCGAGACGTACTGCCCGCCCTCGCCCTTCTTGCAGAAGCCGTATTCCTCCAGCTGGAGCATGGTCGTAAAGGTGAAGGCGTCGTAGGAGCCGGTGACGTCCACGTCCTCGGCCTTGATCCCCGCCTGGCCGAAGACGATGTCCTTGGCGTAGTAGCCCGCCACGCGTGTGATCGGGCCCGCCGCCCAGTGAAAATCGGTGCGCGCCTTGTTGACCCGGCCGGCCACGCCCATGATGTGGGCCGGCTTTTGCTTGAGGTCGCGCGCGCGCTCGGCCGACGTGACGATCACGCAGGTGGCATTGTCCGTCTCGACGCAGCAATCGAGGAGGTGCAGCGGCTTGCAGATCCAGCGCGAGCCGACCACGTCCTCCACGGTCACGCGGTCCTTCAGGAGCGCCTTTGGATTCTGGGATGCATGCTTGCTGTGGGCGACGCGCACGTGGGCCACCTGCTCCGAGGTGGTGCCGTACTCGTACATGTGCCGCATGAAGGTGGGCGCGAAGTTCTGCCCGGCGCTCCGCATCCCGAAGGGCACCTGGGCCAGGTCGAGGCCGCGGACCGGCTGGGCGGCGCGCGCGCCCGTGCCCCCGATCCGGAAGTCGGAATAGCCGTTCATGGAGCGGAAGATCGCGACGGTCCTGCACATGCCCGCCTCGATCGCGCCCATGGCGAGGCCGACCAGTGCCTCGGTCGAGGAGCCGCCGCCGACCACGTCCATGTAGAAGTTGAGACGGATGCCGAGGTCGGGGGCGACCCAGTTGGCCGGCGTCGAGTCGCCGCTCTGGTAGGACATCATCCCGTCTACGTCGGCGGCCCGGAGCCCCGCGTCGGCCATGGCCTTCTTGACGGCCTCGACGGCCATGGCCCGCGTGCTGCGGCCCGAGTGGCGGCTGTACTCGGTCTCTCCCACGCCCACGATGCAGTACCTGTCCTTGAGTGATGCCATCACGCCTCCTTGAGGGAAGATTCCCGGCGGCTCGGCGGCCGGGCCGCGGCGAGGAGCGCCAGGGCCACGACATTGAGCCCCGCGGCCAGCCACCAGGCGAGCCCGTAGCCGCCCGTCCGATCATAGATGAATCCCGCGGCGAGCGGGCCCCAGGCGGCCATGGAACCTGCCATCGCGAAGAGGATGCCCACGAGGCTGCCCGCCTGCTCGCGGCCGAAGAAATCCGCCACCACCGCGGGGAAGAGCGCCGAGATGGCGCCGTAGGAGAAGCCGAAGGCGAGCGAGGCTGCATAGAGGCCGGGGAGGCGCGAGGCGAAGACCAGGGCCAGGAACGCCCCGATCTGGAGCACGAGCCCCACGGCAAGCGCGGCGCGGCGACCGAACCTGTCGGAGGCGCCGCCCAGGATCAGGCGTCCCGCTACGGCCGCCAGGCCCAGCGCGCTCACGAGGGTGGCGGCGAGCAACGGGTCCACGCCGAGCCCGCGTGCCAGGGGCACCAAGTGAACGAGCGGAATGAACACAGGGATCCAGGTGGCGCCAAAGAGCGCGAACAGGACCCAGAACGCTCGCGTGCCCATGGCCTGTCTCACGGACATGTCGCGAGTCGGCGGGCGTCCGGCGCCGGCAACGGGGGCATCGCCGTCGGGCCCGAGCCCGAGGCTCTCCGGGTCGCGCTTCATCAAGGGCGCCAGGAGATTGAGCGCGACCACGAGCGCCAGGCCGAAGATGACATAGGCCCAGCGCCAGCCGGCGCGCGTCACCAGGAGCTGCGCGAGAGGCGGCAGGGCAAAGGCCCCCAGGCTGCCGCCCGCCGACGCGAGCCCCGCGGCGAGGCCGCGCCGTCTCACGAACCATCTCGCCACGGTGGCCCCGCAGGGCACATACGCCGTGGACATGCCGAGCGCCGCGACGATCCCGTAGAAGAGATAGGGATGCCAGAGCGCGCTCGTGCGGCTCATCGCGATCCAGCCGGCTCCGAGGAAGACGCCGCCCACGGCGATCACCGCGCGCGGGCCCCAGAGATCCGTGAGCCGCCCCGACACCATCGCGAACGCGCCGTAGGTGAGAGCGTAGAGCGAGAAGGCGCCCGAGAGCGCGGCGCGGCTCCACCCGAACTCCTCGAGGAGGGCCGAGAAGAATATGCCGAAGGCGAACTGCGCGCCGTAGGCCATCAGGAGCACGGCGAAGGCCGCGCCCACGACCACCCAGCCGTAGAAAGGGCGGGGCGTCACCGAGCGGGAGCGGGCGGGGACGGCGGGGCACCGGACGGCGCGGTCTCGCTCGAGCGAAGCGTGTCCAGGAAGGCGGTCATGCGCTGCGGCCTGCGCCGTGCCTGCCATTGGGGCGGGGCAGGAGGGCGCGCAGGAACTTGCCCGTGTAGGAGCCGTCTGTCTGGGCCACCTGCTCCGGCGTGCCTTCGGCCACGACCTCGCCGCCCGCCGCGCCGCCCTCCGGACCGAGGTCGACGACCCAGTCCGCCGTCTTGACGACGTCGAGGTGATGCTCGACCACGAGGACGGTGCTGCCGGCCTCCACCAGGCGGTTCAGCACGACGAGAAGCTTCTTGACGTCGTCGAGGTGCAGGCCCGTGGTGGGCTCGTCGAGGATGTAGAGGAAGTCTGAAGCCAGGCGAGTCGAGAGCTCGGCGGCGATCTTGAGCCGCTGCGCCTCGCCTCCCGACAGCGTGGTGGCGGGCTGGCCCAGGCGGAGATACCCGAGCCCCACCTCCTGGAGCACCTTGAGCCGGCGCGCGAGGACGGGCTGGGTGGCGAAGAACTCGACGGCCTCGTCGACTGTCTGCTGCAGCACCTGGCTGATGTTGCGGCCCTTGTACGTGACCTGCAGGACTTCGGGACGGTACCGGCGCCCCTCGCACTCCTGGCACGTGACGTAGACGTCCTCGAAGAAATACATCTCGAGCTTCTGGAAGCCGTCGCCCTGGCAGGCCTCGCAGCGCCCGCCCGGGACATTGAAGGAGAAGGCGCCGGGCAGCAAGCTGGAGGCTTTCGCGCGCGGCAGCCCGGCGTAGAGCTTGCGGATCTCGTCGAAGGCCTTGACGTAGGTGACGGGGTTGGAGCGCGGCGTCCGTCCGATCGGCTCCTGGTCGATCAGGCGCACGCCCTTCAGGAACTCCATGCCGCGGATCTCGTCGTGCTGGCCGGGGCGCGCCGGCTCGACCTTGAAGTGGCGCGCGAGCGCGCGGTAGAGCGTGTCGTGGACCAGGGTGGACTTGCCGGAGCCCGACACGCCCGTCACGCAGGTCAGCGTGTGGAGCGGGATCCGCACGGTCAAGGCCTTCAGGTTGTGCTCGCGCGCGCCCCGGATCACGAGCGCCCGCCGCCCCTCACGGCGCGACAGCGGCAGCGGGATGCCGTCGCGGCCGGTTATGTACCGCGCCGTGAGCGAGCGCGGATCCTTGGCGAACTCGGCCTGCGTGCCGGCGAATACGACGGTGCCCCCGCGCTCGCCCGAGCCCGGCCCCATCTCGACGAGATAGTCGGCGGTCTCGATGAAGGTGCGATCGTGCTCGACGATGACGACCGTGTTGCCCGCCTGCGCCAGCTCGCGGCACAGCTCGGCCAGGCGATCGGTATCGCGGGCGTGCAGGCCGATCGACGGCTCGTCGAGGACATAGAGGGTCCCCACGAGCTGGGCGCCGAGCTGGTTGGCGAGGTTGATGCGCTGCGCTTCCCCGGCCGACAGCGTGCGCGTCTGCCTGCCGAGCGTGAGATAGCCCAGGCCCACGCGCAGCAGGAAGGACAGCTTGGCGCGCAGGAGCTTGAGCGCCTCTCGCCCGACCGCTTCCTCCCAGGGAGAGAACGCGATGCCGGAGATGAAGCCGTTGAGCTCCTCGACGGTCTTGCCGTTCCACTCGGCGATGGTCGCGCCGCCCACCCGGACCGTGAGCGCCTCGGGCTTGAGCCGCGCGCCACCGCAGCGCGGGCAGATCGACTGGCTCCGGTAGCGCGAGAGGAAGACGCGCACGTGGAGCTTGTAGCGGTAGGACTCGATCTCCTCGAAGAACCCCTGGATGCCCGTGAGGCCCTCGCCGCCGTCGTAGATCCACTCGCGGTCCTTCGTCGACAGCTCCCCGTACGGGCGCGTGACGTCCACGCCGCGCTTCTTGGCGTGCTTGAGGAGCTGCTTCTGGTACCAGCGCCCGGAGGGATGCGACCACGGCTCGACAGCGCCGTCGGCCAGGCTCATCGTGGGATCCGGAACGACCAGGGCCTCGTCGTAGCGAAGGATGTTGCCGAATCCCTTGCACTCCGGGCACGCGCCCAGCGGGTGGTTGAAGGAAAAGAGCACGGGCTGAGGCCGGGCGAGAGGCACCTCGCAGCGCGGGCAGCGGAACTCCCGGCTCACGGTCACCGGGCCGTGTCCCACGACGTCGACAACGGCGCGCCCGCCGCCCTCGGCCAGCGCGGTCGCGAGGGACTCGGTCAGCCGCCTGCGCGCCTCGGGGCTCACCACCACCCGGTCGAGGACGATCTGCACGGACTGGCCGTCGAGCGCCGGCGGATCGTCCTGCGCGTCCGCCAGGTCCACGAGGGCCTCGTCGACCTTGATGCGGGCGAAGCCCCGCTGGAGCAGCGCGGCCATGAACGCGCGCGGGTCGGGCCGCGGCACGGGTGCCAGCGGAAAGCAGACCATGGCGCGAGCGCCGGGGTGGTCGCGGACGAGGTCGTCGGCCACGCGCTCGGCCGAGTCGCTGTGGGCCTCGCTGCCGCAGCGGGGGCAGTGGACGCGGCCGACCTTGGCGAAGAGGAGGCGGAGGTAGTCGTGGAGCTCGGTCGCCGTGCCGACCGTGGAGCGCGCGGTGCGCACGGGGTTCTTCTGCTCGAGGGCGATGGCCGGGCGGATGTGCTCGATCTTGTCCACGTCCGGACGGTCCAGGCGCTCGAGGAACATGCGCGCGTAGGCCGAGAGCGATTCGATGTAGCGCCACTGTCCCTCGGCGAAGATGGTGTCGAAGGCGAGGGACGACTTGCCCGAGCCCGAGACGCCCGTGACGACGGTCACGCGGTCGTGGGGAATGGTCACCGAGACGTTCTTCAGATTGTTCTGCCTGGCTCCCTCGATCCGGAGCCAGAGGGGCTGCGCCATTCGGTACCTCCTCCTGAGATGGAAAGTCTACCCGAGTCCGCAAGCGCCCGGCAACCCGAGGCCTTGACAGACCGGCCGGGTGCCGTGTAGCCTGCATATCGTAATGAGAACCATTCCTAAAGACTCGGGCGCGGCCCTGCGGGCCGCCGGGCTCCGGTTGACGGGACCCCGGCGCGTGGTCCTCGACGTGCTGCGCGGTACCGGGTCGCACCCGACGGCCGAGCGGGTGCACAGCCTCGTGCGCCGTAGGCTGCCCCGCGTCAGCCTCGGCACGGTCTACCGCAACCTGCGCCTGCTCGTCGCCGAGGGGCTCGCGGCCGAGATCCCGGGCCCGCACGCGCGCTTCGACGCCAACATGGACGTGCACCACCACTTCACGTGTGTCCGGTGCGGACGGATCGTGGACGTCGACGGCCCGCTGGCCGAGCCCCAGGCCGAGGCGCTGCGCGTGCGGATCGCCGCCCGCACCGGGCTCGCCATCACGCATCATCGCATCGAGTTCTTCGGACGCTGTCCGCAGTGCCGATCGGCGAAGGCCCGCCCGCGACGGCCGCGCCGCTCACCCTGACTATCCCCCGCACCCGACAGGAGGAAGGGCAATGGCAGTCAAGAGCCTCAAGGGCACCAAGAGCCACGAGAATCTGAAGGAGGCCTTCGCCGGCGAGTCGCAGGCGAACCGCCGCTACCTCTACTTCGCCCGCGTGGCGGACATCGAGGGCTTCCCCGACATCGCGGGCCTCTTCAAGGACACGGCCGACGCGGAAACCGGCCACGCGTTCGGGCACATGGACTTCCTCAAGGATATCGGTGATCCGGCGACGGGCGAGCCCTTCGGCAAGACGGAGGCCAACCTCAAGTCGGCCGTCGCGGGCGAGACGTACGAGTACACGCAGATGTACCCGGGCATGGCCAAGACCGCGCGTGACGAGGGCTTCGCCGAGCTGGCCGAGTGGCTCGAGACCCTGGCCAAGGCCGAGAAGTCGCACGCGGGCCGCTTCGCCAAGGGACTGAAGCAGATCGCCGGCAAGGACCCCGCCGAGGCCATCTAGTGTTCCGTTCTTCACGGGGCGGAGCGACGCCGGGGCGCCGCTCCGGCCCCGACTGATGAGGTCCTCATGACCCTCGATATCAGGCGGCCCGAGTTCTGGAAGGCGGACGCCGTGGACGCGGAGCTCCGCCGCGTCTACGACATCTGCAGCGGCTGCCGGCGCTGCCTGCCGCTCTGCCCTTCGTTCAAGGTCATGTTCGACCGCATCGACACCGAGGCCGTGGACGGCGACGTCGAGAAGCTGCCGGCCAAGGACGTCAAAGAGGTCGTGGACCTCTGCTACCAGTGCAAGCTCTGCTACAACCACTGCCCGTACACCCCGCCGCACCGCTGGCAGGTCGACTTCCCTCGGCTGATGCTTCGCGCGCGCTCGGCCGAGGCCCGCGCGAAGGGCGTGACGCTCCAGGACAGGTTTCTCGGCAACACCGAGCTGGTGGGCCGCCTCGGGAGCGCCACCGCGCCGCTGTCGAACTGGGCGGCCTCGCTGCCGCCGCAGCGGGCGCTGATGCAGGCCGTGGTGGGCATCCACAAGGACCGCCAGCTGCCGCTCTTCCATCGCGAGACTTTTTCGGCATGGTTCGACAGGCGCAAGCCGGCGGCCGTGACGCCGCGGGGGCGCGTGGCGCTCTTCGCCACCTGCTCGGTCGAGTTCAGCGACCCGGCCACGGGCAGGGCCGCGGTTGCCGTGCTCGAGCGGAACGGGATTGACGTCTCGCTGCCGGCGCAGCGCTGCTGCGGCATGCCCTATCTCGACGGCGGAGCCGTGAAGGAGGCCAAGGCCCTCATCAGCGACAATGTCAGATCGCTGGCGGCGTCCGTCAGGGAGGGACGTGAGATCGTGGTGCCGGGGCCGACCTGCTCGTACATGCTCAAGCAGGAGTACCCGTGGCTCGACGGCTCCGAGGATGCCAACCTGGTCGCCAGTCACACACGGGATCTCTTCGAGTTCCTCGCGGGCCTGCACGCCGAAGGGCGGCTTGACACGCGCTTTCCCGCGCCGCCGGCCCGGATCGCCTACCAGCTGCCCTGCCACCTGAAAGCCCAGAACATCGGCACCAAGTCCGCCGACGTGCTGCGGCTCACGGGCGCCGCCGTCGAGACCATCGAGAAGTGCTCGGCCGTGGATGGCACCTGGGGGATGAAGAAGGAGTACTTCCAGCTCTCCATGAAGCTTGCCGAGCCGCTCTGCAGGAGCGTGCGCGAGGCCGGGGCCGACCGCGTCGCCACGGACTGTCCCCTGGCGGCGCTCCAGATCAAGCAGGGGACCGGGCTGGAGGCCCGTCACCCCATCCGGATCCTCGCCGAAGCTTATGGGATCGCGTGCGAGTAATCACCACATGGCGAACGAGAAGATCGAGCTGAAGGACGTCCTGAACTTCTTCGAGTACGAGAAGGTGCGCGCCGAGATGCGCGGGCGGGTGATCGAGCTCAAGCGCGTCCGGCGGGTGCCCGTCGGACGGCACCTCTCCTTCGTGTTCGAGAACCGCGAGACCGTTCTCTTCCAGATCCAGGAAATGTGCCGCGTCGAGCGCATCGCCGCCGACGCCAAGATCCAGGACGAGCTCGACGTCTACAATGCGCTCCTGCCGCGTCGGGGAGAGCTCAGCGCCACGCTCTTCATCGAGATCCCGGACAAAGACCAGGTCCAGCCCGTGCTCGACCGCTTCATGGGCATCGACGTCGGGCGGACCGTCTGGATCCAGGCGGGCAGGGAGTTCGCGGTCCCGGGGGAGTTCGAGGCCGGCCACTCCGACGAGGAGAAGGGCAAGCTCTCCGCCGTCCACTTCGTCCGCTTCACGTTCCCTCCAGAGGCCGTCCGTGCCTTCGCGGCTGAGCCCGTGCACCTCGTCGTCGACCACCCGGCCGAGCGCGCGCGGGTCGAGCTCTCGGCGGGCACGAAGGCGCAGCTGCTCCAGGATCTCCGCGGCTGACGGACGAAGGCCGGGTGGGCATGCGCCCCACCCGGCCTGTTCGTGTCGGGCCGCGGTTATCCGCGCTTCGCCAAGATCTCGAAGAGCAGGTAGAAGACGGCGGAGAGGACGAAGCCGAACCAGAGCGTGCCCTTGATCGTGGCGAGCGGCTTTGCCGCTCCCTTGCCCGGCGTGCCCTTGAGGGCATTGATCTCCACCAGCACGATGATGATGAGCGCCAGTACCCAGAAGACGGCCCCCGAGCGCGGCATGGGCAGGGGCAGGTGGCTGGCCGAGCCCATGAAGAAGAGCATCGGAATGGAGAAGACGACATTGGTGCGCGAGGCGAGCCCGCCGCGCGCGCCGGCGGCCGCGGCGGCCGGGTTGGCGGGCTTCCCAGCCGCCGTGTCGATCGCGTTCTGGATCACGATCTTGTTCTTGGGCCAGATCACGAACCATACATTGGCCCACATGACGGTGCCCAGAATGCCGCCCAGGAGGATGACCCACGTCTGCGGATCCGCCACGCCCCGCTTGCCGAGCCAGTAGTGCAGGAGGTAGAGCAGGCCGCTGAGGAAGGTGATCATCGCGCCCCAGCGGAACCACCAGAGCGCCCGGGGGAGGAGCTTCTGCTGCGCCCCGCTGCGCACGGGGGCCTCCGTCTCGGCGAAAAAGGGCACCTGGACGAAATTGAAGTAGTAGAGCAGACCGATCCAGGTGATGCCGGACAGGAAGTGGATCCACCGGAGCAGGAACAGCCAGCCGTCTTGGCTCATCAATGCCATCGTGCCCTCCTTAGGGGAACAGACTGCAGGGCGGGCGCTGCCGTCAGTCGTCGTCCTCGTCGTCTACCTTGTCTTCTACCTTGTCGTCCTCCTCCTTGTCGTCGAGCCCGTCCTTGTCGAGCTCATCCTCGAGCTCGTCGTCCTCCGGCTCGTCTTCGTCGTCGTCCTCGTCATCATCATCATCATCGAGGTCGTCGAAGTCCTCGTCGAAGTCGTCGTCGTCCTCGTCGTCGTCCTCCTTTTCTTCCGGCTCCTCGCCGGGGGCGTTATCCTGCGCAAGGGGATTTTTGTCGTCGTCGACCCATGGCCGATTAGCGAGCCACGCCATCATGAGGCTCCTCCGAGCGGTCTCCGTCTTGACGTGCGAGACGGGAGTCGTTTACTGTTGGACTTCGTTCGGCGGGATTATAGCAAGCGGTTTTCATGTCAACGCGATTTTTGGCGGCGCCGCTCAGGTGGCAGAGCAGGGCACTCGCGGAGCTGTAGCCAGCATGACCGTCTTCCAGCCCATCACGGGGTTCGGCCGATCATGACCGACATCCTCTCGCCCCGATCCTGATAGTCGTGAGCGTGCTCCAGCGGAATCGGACCGAGCAGTCTCTGATACTCCGCGACTGAACGGAAGGCCCAAAAAGGGCTCCCCGTGCCATCCGTCGTGTTCTCCACAAGGAACACGAGCCCGCCCGGCTTAAGCACCCGTCGAATCTCGGTGACCGTGGCTGTCAGCACTGAACCGTGGATTCCTCCAAGAACGAGGCATATCCACACTGCATCCACGCACTTGGCATCGAGCGGGATCTGACCTTCCGTCATGAGCCTGTACTCAACTCTCGGGTGGGATGGCGCCAGGTCCAGGAACCGCTGGATTGGGTCCACGCCGACCGCGCGGCCCGCGATCATCTCGGCCAGGTCCGGGGTGAAGCGGCCAGGTCCGCTCCCGAGATCCAGGAGGAGTCGCTCGTCACCCCGCAAGGCGGCACGGAACAGAGGATAGAGTTCTCGTCGCTGAAACTCGGTCACCGCTGGGATCTCGTCCTCGGAATGCCCGAGATTCAGGACGGCTCTCGCGCCGAAGCGCCGGGCTCGATCCTCCCACTGCTGGAGTTGCGTCCGGGGGCCGAGGAGACCGTGGGCTACTCGAAGAGCGAGACCCCGCAATTGTGTGAGAATCAAGGGCCGTCCCGCTCCCAAGCTACCCTTGCATACCCGCAGCGTGCACAGCGCTGAAGATCGGATCAGCGTGACTGCAGAAGTGAATCATAGAGATCCTCGAGCTTGGCGACCTGGATGCGGACGTTGTAGTTCTGTTCAACGTGCGCACGGCCTGCCGTGCCCATGGGCTCCCACATAGCCGGCGTCATCACCAGCCGCTCCAAGTTCTCCGTCAGGGCATTCAGGTCATGCTCGGTGCTGAGCAAGCCGGTCTTGCCGTCCACCACGACCTCAGGGATGTCCGCGTGTGTCGTCGCGACGACCGGCATCCCGGTTGCCTGGGCCTCGATGAGGCTCACGGGCGCGCCGCCCTCGCTGTCGCCGTTCCGCCCGGTGCGGTTCGGGCTCAGGTACACGTGATGGGTGAGGAGGGCCTCCCGGAAGATCGGATATGGCTTGAAGCCGAGCCAGTTGACCGTGCCCTCGAGCTCCCGCAGCAGCTCGAGGATGCGGGCCTTCTCTTCGAGCTCGTCATCTCTGTCCGTGGCGTCGCCCAGCAGCGTGACCATGAGGCGCGGGTGGCGTTGTCGGATCCGAGCCACCGCCCGCAGGGCATCGGGGATGCCCTTCTTCTCCCGGAAGGTGGCGGCGATGAGGATGCGCACTAGGCCGGACGGATCCGGACGTCGCAGCACGAACGGCAGCGTCTCGAGCGGCACACCGAGGCGCTGAACCACGATCCTTTCCGGTCGGCAACCGAGATTGGTGAGAGTCCGACGCATTGCACTGCCCTCCGCCAGGAACAGATCTCCCTCGCTGAAGAGCTCGGCGTACGCGCGCTGCCAGACGGGATCGCGCGGCAGTCGCGACGCGTCCTCGCCATAGAAGGCGGTGACCAGCGGCAAGCCAGTGCGGCGCTTGAGCTCGAGCATCGCGACGCCCCCCGGCCCAAAGTGGCTGTGGATGAGACGAGCCCGCCGGCGGCGCAGGACCCACTCGTAGTATGCGGGCCGGGGACGAGTGAGTCGTCCCTTCGACAGGCACAGCAGGGCCTTCCTCGGACGGCCGATCCGGGAGTAGTCGTGAACCCGCGGGAACGGAAAGATACCCAGGTTCTGCGTCCAGTCGGTCAACACGATGGGGGTGAACCGCGTCATGTGCGTGAGCTGCCCGTAGACCCAGCTGCCGGTCCTGAAGAGGTAAGAGTAGACGAAATGCGCCACTACGGGAGGCATGGTGACCTCGAGCCACGTGGGGAATCCTCGCAGGCCGCTCGTGCGGTGGGCGGCCTCATCCCAGCCGCAGGGTGACCTCGCGGACAGCCGCGACGACATCCTCGACGTCTTGATCGGTCAGCTTGGCCGAGAACGGGAGTGAGAGCGTTCTCGCCCCGATGTACTCGGTGTTCGGGAAGTCTCCAGATTTGTGACCGAGCGCCTGCCGATAGTATGGGTGGAGATGCAGCGGCGTGTAGTGGACGCCGGTGCCAATCTTCAGGCGCAGAAGCTGATCGAGGACCCAGTCCCGGGTCTCCCCGATCTCCTCGGTCTTGATCAAGATCGTATAGAGGTGGAGGGCGTGGACAGTGCGCTCCTCGATCGGCGCGGGACGGATGACCGGCAGGTCGGCGAACGCCTCGTCATACCGAGCCCAGATCTGCTGCCGACGCTTCGCGCCATGGGAGATCCGGGCGAGCTGGTGGATGCCGAGGGCCGCCTGCAGATCGGTCATGTTGTATTTGAAGCCCGGGAAGATCACCTCGTAGTGCCGGTACCCCTCGTCGGAGAATCGCTTCCACGCGTCCTTGCTCATTCCGTGCAGCCCGTACATCTTTATCTTCTCAGCGAAATCAGGATTGTGAGTCGTAACCATCCCGCCTTCGCCGGTGACCACGTTCTTCGTCACGTAAAAGCTGAAACAGGTCAGGTCCCCGACGGTCCCGATCTTGCGACCATGGAAGCTGGCCTCGATGGCGTGGGCAGCATCCTCGGTGAGCAGTAAGCCGTAGCGTCGCGCGATGTGCTCCAAGCGGTCCATCCGACACGGGCGTCCCGCGTAATGGACGGGAAGGATGGCTTTGGTCCTCGGCGTGATGGCCGCCTCCACCAGATCCGGATCCATGTTGCCGGTGGCGCGTTCCACGTCCACGAACACCGGACGAGCTCCGGTGTGAATGATGGCGTTGGCGGTGGCGCAGAAGGTCATCGGAGTGGTGATCACCTCGTCACCTGGGCCGACGCCCGACACGACCATCGACAGATGCAGGGCGGCCGTACAGGAGCTGAGGGCGATCGCATGCTCAGCGCCGATGTACTCGCGGAACAGCTCCTCGAAGCGGGCCACGCGCGGACCGGTACCGATCCAGCCGGAGCGCAGTGTCGCCACGACCTCCGCGATCTCGGCGTCGTCGATCACTGGACTGCCGAACACGAGAGGCGTCTCGCGCATGTGGCCAGCGATCCTCATCTGTGCGCCTGATCCAACAACCTCGAGAGGAAAACGAGGCGCTAACCCTACCATCTGGCCGCCGCGTGATCAATGACAGGCTGGTCTTCCGGTCAGTCGTAAGGTGATCGTGCCCTGTCCCAGGGCGGTGCGGTCCCTCTGTCTGAAGTCGCTCTCGATGGAGCGCACTACTCCCTCGCCGGAGTCACGCCCGGCGCGGATCTGCAACCTCGCACGGCTCTCTTTCGGATCTTCGGCATAATACTGTTGTTAGCAAGTGAATTGACCGCTCGGGTTTGACACGTGATCTGACCGCATCAGGGTGAGGGGTCAGGCCGGCACGAGGGCGCGACGGCGCGGTTTGGAGGCGCGAGGGTTGGGGAGGTGGGCTCGTAGCGGGCTC